>Ga0180437_10003504_pt1 | contig 23334 bp, 49 predicted proteins | sample SS_ome_4_FD_132410 | JGI IMG/M metagenome (GOLD analysis project Ga0180437, IMG submission 132410) | Hypersaline lake sediment archaeal communities from the Salton Sea, California, USA - SS_3_D_1 metaG | ecosystem: Environmental > Aquatic > Non-marine Saline and Alkaline > Hypersaline >...
AGTGCCGTATCAACCGCACCTATTACCCGATATTGATCTAGTAATGGTGTAATCTGCCTTTCTAATGTACGCATAGTTCCTTCAAGGATTCTTGTAAACTCGTCCTCTATTCTACGTACAGCAGATAAGGAGTTAAGGACAATACGGTCATCAACAGGCATTTATTTACCTCGTTTACCTTTGCCTTTCCCTTTCTTGCGTTTGGTTCCGCATGGCATTTTGACCTCCTGGCTGCTGTACTGGATTAATCTGCACAACAGGTTTATTAGCATCATTGAAAGCCTTATTCCTTGCATACTCTTCTTCAGCCTGCTCTCTGGTAAGCTCAGGATTCATCTGCATAATAAGGTCTATTTCAGTAAGTATATTGTGAGCCTGTAAAAAGTTAAATTCCTCTGCCTTTTCCTTTGTGCTTTTAGGAAAATCAAGCTCGGCAAAATCAACTATTAATTCAGCATCTTTACTTATCAGTTCAGTAGGCCTATGAGTATTCCAGATAATACGTTCTTTATCAAATGTTTCTTTCTCCCCTAAGTGATACATTGGTATCTGCATTTTCCTTGCTTCAACCTTACCCATATTAGAAATCTTAAGAGCAAATCCGCTTGAAGGTGCTGCACTCATTGTAAAGTTCTCAGGACTAATACCATAACCGGCAAGTACCGTCATAATGCGTTCTTTAATAACCTGGAACTTAGATTTAATATCTGTCTGTAAATCGAGGACCTGTACAGTGCCCTCACCGTTTCTTGTTGGATTGACAAGTGTATCGGCTGGCCCCATTGCCATCCCATCAGGTATTTTTTCTGGATTATCCGTATTAAAAACTATCTGCTTAAATGATTGATACTTCTCAAGACTGTTAAGCCATATCATTAAAATAGCAATGTTAATATTCAAATCTCTTAAATCATTGCCAGTAGTAAAATCAAGTAATTTCTCAAATGGATATTCTTTGCTGAATAATACAAATGGAAGTATAGGATCTTCACCGTCAAAATAAGGTATAGGCTTAGTATCACTTATCCATTCAGTATCACCAAGGGGCTTAATGGTATAAATAAACCCACCTTCTAGCATTTCATCATCAGGTGAATCAGTAATCATAACATCTGATTTTTTAATATCTTTCTTAACCCATAACTTAGCTTCCTTATAACTCTGTATAGGTGTTACAGGTATTCCCTCATTAGAGGATAATTTAAGTGATGGATTTCTGCTGTTAGTAGAAGGCAGATTAAATCCAAAGAAATGTTTAACAGCTACAATATCCATCCAGTCATCTTCAGCACAATAAATCTCTGCATTGTTAAAGTTGATGACATCATAATCAAGCTTTTCATTCCGGTATGTTATTTTAAGCAGCGTGTGGTTGACAAGATTAGTAAGCTGATTAATTCTTTGCATAACCATATTTTTGTTGGTATCTTTTTGGCTTAGTTCATAATTCTCATCTACAGCCTCAGTATCTACATCTGTTTCCGCTTCCTGCTCAGTAACCTCATCCTGTGGTATAACAGCTTTTCTTTCAGGAGCCTGTGTATAGACAATAGATAACTCTTTTATAACTCGTTTAAGTACATTTATCTCTTGAGTAATAAGCCACTGGTATTTATCAAAGGTGGTAATAGATACTTGGTCTTTTAATTCATCCTCTATGATGTAATACCAATTATCTTTAAATATGTCTATGAGATTTTGAACGGATTGTTTAACTGCCGTTATATTAGCAGTCTTAAATGAAGCGGTGTTAAATGAACTTGTTGTAATTGGCAAGTCTATCCCCCAAAAGGTAGACTCTGCCTATCCTAGATAATGTCATTATATTTATTATACTATATTATTGTCATTTGTCAAGTTAATTTAAAAAATCTTTTCTTAAGAATACAAGATTTAGAAATTGTTAAATATCCGCACCAATTAATATTCTTAGAATCAAAAGAATGTGAAATAGTAATATTAATTTTAGATTCTTTTACATAATGTATCCAACTTCCTGAAGACTCTGAATCATCCCATTTTATATAAATCATTTTCATTGTAATATCCTCACCTTCTGATTAGCTAATGGCGGAAACCGGCATATAGCAAAATAATAAAAAGAAGTGCCCATGTGACTAAACTCATCATGTTCCGGTTTAGGTGGTAATACTATTTTACCATCCTTATCAGTCCTGTATTGCCAGTGAAAAGCCATTTTATGAAAATGCGGTGTTTTATGCGGATTGTATCTGACATAAGGAATAATATCATTAGCCCTATCTGTCATCATTTGTACTTTGCCCCTGTAATAATTGCTGTACTCAAAGTGCCAATCTATCTGTCCTGTAAATGGATTCTTTTGCAGTTTATCTATCCAGGAGCTTAAATCTGATTGTCTACCGGACCCGGCAGGATCACAATAATGCCTGTCTATAAGATACCTTTTGCTGTCTACGACTTCTCTATAATGAGCATCGTCTTTATTGTTATTCACATACTCATCAAATACATCAATCCAATACCCAAACTCATTCTCTGTAGTAGGTCTTATTTGGTAGAATATTATAGCAGTATCGTCAGTTGTACCAAAATCCCAGGAAGTTACAGTTTCAAATCCCTCGTTATATTTAAGTTCCCAATCAATACAATTTTTCTGCCTGTCAAATCTATATACAAGCGTATCATAATCGGTTATAGGCTCTCCCAGCCAAATATGCCTGTATTTAGAGTAATTGTTTTTCTTGCAAAACTCCATCTCATCTTTAAGCGGTAAATCATTAAACCAGGGATTCTGATTATAGTTAACTGTAAGTAACCAAGTTTTAGGCCTACTTTGTGTAACGAACATTTCCTCTATCGGGTCATCTTCTCTGCCTGGGTTCCAGGTAAACCATAACTCACTGCCTTTTTTGCGTATTGTCGGTATTAGGACATCTATTGATTTTTGACTAAATGCCTGTGCCTCTTCTCCCCAGCATATATCTACATTAGCAAGTGATTTTAGACTTTGAGCTGTCATTTTAGAGAGGCCTTTAAATATAAACTCTGTACCTGTTTTTCTATGACATATCCTGTTTTTAAGTATCTCATAATCAAGCTCTTTTGCTGTAATTATATCGGCTAATGTCTGGTGGACAGAATCATCTATGGTATTTTGTATTTCCCTGGTGCATAGAATACGTGTTTTGTATCTCTCACCTATTGACAGGAGGCCTGCTCCAAAATGCTCTGTCTTCATTCCAGCCCTGCCGCCCCTGGCACACTTGTAACGGTATTTGCCTATTTCTAGAAGTGGATCGAATAGAGTACACCATTGAAAGTTAGGTGTCATCCCCATCCTTAGCAGCTACTTTTTCAAAGGTGAGGACATTTACGTTACCACCATGTTCAATTTTATCAGTAAACATAGCTTTATACTTACCAAGTAATTCTAACGCCTTTAATGCTCCACCGTCTCTGAATTGCCATTCCCCTGTAGATTCCCATTCTTTAGTTGTTTTATTATATTCCATAACAGGCTCTTTTCTCATACACCTAGTAAGAACTTCCTTAATATCACCTATTATTTCCTCAATTTCAACTAAATCATTTATCTCCTGCTTGGCTTTTAAAACCTCTAAATATTCTTTTATGCTAGGATTTGTTAGGAGTTCACTAGCTGAAGCTCTAGCAGCATTTTCATTTGAATCTGGATAAACTTCCATATAAGCCCTAGTTTGGTTAAATTTATGCTTTAAAAGAGCTTTACAAAATAATTCATGCTTATCTGTCATAAAAATAGGGAAAGGCACTATTGCCTAGGTAGTGCCAACTCCCCGGCCTCATTACTATTTTAATACATTTTTCATATAAAGTCAAGAATTCTTTGCCTCTGTGAGTTTATCAATAAGGTCATTTTTATAGGCTATTGTTTTCTTATACTGTATATCTCTATTAACGCTGCCTAAGATATTAAGTCCTACGCCTATTATTATACCAACAAATAAACATACTGCCCCTATTATTATTTCAATCATAATCTACTCCATTTCATAAGGTATTTTCCCATGTGCTGATGTTGGTTTCATCCCATAAATAGGCTTTGTGCTTATACGCTTACCGGCTAAGAACTGCTCATTAAGCCAGTTTATATCATATTCCTGCTCATTCATTCTATGGCCTTGTACGAAGTTATTTTGAACATTATATACTTTTGTCTCAGTGAAAGATAACATATAAGGTTTATCATACCAGCGGTTGCGGTTTAAGTATGATTCAAGGCTGTTTACGTTATTATAATGACCTTCATGGATAAGTGGTATTATGTCCTTACTGCGATAAATATGGCTGTCTACGCTCATAGGATAACCCCAGCAGCAATGTTGATCTTCAGCCTCTGTCCAATTCCATATCATGTGTATATCATTATAAGACAATTCTGGTGGCTTTATCTCTTTATTATTGGCTGGATAGCACCTATTGATAGTTGGATTCATTCGTAAACTCATACAAGCAACATCTACACCAACAGCAGGCTTGAATCCTATATTATCAACATCCTGCAAATACACATCATCATCCGTGTGGAAAAGAATGTAATCAGTATTTACAGTTTTTAGTATTTCTAGCAAAGTATCTTTAAATGTATTTTCATTAAAAAACTGTACTGCATTAGTATGTTCTCCGCCATACATATCATAAACTTTATCAAATCCTTCATGAAACTCTTTTGTAGTAGCAGTATATTGCACAATAACTTTTTTATCAACATGTAATTTCTCCTGTATGCTACGCAAACATAACTCTGTCTGGCAGGCTCTGTCTTTTGACCAGACTATTATTGTGAGCATTTCCATATTCTCCTTTCTGCAAATCTCTCCTCTACAATCGTACTCCCAATATGATCTATCTTCTTAAATCCAGCCTCTTGCAGGTCCCCTATGAGATGACCGTTATTCCTTATATAACCAGGACCATCACCCTCGTATTGTACCTCTATAAATGAAATGGTGCTATTATCAGCCATATATTTGAGTATCTTTTTCCTGTCATCTTCTGAAAAGTAAGGAAGTACGGCCATACAACACATAATATCAGCCTGTTTTTTATAATTATCTATAAAATATATAATGTCATCATTAAATAATAAACTAGCATTATCAGGATGTTTTTTAAAATGTTCCAGTTGCTGCATATCACTATCAACTAATCTTACTTCATAACCTTCTCTTTTAAACCTAATAGCTAAATCACCTGTCCCAGCTCCCAAATCAATAACTGTCTTAAGTCCTTTTGGAATATTCCTTTTAATATGTCTCCACTGCTGAGGCACTCTAACATTAACAGATTCAGGATATTTTGATTTATCAGCGTAATAAACCATAGTCTTATGAAGATGATACATATCCTCTTGAGGTCTTTTATCATGTAAATCCTCATCATAAAACCTTGACTCATTCCAATCTATTATTATAGGTTTATTCTGATAAACTAACACATTGGCAGTAGTTAAATCCCCATGTCGGATATTCTCTTTTTTAAGTATATCAATAATTTTCTGATAATGAGACATAAAATTTTCTGAATCTGTAACTTCTCCCTGCTTAATCTTTTTCATTTTGATAGTTCTGTCATCATATAGTTCTGGTTTAGGTGAATAACCATAATCAGATATTATTTTAAGGAAGTTCATTTCTCTTTTAACTAAATCTTCTGATTGTCTTTTATAGATATACTTTTTATCACTAAATATCTGTGAGTATAAGCTAGCGTAATCCGGTTTATCCCAATCAATCATAAAAATATCTCCCAAATAAATACTTGTGATTAGGATCTACAGTATCAATATTCACCCATGTATGATTTTCCATTCCCTTTACCCATTCATTAAAATAACTGTTAATATCCATCTTTTCAAATTCACATTGGTAAGCTAAAAGTATATTCTTAAAAACAGGTGTTAAATTAAGCAAATTATTTCTATAACCTGTCGGCATTTCACTCACTGCCCAGGTAGATATAAACATAGTCTTTTCTACTGGTATTTTAACTTTTAATAACTCTTTTATATCTGATATATAGTTACAAAATGGTATTTCTTTTAAATATTCTCTTTGTATCTCACTAAATACCGGTAAATCAAAAAGTATATACTGGCCCCTGAATCCTGCCTGATAACATACCTTAGCCATAGCACCATAACCACAACCTATTTCCATAATAAAATCAAGGTCTTTTACTGCCACTTTGTGGTACTCTTCAAACTGGCTAAGATGATAAGCACAGTGTATATAATTACCAGAAGATACAGGATATAAAGGAAATCTTTCAGGATTGCCTGTACCATTATCTATTATAGCGTCCTTCCAGCAGCTGTCCCAATTAATGTTCTTGACAAGCTGATAATATTCCTCTTCTGTTACAGATGTAGCACCTACAAACATAGTCCCTTTTATTGTCGGCTCTCTTAGAAAGTTATCATAGCCATGCTTCTCAATATAAGCCTCTACAATTCCTTGATGTTTTGTCCAGGGTTTAGTTGTATTCATTTATCCTCTATTTGTTTAAATACTTGGTAAAGTAATTCAGAAAACCTACCAATATCATCTTCACTTAAATCAATCTTTGTAGCATAACAAATTGCATGCAAACATTCATGTATAAAAGATTCCTCTATTTTATTTTTATTGACTATTTTACTAGGTTTTTCTAAAATAATTTTTAATTCATTACTGTAAATTCTGCCCCATACTTGTTCAGATCTTGCAACATCACTATCAAAAATAATATCATAATTTTGACCTGCTATCTGTATTTTTTTAGGTATTTTCATCATGACACTCCTTTAGTATTTCAATGTATCTCTCTGCACTCTTTTTGCACGTGTGATATTCCTGTATATAACTATGAGGTGCATAATTATTAAGGTTATCTATAAACTCTGTTAATTTATTTATATCTTTTGCTATTATTCCGCATCTATAATCAAAATATGGAGCAGAACTTGCACCTTGAAACTTATAAGCATGATAACTGAACTCAGGTTCATTAATAACATATATAGGACAATCCATAGCCAGCACTTCCATTAAGGCGATATTCTGAGACTCTGTACCTACAAGCCAAATAGCATACTTACTTTTAGATGCCAATTCTATTAATCTATTCTCATCATAAATACCATACTCAATAACCTTGTATGTTATTCTTTTTTTATCGAGATGGTTTTTAACTTTTTGAAGTTTTTCGACCGGTGTTTGTCTGGTAACATTCTTGTAATAGATAAAACAATCTTGGTCAGTATCCAGGCGATTACAATAAAACTGTTTAACATCAATCCCAGCAGACCATACATAAAAATTAGTTCTTCTGGTTAAATATGACTGTTTCATATAATCTACTACCCATTGTGAAGGCTGAATCCAATTCTTGTAAGCACTCCAGGCATCAGGCATTTCTTCAGGCAATATCATTATTTCAGGACCAATAACAGTTTTTTTTGGTAATGTCCTATTTTTAAACTCAGGTACACTGCCATGTATGCATCCGTTAATATCACCTAATTGATTCTCTATGTATTCCTGTCCAAGCTGATCTAATCCTTTCTTGAGATTATCCACTACCTTTTTACAACCAACTATTCTATCAGGTGTTTTGTGCCAAATCCCTATTTTCATAAATCTCCTCTTCTCTCAGCCTCTTCTAAAATTTCATTCATATTTTTTGAACTTAACTTTTTATCTTTTGTCCAATGATAGCCCATATATTTATTTATTTTATCAGGATCAAAATAAGGACATTGCATATCATTTCTATCTGTATCTTTATCCCATAAAAATTTTTTAAGAAATGGAATCCTCCCTATACTTTCTAAAATATATTCTTGGTATTTAACTCTATTTTTCATATTCTCACACCCCATTTCTCTGCAAAATAATCATGGTTATGTTTCCAATAATTATTTTTATTCGGTCCACTACCCCTGCCTTTTTTCTCCTCAGTATGGATAATATTGCACCTGTTAGCAAAGACAATCTGTTTATTTGGATATTGCTTATTCATCTGCATACAAAAGTCTGAATCCTCATAAGTAGCACCTAGATAAGCTTCATCAAAACTTACACCACATCCACGCCAGAACGCCATACAGGCAGAACCGCAAATATTAAGTTTAGTCTGATCTGTATGTATGCACTTTTGAAATTCTTCATCATTTGGTGGTTTCCCACTGTCTCCAAGTATAGCACACCATGAACCATCAGGCTTTTTAGGTCTGGCAGATACTATTGAATTAGCTACATTGAAAAAAAGAGCATCAATTAAAATATCTGCCCATCCAGGATAAAAACCAGTAATATCATCATCAAGCATTATAACTACATCACCCTCAGCATTATCAATACACCAATTTCTATTCTTAGCAGCCGATTGTTTTGTACAAGATGCTATAACTTCATAATCACAGCTCGGAGGTGTTTTATGTATATCATCCATTTGCTGCCTGACTTCTTTTTCAGTCTTGAGTGTAGGAATGCAGATACTAACAGCAATATTTTTCATAAATCTCCTTATTTCTTAACGGCTTATCCCATGGTTTATTAGGACCTGACCAATGCCAAAGTTTAACCTTATCCAAGTCATAATCATATAGCATCTGCGGATGTTTATAACCTTCAGATACATAGTTAGCCGGTACGCACCAATACTTATCAAGCTCTTTAATCTTACCGGCACATACCACATTTAAAGCAGCTTCATCAAGTACCTTATACTTCCTGGTAAACTCTGTTAGTTTCTGCCTGATATTATCTTCTCTCCATTTCTTACAGTTTATGACCATCTGGCCTGATAAGAAATTAGGCTCTCTATTACTGGGAAAATCACCTTGGATTCTTTTAAATCTAAGATCATCTATAGTCTTACAAATATAGCTGGGAACAGCAGCAACATAATTATCTTTCAAGTCAATATCCCAAAGCTCTTTAATATCTCCTGTAACTATAACATCAGCATCAAGATATATAGCTTTATCACTTTTTGTCATATCAGGAATCCACCAACGAGAAAATACAGCACTAGTATTCCTTAAATTAAACTTTACAGGTTTTAATATTGTTTGGTCAATTTCATTAAGACTAAACTTTTCTTTTGTATTGGCTCTTATTGAATTTGTAAGAGGGTCCCAGCGTCCTACATAATCATTATCTGTAGCAATAAATATCTCAATCATTTATATAATCTGCGTATGCTTTTTTAAGACCTTCCTCAAGTCCTATTTTAGGATACCATCCCAATGACCTTATCTTTGACGAATCTATACACTTGTAAGGTGAACCATCATCTTTACTTGTATCTCTTATTATTTTACCTTTATATCCTACCACTTTCATTATCATCTCAGTTAAATAATTGATTGTAACAAACTCCCCACTACCAACATTAATAGGTTCAGGATCATTATATTTATCAAGTAAGAATATAATAGCCTTACATAAATCATCTCTATGTATGTATTCCCTGGTAGGTGTACCAGTGCCAAATATTTCAATTTCCTTATCATCCCTTTTCTTAGCAACGTGTATTTTTTTCATCACAGCACTTATAGCATGGTTTTTCTCTAATGGTTCATTATTGACTTTACCATACACATTACAAGGAATTATACTAATAAAAGGATCTTCATATTGCCGGTTATAATACTCACATAATTTTACACCAAGTATCTTAGCTATTGCATAAGCTTCATTTGTCTTTTCAGGCGGTCCTGTTAAAATATCAGATTCAGTTATCAGTCCCTGTTTTACCGGATACATACAGCAACTTCCAACAAAGATTAATTTTTTAGGTTTCCAGTAATGACAAGTATTAATAATATTAATTGCCATTGAAGCATTTGCAGCCAGCATATTAGCAGGATACTTTATATTGTACTGAATACCACCGACTAATCCAGCCAAGTGTACAACATAATCAATACTATTTCTACAAAAATAATCCCATACTTTATGTTGATTTGTAATGTCAAGTTCATTTTTATCAGGTGTAAGAAGTTTATAATCTGTTATTAACTCTTTTAACCTAGAGCCTACCATACCATAAGCACCGGTAATAAGCAGTTTCATTTAAATATGCCCTCTATAGTCTTAACTTCTTCTTCTGTCATTTCAGGATGGTTAGGAAAATAAATTCCATTAGTATAGATTTGATTTGCTATAGTATTATTAAAATTAGTATGATAATGCTTATAAAAAGGTTGCTTAGTAACATCACCGCCTATTATTGGCCGTATCTCTACATTGGATTCCTTTGCTCTATTACGATATTTATTAAACGATGCTTTATTAATGCATATTACTGGAAATGCCAGGTTAGAAACTAAATCCATATCAATAGCAAGAGGTATTATTTCAGGATTATGTCTGCAAGCACTTAAAAACCTTCTAAAATTACTGTCTCTTTTTTTAATATTATCAAGTGCATATCTTAACTGAACATTACCAAGAAAGCCAGTTATTTCTGTAGGTCTGACATTAAATGATTCATAATAAAAAGTATATTTATCAAAAAACAAGTCTATATTATTTCTCTCTCTATATTCTTTTTGTAAATCTTCGCTGAGGTTCCTAGTCCAGCCATGGCAACGCACCATTAAAAGCATCTCATATAAATACTTATTATTAGTACATACCATTCCGCCTTCAATAGTACTCATCTGATGACCTACGTAAAATGAAAAAGTTGATCCTGTTGAATAGTTACCAAGCTTTTTACCCTTGTAACTACTTCCCATAGCTTCGCAGTTATCTTCTAAAAGAACAACATTATTATCTTCGCACCAACTGGCTATATTATCAATATCAGCACAGAATCCTAAAGCATTAGTTAAAAATAATGCATTGATTTTCTTATGCTGTAATTCTGAAGATGATACATTCAAGTTATAGAGGGAAACGTCTAATGGAACAGGTTCAAATCCTAACTGTAAAAGTGGCATAATATTGGTTGCCCAGGTAAGAGCAGAGAATCCTACAGGGTCTTTATCTTTAACCCATCCAAGATTTTTAATTGATTGTAATAAAGCAAGATTTGCAGAACTACCACTGTTAAAAAGTACCGCATATTTGCATTCCTGCCACTTAGCAAAGTTCTTCTCAAACTCCCTGCACTCAGATCCCATACTGAGAATTTCAGCACCTTTTATAAAATCACATAGGTAATCTTTAGTTAATAACTCTTCATAAAAAGTTGACTTTATTAGCTTAATCATAACTACCTAAGATTTCTATAAATTGCCAGTACAATTCCTCGTTTAAGAGGTACACAGCATGACGCAGGCTTTTAACATAGGTTATTTCCATTCTCTATCTAGCAAATCTAATAATTTATCTATTTTCAAAGCCTTAATATATTCTTTTAATACATTATGTAAAGCATTTCCTAATTGCTGCCATTGATAAATAAATGTTTTTTCCATAGCTTTTTTTTCTAAATACTCATTAGCTGCCCTGATTCCTTTGCTTCTATCCATATTCCCTCCTTTAACTCAATAGCTACCTACACGCTCTATGAACTCGTTGCCATAGAAACCCTATCATCTCACCCATGGTGTATTCCATGCTAACACCCCCTCGGTAGCTCTCGCCCAGTGTTGATACTGAGCAATACTCTTGCAAAAGTCAATAACCTGTTTTTATATGGAACAGGCAAACCATTCGAGGATCGGCAAAGCGAAACCTCTGTCTAGACCAAAACAGCCAGCACCAGAGTGTTTTGTAGAACAGGGGCTGGTATGGGTATGCTGACTGTTGCTGTTAAGCCTGTTTTTTACCCCATTGTAAAAATTGTTTTATTAAATATCTTATTAAAGCAGAGAAACTATTAATGCCAAGCATTTTCATAGCTTTAGTCATTGCCTGCTTTCTCTCGTCTCTATCTATAATAATATTTACTCTCTGCATTATACACTTATTATACACTCAAACATTTCCTATGTCAACCTCATTTACGAACTTATTTATTTTTTCGTGTTTTTTTAGGAAGTCTTCATACTTCTGTGCCTGACGTTCTCTTATCCTGTAACCGCCTATTTTCGTAAGGTGGCAGGCTGAGTGCAGGATTCTTAAGTTTAGAAGGCTATCTATAAACAGGGGAAACTTCTTTTTATTATGTTTGGTTTTAGAAAGCATATGGTGAAGGTCGAGGGGTTCCTGTACTGTCATGAACTGCCTGCATATAGGACAGATATATCCCTGGTGGTGAAGGAGATACTGGAGTTTTTCAGGGTAGTTATCCATAACAAAAAAAGTAGGAGAAAACCACCAAAACTTTTCTTTGCTTTCTCCTACCAGCGTATCTAGCTCAGTATACCTCCTGTGTTATTTTTTTAAACCAGCTATCTGCTCCAGTTCAATTCTTTTAACTAGTTCCCAGGACTCAATACTATTTACACAATATTGATGATATTTCATTGATTTTGCCCACTCAAAGAAGTTAATCTGTTCCTGACTTTTTTCACCTGTTTTAGTCTTGACTTCTACGAAAAAAGCATAACCCCACCCAGGAAATACTAAAAGGTCAGCCCAAGTACATTTTTTGTTATTATGCTTAAAACTGTTATGTGTTCTTTGTTTATGATAAGCACCTTTTTCCCGATGCCAAAATCCCCAGCCTAACTTTCTAAGGTCATTATTAATGTATGACTGTAATTCACTCTCCAAGTACACGCTCCAGGTATTTCTTTTTAATCTTACTGTTCTTGAACCGCTTGGCAGCGAAGTTTTTCATTAATAATATTCCTTTAATATTTTATATTCTTTTATATCTCGTCTTATTTGATAAGTAAGAGCAAATAAAAGAATAACTGTCAATATTGGATTGTCAGCACCATGTATAAAATACATTAAGCATAAGGCTGAAGTTATAATACTTCCAATAAAAATTATAAAAAGTTTAAGTAATATTTTCATAAGCAAACTCACCAAAAAGTATTCTAGCCATACAATTATATGCTTTGGCAGCCTCTTTTTCTGTTAGAAAATATTGTGAATGAAAATAATTACCTTCTTTAACTATTTGAGCATACCATTTTTTAAGTCTTTTCCTTTTATCTAAAGTAACACCTTTATATTTTGATAAACAATTTTTTCTTTTTCTTGAGTTCATAATATTTTGACCTCTGGTACAAAGTCTTAAATTACATATTCTATTATCAAGTTTATTATGATTTACATGGTCAATAATAAAGCTTTCTGGAAACTCCATTATCATCCTATGCATTGTTAGTTTTTTACATTTATTATTTTTCCAAATATCTGTCATTACATAACCATTAGAAGTTTTATACCAATGATATTTATTTAAATATTCATAGTTATTATTATCAACTAAGGTGAATGTATTGGGATATTTAGGTGTGGAAATATTAATCTTTTTCATGTTAGCCTCCAAAGTAAGTGCCAGGGAGCTTTGGATTCTCCCTAGCACGACTAATATAAGTATAATATTAATCCAGTATTCTTTCAAGATATTTTTTCTTAATTTTACTGTTTTTAAATCTTTTTGCTGCAAAGCCTCCGAATTTCAGGAGGGCTCTCTCATAATCTTCATCATAAGCGTCTAGATACTCTCTTAAGATGATACAGGCTGAGTCCGTATTGACTCCTATGAACATTAAAACGTTGGTTACATTAGTGCCCTTGTGTTTGTTTAGGTAATTAGCGTATTTTCTGTCACAGGCTACCCAGGCAAGGTGTGACCACCAGTGAGGGTTAATCTGGTAAATACCCAGACATCCGGTGAATCTATTTATTTTGCTATGGATGAAACTGCTCTCTGCAATACCAAGTTTAGCCATTATGAGAGGGTCCAGTTTACTTTCCGCACTATACTTCATAACACAGTCTACCTTACGTTGTATATGACCACTCCTTGTTTTTGCTATGATGTCATAGACTACTTTTTCTACCGGCAAGGAAACGGAATCTGTTATGCAGGTATTAAAAACAACGGCAAATAATAATATAATCAGGTTTTTCATAATATATTCCTTTGCCTATATTATATATGCCTCAGTCCTTATTTTCAAGTATTCTAGGCTTTCCTTTTTTATCTTTATATTTCGGTTCACAGTTAAAAATAATACTTCTTATTAATTCCATACCATTATACATTCCTAACATATAATCATCAATATCATAATTGCCTTTAGTGCCTTGAATTTCTATTACATTTTCAATATCTCTTAACTGTTTATTTAATAATATTTTCATACCTTTTCCTTAATCCCATTTTATATTTATCGTCAAATCAGAATTACTCAAACCCTCAAAAGCTGTTATTAAAGTGCCGCCTTCATCCTTAACCCACTTAGCAATATTATCTTTAATATGAAGGCGTGGCCCCGTGGTAGCATTATTGAAAATCTTTTCTGGTATAACTACCTTGGGACTCTTAGCTCGCTTGGCCCTAAAAATATAATATTTGATTACCTCGAAAATATCAGTCTCAGGTATCATACCTTCTCCTTAAATGGTTTGTTCATTGTTTAACTCCTTAGTCTGGTTTATTTATATTCTTTCTACTGCCTGATGATCTCCACAACTTTCACAAAAAAACTTCATTCCTTCTCCTTAGTTTGCATTATCTTTATTTTTTCCTAGTTAAATCACCAAAAAATACCATACCCTTTGGTCTTATCTTTTTTACTAATCCTTGTAATATTATCGCTTGTTCATAACATATTTGTATTCTCCGTTCTTTTAAGTCATCACGCTTTCTTTTAGCTCTGGCAAGATGATAACAAGCATCATTATAAGCATCTATAATAACTTTTTGCTCTTTTTTGGTAAGCTCTATTTTCATTCCTTCTCCTTAAGTAGTTCAGGGTTCTCGTATATGTTTCCAATGACTTCAATTTCTTGTTGTTCTTCATAAATCATAGACCTTAAATCAATATAATACAATTCATAATATTTATATGGCTCAACTTCACTAAAAACATATTGTCCATCTTCATAATATACTTCTCCCAAATAATCCCAAAACTTTATTAAATCCCCCTCATATATCTCTTTACCGTTTTTATCTTTAAGTCCGGTAAATTGCATAACAATATTATTATTTATCCCCTCGAAACCTTCACTTATATGTTTTAATGTAACACAGGCGGTCATAATTTTATATTTTTTATCCCATGCCCTGAACTTAATTTGTCTCATTCCTTCTCCTTAACTATTTTCTGTATAACTTTAAGCTGCTCTAAATACTTAAGTGCGTTTTTTGCTATTTCTACAGTGTTAGGATGAAATCCGCCATTAAGATGATTAGGTGAATTAATAATATATTTTAAGTGTTCAATAGTTTCTGTTAGTGTCATTCCGCCTCCTTAAAGTTAAATGTTAGTTGTTCCTTCTCTCCAAACAGGAACTCCATATATTCATCGTTGGTCATAGTTGCTACTTTCTCAGAGAATGCTTTATTAAACGAACGATTATATTCATAATATTTGGCTGTTTGACCTGGGTATGGGTTTTTGTTCTGTCCGCTCTTAGCATCTTCTCTGGCTTGTTTGGATGGTGTCATTTAATATTCTCCTAAGTTACAATCATTCCCGCAACTATTGCACCAAAAGCAAATCCTAAAATTAAACCTGTTGCCAAACCAGTAAAAATACCATTTTTAAAATAACTGCTCATAAGCCTATTATAATGTCTACGTTTTTGATATCTAGTTAATTTCATTTACTTTCCTTGTAAATATACTCTAAAGCTGCCGTAAGTGCTTCTTGTTCGGAATTGTTATGATCCCATAAAAAATAACATTTTGTATATGTATCTGAAGTCCAGTTATCTATTCCCTTATTGTGATCAACTACAAAGCAACCTGAATAATCCATCGATATTTCATACGCATTATTTTCCCTATTAATTTGCAAAAATGCTTTTATTAGGATTTCAAGTGTAATTATGATTTCATTTCCTAGCAATAAAGCATCCATTCCTTTTGTTGAAAATGTTGTTTCACCATTCTTTGTGATACACATTCCTGCTTTTTCACATAACCACTTCTTGAAATCTTCAGTCATTTCATTCTCCTGCGTATTAATTCAACCTCATCGCAAGCATCGTGAAACTTTTTTTCTAGCTCATATAATCTGCCTAGAAAATCCGGTGAATCATCTTCACCTTTAACTTCACCTTTTAGCTGTTTATATAACTTTCCCAGCTTGTATTTTTTATTAGCTGCTGGCTTAAATTCATCAAAATATATCTTTTGACTTTGCTCTTTTATCTTATCATTTATTTCATCAACGCAATAACTACAAAACTGATGATCATTGCATTTAGGGGAAAAATCACAAGTAGAACATGCATTTACAGGACAAATAACCAGTTGTCTATTATGCTTTTCACATATTTTATCTGAACGTTTTACCTCAATATTCATGAAATCTCCTTTAAAACACGGTCAACTTTATTAATCAAATCATCTTGTGAAACTTTGCCGTCTTTTGAAACAATCTCATTTTCCCAGGAACGGTTGTTTAAAAAAGTGGCTGGGTGTTTGCGGAACTGCTTATCGGGAGTAGCTTTCACATACCGAGGCACATAGGCAAGTATAAGATTCTTTTCTTCTAGTGAAAGTCTCTTCCACTTGTTCTCACATTTAACACGATCTATTTTCTTGTTATAGCTATCCCAAAAAGTATTAAATAATTCTTGATCATGTGAGTCTTTTTCATTAGTCTTTTTAATATGAGTCTTTTTAGGGTTAACAGGGTTAACTACCTCTGGTAAATGTGGTTTACTACCTTGGTTAATGGTATTTACTAGTAAATGACGTTTACTAGGCAAATCAAGCAAATAATAACGATTTGATTTACCAGTATGACCCTGTTTTTTATGTATTAGCTTTTCCTCTACCAGCTTTTTAAGTGATTCAATAACCTTTGGTCTACTAATATTAAGCATTTTTTGTAGTGTAGTTATACTTGGAAATGATTCTGTATTCTTATTATTAGCATATCTGCAAAGACAAAAATAAACCCCTAATTCATAAACTGAAAGTCCGTTATTAAATATGTGGTTGCTGACCCTGAAATGACATTCTCTAAGGTCTATTATTTCAATATCGTCTGACAAGATTTTCCCTCCTGAACCTTATTTGTGCAACTAATGAACTATGAAGCGGAGGCAGCCAGGCCTGGCCACCCCCAGTTCAGAAGTTACTTATATTATAATATATTTTTTTCATAAAAGCAAACCACAGATCCCATAATATTGCAAGTCTATTTGTCTTTAGTCTCCTTTAGTGCTTGTCTGGCTATTAAATGAGCTGTAGTTATAACATTACTATATCGACCATTTTCTTTTATCTTCTCTAAAGCTTCCCTCAACCGCTTGTTTTCGGCTTGGAGTTTATTTACATCAATCCCACTGCATGGACATAGAAAATAAGGTTGTATATGGTTTCCACATTTTGTACAATAAACATTTAAATCATTTTTATATCCAATCATTTTATTTGTCCTTACTAAAAATCTTATCTAAAGCATTACGAGAAACCCCTAAAGCATATCCACTACCTAAACCCTTTTGAAGATGTTCTTTTATTGCCTTTAATGCGTAAATTGCTGTATTAAGTTTAGATTCTAATTCAACAATATATTTAATATCACCTGTTGGAATAGGTGAAAATCTTTTATCACCAATTACTTTTTTATAAGTTTCATTTTTCATCATCATTCCTTTAAATTTTTCATTTTAAAAGCAATCTCTTGTATTTTTTCAGCATATGCATATATACCATTATCCATCATTTCTCCTTTAGTGTTTCTCTAGTTGAATATATTTCATAAAATATGGCTTTAGCTATTAAGTCATCATCAATACCTATAGCATATTCCTCAATATTGTCCAATATTTTCCTCAAACGCTTGTTTTCTGCTTGGAGCTCATTAAATACTTTGGTTATATTAGCTATTGATTTCATAGCTTCTGTGTAGTTATCCATTCACTCCTCCGTTATTTCAAGTGCTTCTTTCATTCTCTCCACAATACCAATAGGAACGTCATATTCTGACCAGTACGCAGCACTTTCAAGTAGTTCTTTAACTATTGACCGTAGCTTCTCATTCTCCTCTCTATATCCTGTCATCCATATACAAAATTCTTTTAGTTGCTCGTTTTCTATTTGAAGTTCTTGCAACTGTTTACAAGTGCCGATTAATCCTAAATGATTATGATATTCTTTACCACATGATGGGCATTTAGCACCGCTTATAACTGATTTGACTTTCTGTTCACTCATTCTTTAGTCTCCTTTAGTGCTTTCCATTTATTGATAGTTGTCATATCTCTCTCATATTTAATTTTATATGACGGATATTTTTTTCTTAAGTCAGCAGGATATCTATTATCTATTTCGTTTTCAAGGTCTATTGCTAAATCTTCGCACATTTCCTTCAATAGCTTGTTTTCTGCCTGGAGTTCGTTAAGCTCTTTAAGTGCAGTTTTAAGCTGTTCATCTATTGTGCCTGTAAGTACGTTTATTTTAATATCATTCATTCTTTAGTCTCCTTTAGTCTCTCTATTTCGTCTATTATGGCTGAAAGAATATCAGCTAAGTCACCATTGTTAGACCATAAATGATATTTTCTGATCATCTCTCTTAAGTCATTCCTATTTGATTCACCACCTTGACCTACTGTCCATTGATTATTGTCTGGTTCATAGTATTTGCATATATCTCGTATATCGTAATTAGTTCCCCATACAATTCTACATCTCATTTCCCCAAGATGAATATCATTCCAAAATTTACACTTTTTATTTATATAACGTTTCATTTCAGTTCCTCCAGTAAGTTATTTTCAAGCTTATAAATAAAGTTACATAACTCCTGTTCTTCTCTCTCATACCGCTGCTGACAGTAGTTAAGCCACATGTGCGGTCTTTTAAGCATCTTCACCAGTGTGCTTTTCTTAATAGCTTTTACATTACTGTGTAGTCTGGTGTAGAATTCTGAGAATGTTTTTATGTTTGGCATCATATAGTTCATTATTTACTCCTATCCAAATCACCTAAAAATTCAGCTTTAGGATCTATTTTCTTAACTAAACCTTGTAATACTTTAGCTTGACCATAACAATAAGCTATACGTCTTTCCCTAAGTCCATCATTATTCTTTTTTCTTTTAGCTCTAGCAAGATAATAACAAGCATCATTATAAGAATTTATAATAACTCGACGTTCTTTTTTAGTAATCTTTATTTCCATCATTTCCTCTTTAATTCGTAAATGCTATTAATAAATCTTCATCTCCTTCTGCTGATTCTATACCTAAAGATTCGCTTTCTCCAAATACGTCTACATTACTTTCACGTATACTTACAAACCCAGCAGAATCTATTTTTCCCCCTATTATTTCAGCCATATCTTTATGACTTTGAGTAGTAGGAAATAAAATAAACTTATCATTATCATATTTAATATATTTTAGTTTCATAATTTATCCTTGAAAAACCCCTCCAGCAGTTGGGAGGTTATATGGTTGAAATATTTTCTGCTGGAAGGGCATTATTTTTTAGGAGTATAGGAAAATCACTCCAGTTTATCTTTATATTGATTTATTATCCTTTCCATAGCTTTCAGGTAGTAAGCAGTGAAGTCCTCTTTATTACCGCCTTTTTGCATATGGTAAAGATAAATGACATTTCTTAACCGCTGGCTAGGACTCTTAGATTCATCATATTTAACAGGATCTATTTCCGGTAAATCCTGTAAATCAGTAGATTCTATTTTCCTTACAGCAAAGTTAAGGTATCCAGCATTGTCTAAGAACTCCATAATGGTAGTTAGCATAAATGCTGGTATATGTTCCTGGGTTGTAAAGATAAACTTTACAGCTCCATTAGCTTTACTTTCAAACTTATTAAGCACCGCAGGTAACTGAAAAATATCAGCCACTTAGTTCTCCAGCAAACGGATCAACACCATCACCTTCATTTGGATTAGATGCATCTGAAAATGCTTGTTGTATTTCCTGTGTAGTGGCTGGCCTGTCCTGTTCATTTATAGCTTCACTCTGGAGTTTTTTAACCCACTCAGGCGGTTCTATACTGTTTTCCGGTTTCATAGCCTGTATGCCTGTAGGTAAGGCCATTACAGCGGATACATTAGCATAAGTTTTATCGCCTTTCTCAGTATGCACTATACCTATCATGCAACCTTTTCCTATAAGCTGCTCCAAGTCAAAGCCTGTTTTCTCATAGTCTTTGAATGAGTGTCCATACCAGCTTTCAAGGTCTTTCCTAAGATTAGCTTTTTCTGAAAGTGAAAGTGTATATTTTTTGCTAATGACAAAGCGTTTACCTTTATATTCACCATCGCTTTGTATTGTCCTGTCAATCTCCCAGGATATGACTACTTGATGTTTAACGTTCTCTACATTATTAAAAGTAGTCTTCTGGTATCCTATGTCCCATACTGCATACACTACAGCGTTATGTGTACCTGATGGAGTTTTTTCAAAGTTTCCTTCTTTGTCAGATTTTGTTGCTACTATTGGCATTTTAATCTCCTATTGATTTTTTTGCTTTTTAAGCCTGTTTTTTTAACTCCTTTAACCGCCTATGTTCTTTAGCTAACTCTACATCAAACTGTAAGCCTAGCTTTTCACATAGTTTCCATCCAAGTGAGTTAAGTGTGCGTAGAGAGTCTTTTAGTCTGTCAACATTCTCCCTAGTTAGTTCATTAGCTTTTTCATGTGCTTGATGTATTCTAGCATCTTCATCGTATTCATTAGCTGTTTTAAAGTTCATTTTTTCCTCCTAAGCCATTCAATAATTTTCTGTAGTTCCTGGTTAAGTTTCTGCTGCTTTCTAAACTGCTTTTTATCCATTACTCTCTCCAGCAGACAATATCACCATCAATGTCTCTGGAAACATCATCATATTCTTTTTCCAGTTCTGCCATTTCATAGGCTATATCTATTTCATTGTCATTAATCTCTTTTATGACTGTCTGACTAGTAGCATCTATTACTTTAACTTTCATAATACCACCGCCAAGTTAAGTTTCTGCTGTTTCTTGAACTGCTTTTTAGTCATTCTTAATACCTCTGCATTTATCACAAACATACGGTGTTATAACTGATGTAGTGTTTAATAGTTTCATTTTATAAAATAAAAATCCTGTTCCAGCTTTTATAACTTCCAGTATTTTAACACCACACTTTTTACAATAACGATATTTAGAATAATCCTTTTTAGTCATATTACCACCGCCAAGTTACGGATCTTAGCCAGCCACCCTGTTTCATTGTCGTCTATTTCAGAATGTTTGTAGATAACATCTTCTATAGTATCATTGTAGTGCTCTTCCAGGGTATCAATTATTTCCTCTATTTTAAAGAGCTTTTCCCTGTAAGCCTCGGCCAATTCCTCAGCCTGCTTACGCTTGACGTTGGCTCTCATTAATTCCATTTCAACTTGACTTTGAGTCGTCATCTTCTACCTCCCTCTTAACATCCCAAAAAGGCGTTTTACATTTTGGACACAACCTTACATCACTAGTTCGAGGTATCCATTCATGTCCGCACTTTTCACATTTAAGTTTTTTAATCTTAATTTCCATATATAATCCTGTTGCCTACCGCCCACCCTTAATTTTAACTAAATAATGATAATTGTTTATCAGGCAATAATCCTTTTACAACCATTCCATTTTCTTTAAGTTTTTTCTTTTGGTTAATCATTCTTTGTTGTGTTCTTTGTACAAAATTTAAAAGATATTCTTTCTTTTTAGTAAAACCATAAATAACTGGTTTACCTGAATGTTTAACCGAAATAAGTAATCTACCATGTTGATTTTTTTCATAATCCATTATGCTATAAATTACTTGTCGTAAAATATTTTTTACATACATAATTTCATATTTATTATTAGGAACTACTAATTCAGCCAAATCCATTATTTCATCAAGGTCAAACATTTTCCATTTAGGTCGTTCGGTTCCATCCTTATAAAATACTTTTCTTACTTTGTCAGTTTTAACTGCTTGCATTTTTTACCTCCTTTGGTTAATTTTTTAAGCAATTCTTTAATTTCATGCATAAAAAGTTGTCTATTTCTTATATCAGAAAATTCAATGCTCTCTATGACTTCATCCAAACTAAGATTTATTTGGCGTAATTTTTGAGTATATTCATCAAGCATTTTATTTATATCTGGCTTTTTCTTTTCACGCTTCACTTTGTATGTAGCACCGAAAAATTCATCGTCTATCTCATCTTTAATTCTTTGACTAGATATTTCTCCTTTCTTTTTCTGTTGTTTATCTTTTGTAGAAACTTCACTTTCAATTTTTTGTTTAATTTTTTTAGCAATTTCTTTTTGCTTTGATTTTGGTACTTTGTGTTCTTTAAACTTTTCTCGGATAGTATCAGCGTGAGCAGGTTTTTCAAATACTTCTACAGCTTTAATATCAATAAGGCCTTTTTCACTTTCGTTTAAAGTGCGTAAAGCTATATTAATATTACGTTGCCAGGATTTACCGAGAAATTGAACCAAGCTCTTTTCTCCAACTCCATGTCTTTTTGCTCTTTCAAGATATTCTTTCTCTTTAAAAAGCATAGTAAATTCAAATTTACCATGCTTTAAACTATTATCCATATATTCTTTTGCACTCATAACGGTCTGATTAATAACAGCAGAATTTATTTTCCTGTCCATATTTTCATCTGCCATCATTTTAATCATATCGGCATCACCTATTTTTCTGACATCAACGTCGATTTCTTTATAGCCAAGTTTTTTGGCTGCCTCGAGGCGATGATGACCGAAAGATATTTCTACCTTCCCGTTGTTGTTATGCGGTCGCCCCACTATACCGATCCACATACCAGTTTTTTGATATGATTCTATAAGTTCATTTACCTTCTCTTTATCTATAGGATATTTATTAATACCTCGATAAGGATTTGGTAAAATATTTTTAATTGCTATCTTTTTAAGCATATAAATCCTCCTTAATTGTTACGTATATTATAACACATATTTAACCGCTTGTCAATACTTATAAGTAAAAAAATAATAGCTATTTCCCGGGCAAATATAACCCAGTTTACGGACTTATACGGAAAAATGGCTGTGTGGCCACGTACGTTGCAAATAACGGTATATTGTAAAGTGTAAAAAAAGTGGCTGAGCTTGGAGCAGACCCGAATACTCAGCCATATAAAACTATTTGAATACTATAAATCCAGTAACAAATCCAGCTGCTACACTTGAAACTATAAAAATAAAGGTTCTTTTTCTGGCTTTCTTTACTTTATGTTTAAGAATATGGATTTCAATATTTTTCTCTTCTATTAAT
>Ga0180437_10003505_pt1 | contig 23327 bp, 23 predicted proteins | sample SS_ome_4_FD_132410 | JGI IMG/M metagenome (GOLD analysis project Ga0180437, IMG submission 132410) | Hypersaline lake sediment archaeal communities from the Salton Sea, California, USA - SS_3_D_1 metaG | ecosystem: Environmental > Aquatic > Non-marine Saline and Alkaline > Hypersaline >...
CCCTGGTTTATACCGAGGGCTAAAAATACCCCTATCGCCACGTAAAATATTGTTCCCAGCGTTCCTTCAGGTATTATTTTCGGCATCATCTGAATCCGCTCGCTATCAGGTGCGCGACCCGTACGGGCTCGGGCGTGACTGAATGTATGGAGGTTATGTTTAAAATCTTTTCGCACGCATAATCATCTATTCCCCTGTTCTGGTAATAAATTGTTTTCCTTCCCTTAAGGACCTTGTTGAGGACCTCCGCCTTCTTCACTTCGCCGGCCCTTTTTATGAGTTTCCAGCGTCTTTCGGAATCCTTGAATTTTGAAAGGGATTTCTCGATAGACTTCATGTCCGGCATTTCCCTTATCACCACGAGTACGGGGAGCCCGGTCTTTCTGTGGAGTTCTTCTATATCGACTATGTTGAACCCCCCGAAGGTTATCCCGTCAAGCATTATCAGCCTCAGCTGTTCTTTGTGCTTGCTCTCGTTTACGGCCCTGACAAGCTTGCCTGTGACGTCCCTTCCGTCAACCCTTATATTGGTCGTTACAACCCCGTCTATCTGTACCCCTCCCCTGCAGATCACTCCTATTAATTTCGTTTCCCTGTCCTTGAAGGTGAAGGGCGTATCGTCCCATCCTATTATCCTTATCTCGCTCTTTATGTTCTTGAACATAAAATCAGATTCTATCCGGATACCCTTTTGAACTCTTTGCCGAACTCCTTTACCTGGTCGATTATTTTCTGCGAGGCATCGGAAAGTATTTTCACCGGATTTTCTGCCTTTACTATGAATTTCGGCTCGGAGAGGTAGGGATGTTCTATGAGGTAGGAAGCCTGCTTCGAGCCGGCCTTCCATGCATTTTCCCTCAGCAGGTTCAAGAATGTGTGGGTTTCTCCTGAAACCTCGAAAACCATCTTCTCTTTTCCCTTCTCAAGGAGTCTGAGTTTCATAAAAATCTATTATGGAGGGTTATATTTAAATGGTTTTCTGACCGGAATTATTTTTAAAAACCTGTTTTGCGAATAATTACTATGTCCATCTTCCGCGCGTACGACATCCGCGGGGTTTATCCCCGGGAGCTGAACGAAGAGCTTGCTTACAGGATAGGCCTGGCTTTCGGGAAGTTCCTGGGCGGAGGTAGGATAGCGGTAGGTATGGACGCCAGGAAGAGCGGCCCTGCCCTAAAGGAGAATCTGATTAAGGGTCTTAGGGAGATGGGCCTGGAGGTTACGGATATCGGGATGGTCCCGACCCCTCTTCTCTATTTCGCGGTCGCGAAAAACCGGATGGAAGCGGGCATCATGATAACGGGATCTCACAACCCGAAGGAATACAACGGCGTCAAGCTATGCGGGAAGAACGGGCTCTGCCTCTCGTACGAGACCGGGGTGGGGGAGGTTGAAAAGATTGTTAAGGAAGGGGTAGAAGCTAGCGGCAGGGAGGGGGGAATAAAGAAAATGGAAGTTGAAAACGATTATCTGAATTTCGTTCTGGATAAGGTCAAATTCGAAAGGCCGCTCCGGGTAGTGATAGATGCGGGAAACGGGGCGGCAGGGAAGGTTTCTTCCGAGCTGTTCAGGAGGCTCGGATGCGAGGTGATCGAGCTCTACTGCGAGCCTGATGGTGACTTTCCAAATCATCATCCAGATCCCCTGGTGAAGGAAACCCTTAAGGATCTTCAGAGAAAGGTTGTGGAAAGCAAGGCGGACCTGGGGATAGCGCTGGACGGGGACGGGGACAGGGTTAGCTTTGTTGACGAGAGGGGCGGGATATTTCCTGACAACAACGCGTTCGCCCTGATAATAGAGAATATTCTGGAAAGGAATAAGGGAAAGAAAGTTCTTTACGAGGTTCTCTGTTCCAAGGTCATTGAGGACGTTATAAAGCGGATGAAAGGGATTCCCGTCCTCTCGAGGGTGGGCCATTCCTACATACAGAAAACCATGTTCGATGAGGACTGCGTACTCGGCGGGGAAACCTCAGGCCATTATTACTTCAGGGAGAACTTCAGTTACGATGACGGGGTCTTCGGGGCGGTCAAGCTTGCCGAATTGCTTTCAAGGTCTGGGAAGCGAATGTCAGAGCTGGCGGAAGGCCTACCCTTCTACCTGACCTCGGACGACACCAGAATCGAATGCCCGGACGACAGGAAATTCAGGGTGGTGGAAAGGCTTAAGGAGAAGTTCAAAAAAGAAGGCCGCAAGATAGTGGACCTGGACGGCGTGAAAGTAATTTTTGAAAATTCCTGGTTCATAGCGAGACCTTCCAACACGCAGCCGGCCATCGTTCTCCGCTGGGAGGCGAAGGATAAGAAGGAATTCGAAAGGGTGGGGAAAATGATCAGGAAAGAGGTGGAAAACGGGATCAGGAATGTCTCCTGATTTCTTCAAGGATATCCTTAGCGCGGGAAACGCTTATCTTCTTCTCCTCGATCATCCTACCAGAAACCTGATCTACCTCATTCCCCTTGGCACCTGCCGTGACCGCGAGATTCTTCGCATGCAGCCGCATGTGGCCTCTCTGGATTCCCTCTGTCGCCAGCGCGCGCAGGGCGGCGAAGTTCTGGGCAAGGCCGACAGCTGCCATGACTTCAGCGAGTTCTTGTGATGTCTTCACGCCGAGTATTTTCAGAGCGACTTTCGCCTCTGGCTTGGTTCTTGTAGCGCCTCCGACTATCCCTACTGCCAGAGGAAGCTCTATCTCGCCGACCAGGTCCCCCTCCTCGTTCTTGTAGTATTTGGTTAGGGGTGTGTATTTGCCTGATATGCCAGCGTAAGAGTGGGCGCCAGCCTCCACCGCGCGAAAGTCGTTTCCTGTCGCTATCACGACAGCGTCAATCCCGTTCATTATCCCCTTGTTGTGTGTGGCGCACCTGTAGGGATCGTTGGCAGCGAGGTGGTAGGCTTCCAGGATCGCGTCAACAACTTCCTCTCCCCTCACGAGTCCTTTTGTCGAATATTCGAGGGCTTCTTTGCCCCATACGGCTTTTGCCTTTGCAAGCCTTTTGTCCGCGAGGTTTGAGATGATCTTCAAGCGAACGTGTCCCCCGGTGAGGTCCTCTAGGAAGGGGGCCACCTCCTCGCACATGGTGTTTACCGCGTTCGCACCCATGGCGTCGCGGACATCCACCAGTAGATGAACTACAATCATGTTCCCGAGTTCTGAATCAATCTTCCTGACCTCCAGGTCCTTCGCACCCCCTCCCAGGCCGATCAGAACCGAGTCCCTTCCATTCGCCTTTGAAATGATTTTCTCCTTGTTTTTCAGGATCGATTCTTTCGCCTTTTCAAAATCGTCAAATCCCATTATCTGGATCTGACCTATCATTAAGGGATCATCGCTTGAGGTTTCGAACCCCCCGGGTCTGGCTAATTTCGCGGCGAACGAGGCGGCCGCAACGACCGAGGGCTCTTCGATACACATAGGGATTGCGTATTCCTTTCCGTTGACGAGAAAATGTAAACCGAGACCGAACGGGAGCTCGCTGGTGCCTACGACGTTCTCTATCATCATGTCCGCGGTTTCCATCCCCAGGGAACCCGTATCTTCCAGAATGCCCACTTCCTCTTTTGTTAGTTTGGCCATTTTCCTTATTATCTCCAACCTTTCAGCTGGGGATTTCCTGTAAAACCCGGAAAGCTTCGAATTGTCCATGCTATCCTCTTTTAATTCAAGGGATTTAAATAGGATTTCCTTTTTCTACGTCAATTGCAGATTTTTAAATCTTTCGCGGGGTATAAAGATTATGTTCGACCGCAAGAGGAAAGAGGAAATATTCAAAAAGCTGAGAGAGGCGAAGGCCAGGAAGGTTTTTCTTCAGGTGCCGGAAGGCCTGAAGATGGGAGCCCTGGATCTCGTGAATTTCCTTGAGGAAAGGGGGATCAGGACTTTCCTTTCTGTGGAGCCCTGTTTCGGGGCTTGCGACCTAAGGGACAGGGAAGCGAAAGACCTTGAGTGCGATCTGCTTCTTCACATAGGTCATTCCGATCTCGGCCTGGGAACAAAGGCCCCCGTGATTTACGAGGAATACGAGATACCCTGTGATCCTGTTCCCCTTATCGAATGGCACCTGAAAAGGCTGGATTTCGAGAGGATCTCGCTCGTAACGACAATTCAGTTTGCACACTGCCTTGAAAAGGTCAGGGAATTCCTGGAGAGCAGGGGGAAGAAGGTTCACATGGGGTCTGCAGGGAAACTGAAAGGCGGCCAGATACTAGGGTGTGATTTTTCGAACGCGAAAAAACTGGAGGATAAGGTAGACTGCTTCCTTTTCATAGGTTCCGGGAGGTTCCACCCGCTTGGCCTGCAGGAAACCGTCAGCAAGCCAGTCCTCTTCCTGGATCTGGAAAAAAAGAACCTGACCAATTTCTTCAGGGAGAAGGAGAGGATGGAGATGCTCAGGACCATGAGGGTACAGAAGGCGAGGGACCTCAGGAACTTCGGTGTCATAGTGTCCACAAAGCCAGGGCAGGTAAACATAGAAAAGGCGGAGATTGTGAGGAAGAAACTGATATCGAAAGGGAAGAATGTCTACGTGCTCGTGGCTGATCAGTTCACCCCTGAGAAACTGATAGGCCTGAAGATAGATGTCCTCGTGAACACGGCATGCCCGAGAATAAGGGAGGACTTCGAGCAGTTCGGCAAGGTTATCCTGAACGCAGAAGACGTTGAAAGGTATTTTTGAGCTAGAAGAAGCCTTCCTTTTTCTGCTGTTTTTTCTTCATTCTCTGGATCTTCTTTTCGTGTTCATCGACCCAGTTGTTTACCTTCTCGACAGATTTCTTGTCGTTCCCTACCCCTGAGGTGTTCCCCACCCCCACGATTATTACGTTAGATCCTGCCTTCGTCCTCTTGAGGGATTCGCCGATCGCCTCGATAACGCCCGGGACCGCGTCCTTGATCGCCTTGCGCATGGGCATGATCGCTTCCTCGGGCTTCATCTTGACTATTATGGAATCCAGGGGGATCTCGTTCTTGACTGCTACGTCTTCTATGTAAGACTTCTCGACGCCCGGTCCTCCCATGGCGACACCTACACCCTCTGCTATCGATCCCGTCTTCTCGCCTTCGAGTTTCGCTGCAGCGTCTATGGTTATGATTCTGGATATTCTGTTCTTCTTTACGATTTCTTCAACGGCCTTCCCGGGCCTTCCCAGCCTCCCGCCGGGACCCTTCGCCTTTATTACAAAGCAGTTCATCTTCCCGATCTTCACCTCCGCCATCACTATGTCTTCCTCTATATCCTTCGTCTTGCTGTTTCCGATCAGTCTGGCCGCCACGAGCGGGCCCAGGGCGTCTCCGATGGGTTCGCCGTTGGCCATCGCCTTCGTCCCCTTGAACACCGCCTTCGCGATCCTCTCTATAAGGGGCAGCTGCATCTGGATCAGAAGGGCGATCTGGTAGGACTTGGTCTGCTTTATAAGTTCAACATAATGCCTCACTATCTTTGCTATCGTATGTAGCTCTATCCCTCCCGCCAGGCCCATCCCCATGTTCGCCTTGCTTTCGGAATCCATGTCGGGGGCGACCTGGTTCACGAAGTACTCGAACCTTTTTCTCTCGTTCTGTATTACAAGTTCGAACTTCTTCACGACCCCGAAGGGGTCGAGGGAGACGGGGGTTATGACAAAGAACTCGAAGAACCTCGTCACGGAATCCTTCAGCTTCTTTGTGGGTTTTTTGCTTATCCTTTTTATGAGGAATCTTTTCGAGGAGTCGGACATGTATTCGAGTTCCTGAACCGTCCTCTCTATCTTCCACATTATCTGTGAGAGCATCAGCCTGGGGTAGAAGAAGAAGAACACCACGAAGAATACGAAATACAGAATGGTTACCCACTCGTTCCCTGCACCCAGCTGAAAGAGCATCACGATATCACGAATCCAGTATTTAAATTAGGACTGAACTATAATTTATATATTTTAAACCTTCAAGGTTAAATATACCTGGTGTCGTGATGAAAAACGCGCAGCAAAAAATCATTGTTGTATTTATTTTCCTTGTTATCGGAATCTCCGTTTTCTCCTCGAGCGCGTCAGCAGGCCTGCTTTCGGATATCCTGGACAACATAAAGAAATGGTTCGAGTCCTCGCCCTTAGGCGGGTTGTTTTCGATGCCTGTCAAGCGTATGACTGAGATTGACATAACGTTCTATCCCGGGAGTTTCGATCTCATCCCGGAATCCGCCGTGAACCTGACCTCCAATTCAACATGGGTTTCGAACTTCAAGGGAGAGATTTCGGTTGATCTGGATGGGGATTCCATGCTTCTGAAAGAGGGCAATTCGCAATTGGTCATAGAGGAAAGGCTTGGGGTGGTAGAGATAAGCGCACTTAGCTTGGGTAGCCTTGAACTGAATAGCATGAAACTCAGCATGGTCTCGGGCAACTGGACGGAAACGACAGATAGCGGTTCACTGAAGGTATACGATTTCCTGGGTAAGGGGATAATAACATCCGACTCCATAGAACTCATAGGTAACGTTTCAAAGATTTCCAAGGAATGATCACGTTTTCTCCCTGTCGGTCCCAATCTCCACTATCCTGGCGTAGGCTGGCCTGGTTATAAGGATCCCGACCAGGACGCCAATGATCGTCGTTATGGCGAATCCACGGACCAGGCCGACGCCCAGGGACATCAGGGGAACCATCGCTGCGATGGTCGTGGAGGCGGAACCGAATATTATGAAGAAGGCGCGTTTGATCTTGTCCTTGATCGTGTAGAGTATCTTTCGCTCCGTCCCTGATTTCGAAAGGGTCTCATCAGCTATTACTATCATGTTGTCCACTCCCACCCCTATCGCTGCTATTATCCCCCCTATCGCGGGGAGATCTATAGTCCATGTAAGCATGCCTAGTATGGGGATCAGCAAGGCCCCTGTCCATGCCAGGACGTCAACCTCGTGTTTCTTCCACCAGGCCGTCCCTATGAGAAGCGCGTTCAGCGCAAGGACGGACGCCCAGACCATCCAGTCGTTGGTGGCCGCAATCCCCAGTATTATGATTATCTCGGAGAGGCCGATGAAAACCAGGGGTATCGAGACGCCGATCTTGCGGTATCTTATAAAAACAACGATTATGACAGCGACGGCGGCGAAGAGAGCTGCGTAAATAGCAGAGGTTACGAATCCCTTTCCCAGGGTCGGGGAGATGACGCCGACAGAAACCGTTTCCAGGCTCACGGGTAAAGCCCCGGATCTGAGTATGGTCTGGAGGTTGAGTTTTTCCTTCGATGCCTCCTCTTTCGTTTCCCTCGATCCCTCTATCTGAGGTGTGGTGTAAATCTTTCCCCCCAGGGTTGATGCTATCCTCAGGGAGGAGACCAGCCTTTCGTCAAGGTAGAGGAATATCTCCGAATCCTTCAGGTAGTAGTCACCTGACTGGAGGTCCATCTGGCTGGGGACCCCTGAAGTTATCTTCGCGAATCTTTCGGCTCCCCTTTCCGAAACCAGTATTCCGAAGTAGAAGGAGAAGAATTGTCCGCGGGGGATTACCCCAGAATGCTGGGGGTCGGAGTAAACAAGTTCTATATCCTCCCCCTTGTAAGCGGTTCCCAGGAAGAACAGCTCGTTCCCTGTTTCCGTCGCGTTCACGTATTCGAATTCGATGTCGTCCATCTCGAAAGTCTGGTTTGTCTCAAGGGTGAGGTTTCCGAGCCTGACTGTCCTGTTTCCTATCAGCTCCACCGGGTAGGTGTTTTCGCCCAGCTGGAAGTTTCCCTTCCCGCCGCTCAGGAAAACTGGTTTTGAAATCTTCGCCTCGAAGTTCCCCTGCCTGGAGAGAAGCTCTGTTACCACCTCCCTTCCAAGACCGGCCGCCTCTATCTGAACGAAGTACTGGCCGTCCAGGGACTTTATGGGGAAGAACCTTACCTCCCTCAGGCCGTATATGTTCGCACGGGTCTGGAGGGTCGATATTATCTGGTCTATCATTTCACCGGAGGCGTTCTCCTTAGGCTGCAGGATTATCCTGGTTCCGCCCTTTATGTCCAGCCCGAAATCCAGGTTCATGGTCTCTATATCCATTACGTCTATACCGAGACCGCTCTCATTCACATAGAACCTGTAATCCTTCCTGTCTACTGTAAGCGTTACGTTGCCCGTGTAATCCCTCGCCAGCCCCATCCACTGGTCAGCATTGTAGACCCTCTCCCCGTTTACTTGCGATATTATCATGCCCTGCTCAAGGAGTCCCTTTGCAGGGGAGGTTTCGTAAACGTACGCTATCTGGACGCCGGAATAGTGGGGTTTAAGTACTATGGCCAGCGCTGCTCCGATGACCATTATCAGCAGCAGCCAGAGCCTCCAGTACTTCAGCATTATATCAAACCCCTTCTTTCGCAATACCATTTCAGTATTACCGAATTCATCAGCCACGTGTTCATTATGTCTATTACCAGGCCCATGAGCAGGACCATTGCTATCTGGGAGAGGACCGGGGATATGGATGACAGCAGCAGGGCTGTCAGGGCCGCTATAGAGGTGAGGGTCATGGTCAATCCTGTTTTCAAGGCTCTCCTTATCTTCTCGCCAAGGGTTTTCTCCTCTGATTCTCTCAGCAGCCTCGATGTCAGCATTATGTCCGTATCGACAGAGTAACCTATAAGCATGAGCAGGGCTGCCAGGCCGGCCAGTGAGAGCTCGATCCCGAAAACCTGCATGAATCCCAGGGTGATAACTATGTCTGACATTGCGGACATTATAACGGCTACAGAGGGGACGAATGTCCTGAATATAACGAAAACTATTATCCCCATGAATATGAAGGCTGTTATTATCGCCAGCTGTGCCTGGGACCAGAATGCCAATCCCAGGGAAGGCCCTATGGTCTCGATGGATATGTCAGCGGTTTCAACCCCCATTGCTTCAATTTCCCCTATGATCTCGTCAGCGTCTGCCTCGCTGGAGGTCTCTATGAGCGTTCCGTACCCCTCGAAACTCCGCGTTTCCCTCACGTTCACGGGTGCGAATTTCTTCCTAAGCTCATTCTCTATACCCGCTGTGTCGAGCCTTTCCACCGTGTTTATGGTTATCAGCGTTCCCCCTTTCAGTTCTATAGACCTCTGGAACCACTCTCCTGTCTGGTTGTACTGGGTGATAAGGATGCCCGCGGACAGCAGGAGCAAAAGGATCGGTACTGCAATGAACAGTTTATAATTGGGTATTTTCATGAAATCACGTATAGATTAAGTTGTCGCAATTGTTTAAATAAGTGGTGTCCATAAGTTTAATATGTTCGATGTTACAGTGGTGGGCGGCGGCCCGATCGGCCTTTTCACAGCAAAGCTCTGCGAGGATCTCGGATATGATGTCGTGGTGCTTGAGGAGCACGGGAAGATCGGGAAGCCTTTGCAGTGTTCCGGTCTCATCTCAAGTAACATAGAGGGGTTTTTCCCTGACATCGGGAAGTGGGGGGTCATTGAAAATGATGTGGATTCAGCGACCCTTCATTCGCCCAAGAGCAAGCTTGTTCTGAAAAAGGGGGGGGCGGCTTACGTGATCGACCGTTCGAAATTCGACAAGAGGCTGAGTGAAATGATCCGTTCGGAAATCCTGCTGAACTGCAGGGCGGGAAGCATAGCCGTTAAGAAGGATCGCGTGGAGGTCAGCACGAACAGGGGGGTTTTTGAAAGCGAAATGGTATTGGGATGCGACGGGTTCAATTCCGTAGTGGCTAAGGGACTGTGCGTTAAACCGAAAGAGATGATCAAGGGGCTGATAGGGATTACCAAAGAAAAGAACAACTCGGGTAACGTCGACATGTACTTTGACAAGGGTATCGTAAAGGACGGCTTCCTCTGGAAAATCCCTAGGGGCAAAACAACAGAATACGGGATCCTCGGGAGACGCGTGAAATTCGGGGACATGGAGAGGTTTTTCGGTCTCAAAGGTTACGAGAGGTTCGCCGGTCTGATACCTCTGGGTACGGTCAGAAAAAGTTATTTCGATCGTGTTCTTCTTATCGGTGATGCGGCAGGTCAGGTAAAGCCGTGGTCGGGGGGCGGGGTTATATACGGGCTCACCTCTGCAAGGATCGCCTCCTCTGTGATAGACGGGGCATTCAAAGTTAACGACTTCAGCGAGAGCGTACTGAAAGAATACGAATCTCTCTGGAAAAACAGGATCGGTAAACAGATAGGGTTCGGTATGTTCCTGAGGAAAGTTCTTAAAACCTCGAGCAACAGGCACCTGGAGATGTTCTTCAAGGCGTGCCGGCCTTTGAAATTCGGGTGGATGGACATGGATTTTATATTCTGAAAACAAATATTTTCAGATGGGCATGAAAAAACTTCTCAGTGGTTTTGGAATAGACGGGAGATCTGGTTACTCTCTTGCGGACCTTATAATGGTTTTCAAAATCCTTTCCCGGGGACCCATGGGCAGGATTCTGCTCATGAAGGAATTGGGTCTCGGGGAGGCGACAGTCAAGACCATCGTGAAAAACCTGAGGAGGCAAGGATTCACCAGGCATTCGACCAAGGGCGAAGTCCTGACCGGGAAGGGCAGGAAGATAGCGGATTACCTGGAGAGTAAGGTTTCTAGAGCATTCATTGTCAGGCTTCCGGTCATAAGCAAAAAACCTACTGTTGCCATTGTAGTAAGAAAGGCGTCGGGTAAGGTGAAAATGGGGATAGAGCAGAGGGATGAAGGGATGAAGATGGGAGTGAACGTGACCACGCTTGTTCTCAAGGACGGGCAGGCGAGTTTCCCGGGAACAGGGGAGATTGCCGGGGGTTTGGAGAATCTGGAGGCAAATGATGGGGACATTATAATAATAGCATCCGGGGAAACCATAAAGAAAGCTGAACGCGGTGGTATCGCGGCCGCGCTGACGCTCATATGAATTTCATTACAGAATCCGTGTAGAAAAAGGGGTTTCTTTCCAGTGTCCTTCCAAGGTCCGGGATGTATCCCTTTACGGGATTGCCGTTGCCCGGGTAAAGTAGCATCTCGTCCATTTCTTTCTCCTTTTCTGACTTCTCATAACCCCCGCCGCCGCAGTACGACTCCCTCTCGGTGGCCAGTCTCCATTCGACTTTGTCACCCTTCCTTAGGACCTCCTGATCCATGCTGTTCTCCCCTATCCCGTATTCGTTCGTTTCGCCGTCCTTTACCCAGAACTCCAGATAGACCCTGTCTCCGTTGATCTCGGATCCGTCACTTTTCCCGTCCATGGATTCCAGATAGAACGTTCTTGTGTTTTCGTCATAGCTTATCTTCACGTCCATGCCGTTGTTCCGGGAGACCTCCAATGTCAGCTCGTATACTGTCTTGCCTGTCTCCCCGTTCTCCATGAAAACGCTCTGGTAGGTTAACTGGTCGTTGAAAAAGAGGGGCTCTGTATACTCGACCTTGAGGAAATCGCTCTTTCCCAGGTATTCGTTCTTCTGTTCATCAGCAGTGCAATCCAACTCGTCCAACGCCCTGAATTCCAGATCAGGGGGGTTTTCTGTTATTGTTTCTCTCAGTTTAAAAAGATGGTACTGGTTCTCGGTTTTTTCTGGCTCCTCCCTGATTTCCCTGTAATCCTTGTAAAGGGATTCCATCTCTTCCTCGCTGTAAAGCACCTCGAACCCTTCCTCTTCGTCGTCCTGGGTTTTTCCGCCATCCTCATCATCCTCCAAGTCTTTCAAGAAACCGGGATCTTCAAATCTGGATAATTTATCCATGTTTAGAATTGAAGGCCGGGTTTAAATGTTTTTGTGTTCTTGAACACTTATGTTTAAGAAAGAATCAGTCGACTACCTCGAACTTCAGTCCGTAATGTATCAGCCCGTCGCTCCCGTCCTCGTGCATCTTCCTGAAAACAGGAACGACCCTCTTCCCCGTCTTGATCTTTTCTATGTCGCTCACCACCTGTCCTGTCATGTTTGTTCCCTCGTCCAGGCGTATGATTGCGATGGCATAGGGGATATAATGTTCAAAACCTTCCGGGGGCGTCCTTATGATGGTGTATGAAATGATCTTCCCGCTCCCGCTGAACTGGAATTCCTGGACGTCTCCGCCCCTCCTGCATTCCGGACATAGGTTTCGCGGGGGGAAATAGACGTTCTTGCATTTAAGACACTTCGTGCCCGTAAGGTTATACTTGGGTTTTTTCAGTCTCCAGAACAATGGAACAGACGTGTAAGGCATATCAATCCCTCCCCAATACGTGAACCAGACAGCTCGCGCCGCTGCCACCTATGTTATGCGTTAAGCCTATCCTTGCGTTTTTAACCTGGTTTAAAGCTTCACCTCTAAGCTGTTTCACGACCTCAACTATCTGCTTGATTCCTGTCGCCCCAACCGGGTGGCCCATCTTTAACCCGCCGTCCGTGTTCACGGGGATTTTCCCGCCGATCATTACGTCTTTGCTTAGGAGCAATTCTTTCCCCTTCCCCTTCTCTGAAAAACCGAGGTCTTCATAGGCGAGAATTTCGGCTATGCTGAAGCAGTCGTGGACTTCTGCGATGTCTACGTCCTCGGGTTTCACATTCGCCTTTTCGTAGGCCTTTCTCGCGGCTGTCTGGGTTGCCTGTATTTCGGTCATGCTCTTCCTGTTGTGCAAAGCAAGCGTGTCAGAGGCCTGGCCGCTGCCAAGAATCCATACGGGATTTTTGAACTTTTTCGCGACTTTCTCGGAAGCGAGTATAACGGCTGCCGCCCCGTCCGTTATGGGAGAGCAGTCCAGCAGCCTCAGGGGATCGGCTATCAGGGGGGATTTCAAGACGTCGTCCACCGTTATCTCGTAATTGAACTGGGCATAAGGATTGGAAAGGCCGTGCATGTGATTCTTAATTGGGACGAGGGAAAGCTCCTCCCTTGAGAGCCTGTATTTGTCCATGTAAGCCTTTGCAATGAGCGCGTACAGGCCGACGAATGTAAGGCCGACAGAAGACTCCCATTCCTGGTCTCCCGCCCCCATAAGCGTCGATATTGCGCCGGAACCCTTTATGTCCGTCATTTTCTCAGCCCCGCCTGCCATCACCACCTCGTATTCCCCGGAAAGTATCGACAGGTAGGCCTTCCTGAAGGCGAGCGCTCCTGAAGCGCAGGCTGACTCGCACCTTGTTGCAGGAATGGGGTTCAGCCCTGCCTGATCTACGGCCAATGCCCCAAGATGTTCCTGCCCTATGAACCTGCCGGCGGACATGTTTCCTATGTAGAGCGATTCTATGTCCCTGCCGTCTATGCCGGCGTCTTTGAGCGCTAACGCCCCAGCTTCTGTGGAGAGGTCCCGGAGGGACTTCATCCAGTGTTCGCCAAGCTTCGTGCATCCTATACCGACTACAGCAACCCTCATGATCAGCCACCCTTAAGTTTCTTCCTTAACCTCACGTACGTCCCGTAATCTATGTTCTCCTTCCTGTTTATGTAAAAATCCGTCTTTTTCGCCAGGTCTGCCCTTTCCAGTATTTTGTCCGTGACGAGGAAAGAGAAAGAATCGGATCCCGCTCCTGAACCGTAGGATGTGAGAAGTATTCTTTCTCCCGGTTTTGCGCTGTCCAGAACCCTGGACAGGCCCAGAAGGCTCGAGCCCGAATAGCAGTTTCCTATCTTCGTCACGACCATTCCCAATTCTATCTGCTTACTTGAAAAGCCCAATAACTTCGCAGCCTTCAGGGGGAACTTCCCGTTGGGCATGTGGAAGACCGCGTGATTGAAATCGGAAGGCTTCATGGAAAGCTTTTTGAGAAGCTCGTTGGTTGAGGATGTCACGTGCTTGAAGTACGCGGGCTTTCCGGTAAAGCGCGCGCCGTGACTGGGATAGTCGGATCCCTCTCTCCTCCAGAAGTCCGAGGTGTCGGTAGTGTAGGAAAAGGTTCCTTCCATTATCGCCAGGGGATCCCTGCCTATTATGTAGGCTGCTCCCCCGGCTGCGGCCGTGTATTCCAGGGCGTCCCCCGGTTTCGACTGCGCGCAGTCCGTTCCTATTGCCATTCCGTATTTGATCTCTCCTGATTTGACAAGAGCGAAACAGCATTGCATTGCTGCTGTCCCTGCCTTGCAGGCGAATTCAAAATCAGCAACCATCAGTTCAGGCCCCATGTCAAGGGCGTCTGCGACGACCGTTCCCGAAGGCTTGACCGCATAGGGATGCGACTCGGACCCTATGTAAACGGCTCCCACCTCTTGCGGGCGTATGCCTGCCCTGAGGAGCGCGTTCCTTCCAGCCTCGACGCTTATGGTTATCGTGTCTTCGTCCTTGTCTGGGACGGATTTCTCGTTTACCAGCAGGCCATTTTTTATGGTCTCCGGGTCGGCCTTCCACACCCTTGATATCTCATCCACGCTTATCCTGAATTTCGGAACGTAAGCTCCGTATCCCACTATGCCTACCGACATGCTATCAATCATTTAATAAGAGGGTTGAAATGCTTTTAAATCTTTTAATTTAAATCCGGCAATTGCAGTAAAAATGCATGAAGGAATATCTAACCACTTAATAGTAACAAACATTTATATATCTTAAATCCCATATACTCTCAAATAGTTTTAAATAATCCGGTCAATTATATGAGATTATGAAACGGGAGAGCGTCACGGGAGCGGTTAAGAGGCATTACTGGATTTTCCTACTGATACTGATATTCTTAACGGCCTTCTACCTTAGGGGAATTCCAGGCACCAAGCTCACGTACCCCAAGCTCCAGGCGATAGACCCTTATTTCATGTACAGGATGGGTGAGGCCATAATAGAGGAAGGGGGTCTCCCGACGAGCGATTACCTGGCGCAGTGGGGGACGGTTGAGGGCGGCCCTGACAGGACAAGGGAGAGCATAGTGACGTTCTATGCGTATCCTCTCGTTTATTTCATGCTAAATCCGCTGTTCAGCGTGTCCTGGTACTGGACGGCCGTGTGGACGCCCGCCTTCTTCGGGGCGTTACAGGTTCTTTTCATGTACTTCCTAGGAAAGGAACTCTTCAACCGAAAGGTCGGCCTGCTCTCGGCCGCTTTCCTGGCCTTCGTGCCCGGGATCCTGTACAGGGTGTCCGCGGGCTTCATAGAGAAGGAGCCCGTGGGAGGGATGTTCATGATTTTAACATTCCTCTTCTTTGTCAAGGCGTTCAAGGTCGGGGACATAGACAAGGGGATTTCATGGAGAAACGTCCTCCTGCATCCGTTCTCGGTCCTCCAAAAAACTAGGATGAGCGAGGAAAGGGTAAGGGTAATGAAGATAGCGCTCTACGGTATTTTATCCGGTTTTTCCCTTTTCCTGATGTCGCTGAGCTGGGGCGGGACAAAGATTGTTCTTTTCGTCATCCCACTTTTCGTGATCGTTTCCGTAATGCTTAACAGGTACGATCCGAAATTCCTGCTTTCCTATGTCTCTTTCTTTGCCTCCTTCACCTTTTTGGTTGTCTTTTTCGGTTATTCGGGGCTCGCGGTCCCTGCTGCGAGCCTGCAGGGCATCGAGATGATTGCCAACTACCTGGCCTTGTCCGTCATGCTGATCAGGTTCGGTATCGAAAGGTTCGGGCTGGTTGAGGAGAAATACGTCCCCTATGCGCTTCCTGTCCTGCTCGTTATAGGCCTTTTCGCATTCGGGATCGCCTCTTACGTGAACATTGAGCTAGGAGAATGGACGGGGAATATCATACTCATGACGTCGCAGCCCATATCGTCCGGGGTGATAGCATCTACTGTCGCTGAATCCCAGACCGCCGGGGACTTCATGCAGGATTCGATCACAACGTTCGGGACGGGTTATTCCGTGGCTGCCCTGAAATGGCCTGATGCCACCCTCTACCTGTCTGCGGTCTATTTCGGATGGATAGGCCTTTTCCTGATGATGTACGAGTATGTTTTCAAGAGAAGGGAAAAGGAGTTCATATTCACTTCTGTCCTGTTCATAGCTTCCTTGATTCTTGCAATGGGCGCTGTCCGTTTGAACTTCATTTTCGCCTTCCCCATGGCGATAACAGCAGGGTACTGCCTTGTGAGGGGAGGGGAATTCGTTATTAGGGGAGCAAAAAACCTGAAGGGCAGGCTTCCATTTTACGTCAACATAGGAGTAGGCGTTTTCATAGGCCTGATCGTTGTTTCGAACTTTTCCTCGGGATGGGTCATGGCGAATTCCATAGGAACCTCCATGGATGATGCATGGTATCAATCCTTGATCTGGCTAAGGGACAACACCCCTGAAGACGCGGTTCTCTTGGAGTGGTGGGATTATGGATGGTGGTTCCACGAGGTCGCCAATAAGATAACCCTGGTGGACGGCGGTTACCACGGACAGAAGCCGACCCAGGACATCGCGCAGTTCTACACCAATCCCATCTCTGAAAGATCAATGAACTTCCTCAAGAAGTACGATGTCGACTACTTAATGGTCTCCCCGGACCTCATACAGAAATTCGGGGCAATGTCTAAAATAGCGAACTGGGGTAGGAAGATAGACGTACTACCGATCTTCCGCCTGAGCGGGCAATACCAGCAGGGAGGCAAAACCATGCTGGAATTCAGCATAGGGGACCAGAGCATACTGATCGCGTATTCGACCGTTACTACGGGCAACACGACCGGGATGGGAAACATAACTGCACTCCTAAAAACCTCCCAGGGCCAGGGATACATAAGGGACATAGGTATTGGGAACCAGGTCATAAGAAGCGATAAAGAAAATGCCATCCAGGGGATGGTTTATCTCGCGGGGGATGCGGTGGTCTTCATCCCGGAGGCAGTGGAAGAGTGCATGTTCGTGAGGCTTTATCTTTTTAACGGAGCAGGATTGGAGAATTATTTCGAGAAGGTATACGACAACCTTGGAATGAAGATATACAGGGTCGCGTATGAAAACTTCCCTGAAGAGGTAACAGGGGAATACGTGGATGCGATAGACCTGGAAGGTTAATTTTTTACATCAGAAAAAGGAATGCCAGGATACATATAATTATCTCGAAAATTATCAATATAGATGTTATCTTCCATTCCTTCATGGGCCTGATCTTCATCAGGACATGGGTGAGGGAATATACCTTTTCGTAAGGTGCCCTGAGGGTGTCGTTCTTCTGAAGGTCCCCGAGACTTCTCGCCATGAACCCCGAGCGGAGCTTCAGAAAGGCCTCGATTATCCAGGGAGTGAATATTATTATGCCGAATCTCTCCATGTTCCCTATTATCACCGCGGAAACAAAGGATGCCCCGATAAGGTATGTAAGGGAGTCCCCTGGGAGGAACTTCGAGGGATACCAGTTCCATCTGAGAAAAGCGAGCAATGAAAAACTCGCCGTGAACGCCAGAACAGCTGCCTCCGTTCTGTTAAAATAGAGGGCGTAACTTCCGAGCGCGAAGAGCGAAACGAACCCCAGTCCGGTTTCCAGCCCGTTCATTCCAGCAAGCATGTTGGTTGCGTTGCTGACGACAACGACGGCGATTGGTATGAGTATAAGGGGGTAGACAATGCCGAGGTCTATCAGGCCTATCACGGGCAATGCCATCTCGCTGTCACCGGCCATTATGGACATCAGGGGTATTGCGGCCGGTAGGGTCAGCAGTGGTTTCTGCCACTGCTTCAGGCCTATCCTGTGGTCTTTAAGGCCCTTGTTCCTCCCCATCCTTGGCCTTATGTTTATGTCGTCCAGCAGGCCTATTGTTGTTATTATGAGTATCGAGCAGTACGAGGCCAGGAGATATGAAATGTCTATTGGTGTTTTGAAAACGAAGGAGTTGACCGCTATGAAGAGGAATCCTCCAAGCATTATGCCGCTTATCACGAGGAGTCCGCCGGAGGTCGCAAATCTCGGTTTCCCCGGCTTCTGCTGGTCTATCCCGATTATTTCAAGCCTCTCTAGAAATTTCTTCGCGTGAGGGGTCATAATAAAAACGGTGAGGAAGGATATTACCGCTGACAATGTTAACACAAGCAACATGTTATCAACTTGATTTTTAACATAATAAAATAAATTTATTGTATGGCTGACATGGAAAAGGTCTTGAAGGAAGTGAAGAGGGCGGAGGAAAGGATTGAGAGATCGGTCAGGATCGCTGAAAGGGAGGCGGAGGAAAGGATAAAGCAGGCGGGTAAGGAGAGGGAGGTAATGTTGAAGGAAACGGAAAGGGCCGCTATTTCCGAGGGAGAGCGCATGATTGAGAGCGTCAGGAAGGAGATGGTAAGGGAGAGGAGAAAGGCAGGTATGGAAACGGAGAGGGAGATAGAGCACCTGAAGAGTGTTTTCGGGAAGAGAAAGGATAAGGGGATAAAGGCCATATTGAAGGTAATTTCAGGATAATCTTGTTATTATGATTAATTAATTTAGGTTTCCTTCGCCAAATATATAATATGTTGTTTCCGAGTGAGATGCAGAAGGTAAACATCGCGTTCCTTTCCGAAGACAGGGAAAGGGTTCTGGAAAGGCTTCAGGAGCAGGGGGTTGTCGAGGTCAAGGAGATCTCCGGCAAAAAGGATATCCTCAACTCCGTGGATGTGGACATTGATTACCTGTCATCCCTCTTCCTTCGTTCTGAAAAGATTTACAGGGATTTCAGGGGCGTGATGAAGAGGCAGGGGCTGCTTGAAACTCTGCTTGGGAACAGGAGGGAGAAGCCAGTTTCCGTTAAGAAGGACGAGATGAAGGATGTCCTGAAGAACGCCGAGAAGGTGGTGAAGCATGTTGAAAGGAATGCCGACAAAATAAACAGGGAGATGGAAGAGAACAGGAAAACGGCGGAAGCAGTGAAAAACGATGTCAGACTTTTCGGGGAACTCAGGCCTTTCGATTTTGATCTGAGCCTACTGGGTCCTTTAAAGGAGACCTTCACTTTTGTTGGAAAGGTCAATTCGGATGCCCTGCCCTTTTTGAAAGAGGAACTGGCCGGATTCAGGCTTTACCTGCACGAAGAGGTTATTGACGCCTATCATAATATTCTGCTTGTCCTGGGGATCAGGAAAGAGGAAGAGGATGTCCGGAAGTTCCTCGTGAAGCACGATTTCGAATTTTTTGATCTGGAGGGCGCGAAAGGGAAGCCCTCTGAAATACTCGGGGGAAGACGTGAGGAACTCGGCTGGCTCAGTAAAAAGAGAGCGTATCTGGCAAAGAAGAGGAAGGGTTTAATGGAGGACTGGTGGGACGAAATCGAAAAGACCTATTTTATTCTGAAGGCGTACAGGGACAGGCTGAGGTCGTTGCAGATGTTCCAGGAAACCAAATACGTGTCCTTGCTGGAAGGATGGATGCCGAAGAAGCGTGAATGGGAGGTTCAGGAGGCCTTGTATGAGGCTACATTCAGAAGAGTATTCTTCGCGTTCGAGGACGTGGAAGACGCTCCCACTGATCTGGAGAACCCGGGGTTTGCGGAGAAGTTTGAGGTGATAACTGGAGGGTTCGGGGTGCCCAGTTACAAAGATGCCGATCCCACTGTTTTCCTTGCCTTTCTGTTTCCCGTCTTCTTCGGTTTTATGCTGGGAGACATCCTTTACGGAATGATCATAATTTTGCTTTCATTTTCAATGAGGTTTTATTTCAGGAACAAACTCTCAGGCATCTTCTCGGGCATACTTCTGCTCTGCGGTCTTTCAGCGATATGCTGGGGGATCCTTTTCGGTAATTTCATGGGCAATCTGTTGGGCTTGCCCGTTCTGTGGTTCGATCCAACTAGGAATCCGGTAATGCTGATAATAATTTCCCTGATTTTCGGGTTTGTTCATGTCAACATGGGCATCGTCTTATCGCTAATGCAGAACAGGAGAAAGAAAAGGCCTATAACATCTGAAATCTCCTGGTTCCTTGTGGAGGCGGGAGGGTTATTGGTTCTGCTAAGGATATTAGGAATGATGACAGAGATGTTGTTTTATGCCGGTCTGGTGATTTTCATCGCAGGGGTAGGGATGAAGGTCATCAAGCCTGTAAAGGCCATAGGGCTGATCAGCTTCTTCGGGAACATCCTCTCGTACGTCAGGTTGGCGGCGATATCCCTCGCGACTTCTTACATTGCCTTAACGATCAATCACGTCTCATTGCTGTTCGTTAACGGCTCGTTCATCCTTTCGGGATTCATATTCACTGCGGGCCATTTGTTCAACTGCGCGATCTCTTCGGTGGGGGCATTCGTAAATTCTTTAAGGCTCCATTATGTTGAGTTTTTCTCCCAGTTTTTTGAGGGAGGCGGTGAGGAATTCAGGCCTTTGAAATACGAGGGCGTTAAGATCGAATGAAATTGGTGAGGTGTTAAAGCATGGCGATAGAAGGTTTGGTTGCGATCGGAGCGGGAATAGCGATAGGTATTGCAGCCGCAGGTTCTGCGATAGGTCAGGGGAAGGCAGCTGCAGCTGCGATAGGGGCGACGGCGGAGGATTCGAAGAACTTCGGCAGGTCCCTGGCACTGGCCACCTTGGTCGAGACACAGGCTATATACGGTTTCGTGATAGCGTTGCTGCTGATACTTTACGGGGTCGGCGTAATAGCCATATAGTTCCCGAAGCTGCTAGAATGATACCTGAAGAAGTCAAAAGGATAATAGAAGTTGTGGAGATTGACAGGAAGAAGAGGGTAGGGGATATAAGGAATGCCAACAGGCTGGAAGTCAGGAATATCCTCAGGGAAGGGAAAGAGGAATGCAAAGCCCTTAGGGAAAGGATTCTTGATGAATACGAGAAACGGGCGGAGGTGTCAAAGAGAAAGTGGTCTGCAGATATCGAGATAAAGAAGAGGGAGGAGCTGAAGGCGGTGAAATCGGATATGGTCAGGGCTCTTAAGGAAGATGTTTTAAGGAGTTTCAGGGAGGGCGATTACAGGGGATTTTTAAGGGGGTTTCTGGAGAGGGGGATCAGGGAAGTAGGCAGAACGGAACTTGAGGTGTTTGTTGGCAAGAACGATGTTGAGGACGCGAAAATGTTTCTTAAAGGTTTCGGGGTGAAGGGAGATGTTAAAACCCTCAAAACGCTCGGTGGATGCATGATTAAATCAGGAAAGATGACATCGAACTATTTGATAGAATCCATCATGGATAGGAAGGAAAGGGAAATGGATAAGATTATCAATGAAGTGTTTTTAAAGGGCTGATCATGTTTGATTTTTTAAGGCAGGAGTATGCCGCGGCAAGGTTGCGCGCGATGAAGGGTGGGCTTATTGACAAGGCAAAATTCTCCAAACTCGGGAAAGCCAAATCCATATCCGAGATTGCAAACATACTGGAAAACACCGATTATGAAAGTGTTTTTTACCACGGCATCGGAAAGGATATAATGGAGATAGAAAGCGGTCTTGATAGGATTTTCGTGGGCCTGCTTGAAAGGGTAAAGGGCTTCTATTACGGGAAGGAAAGGAATGTCATTGACATGTTCCTCAGGGAGTGGGAGATGAGGAATCTGAAACTGCTGATAAAATCGATTGTCGTCGGGGAGGACTGGAGCGGTTTCTTGGTTCCGCTGAAAGGTTTCGATCTGGAACATCTCTCCAAGAGCGGGAATGTCGAGGAACTGATAAGCAAGTTGAAAAAAACGGGCTACTACGAATCACTCTACTCGGGCTACAAAAACATTGAAGAGTTTGGTTTGCCGGTAATTGATTTTCACCTGGAAAGCGCATACTCGAGAATGTTTTTGGAGGGACTGAAGGAAATCAAGGAGAAGGAATTGCTCGTTTCGTATCTCAGAAAAAGGAATGATCTGATAAACCTTCGGAACGTTTCGAGGGCGATAGTTTTCAAGAAGGACCTGAGCAGGTTCTTCATCGAGCCGTCGAACGTTAAGAAGGAATGGTTCAGGCTGGGCTCGCTTGAGGCCCTGATGGAAAAGATGAAATCCAAAGGGTTCGATGTTAAAGATATCGGAAGCCTTGAGGAGGACGTGTTTTTTGAACTGGCGCTGGGAAGGGGTATGGAAAGGCTGGTTTCCAGATTCCTTAACGTCTCGCCCTTCGATACCGGTCTTTTGTTGTTCTATCTTGTAATGAAAAGAAACGAGATCAACAGGATAAAGATAATAACGAGGTTCGTTAAAGAGGGTCTGGACAGGGAGGATCTGAATATGTTGCTGGGGTCGGGAGAATGATAGGGGTGCTTGGTGACAGGGAGACCGTTATCGGCTTTCGCATGGCAGGGGTTAAGGAGTGCCTGGAGACTGACGAGAAGAATCTGAAGCAGAACCTGGAAAGGATTAAAGAAAGCAAGATAATTATAATCAGCGAGAGGCTGTATAAGCTGATAGAGGCGGAGGACCGCATATTCATTCCCATACCTGACAAGTACGGGACGCTCAAGGTTGATGTGGCGAGGGGCCTGATCAAGGAGATAATAGGAAAGGAGTTTGATTGAATGCTAAAGGGAGGTATAGAGAGGATAACGGGTCCTGTTATTGTTGCAAAGGGCATGCTGGGCTCGCGTATGTGGGATGTCGTGGAGGTGGGGAAAGGTAGACTTCTGGGAGAGATAATAAAGCTTGTCGGGGAACGCGCCTTCATTGAGGTTTACGAGGATACCAACGGTCTGAAGGTGGGGGAGCCTGTTGTTTCCCTCGGTAAGCCCTTCACGGTTGAGCTTGGACCGGGATTGATAGGCTCTATATACGACGGTCTGGGCAGGCCGCTGGAAAGGATCATGAAGGAGCTGGGATCGTTCATAACCAAAGGCATCCGCCTGAATACGCTTGACCGCGAAAAGAAATGGGAGTTCGTTCCGAAGGTTAAGAACGGGGAGGAAGTCTCCGAAGGTTTTATACTGGGCAGCGTAAAGGAGGGATCTATAACCCACAGGATACTGGTCCCGAAAGGTATAAAGGGAAGGGTTAAATCAATAAAAAAGGGCGTTTTTTCGGTCGAGGAATGCATCTGTGAACTGGTTGGGGGGAAACGAATCTGCATGCTTCAGGAATGGGAGGTAAGGAGGATCAGGCCTTACAGGGAAAAGATCGGTCTTTCAGAACCCCTGGTAACGGGTCAAAGGGTTATTGATTCCCTCTTCCCCGTGGGGAAAGGGGGGAACGTATGCGTGCCGGGTGGTTTCGGGTCAGGGAAGACTGTTCTTGAAAGCACGATCACGAAGAACTGCGATTCCGACGTTAATGTTGTTTGCAGGACAGGGGAGAGGGGGAACGAGGTAACGGACATAATAAACGAGCTGAAGGAGTCAAAGGACAGGAAGGGAAGACCTCTGATGGAAAAATCCATCCTAATTGTGAACACCTCTAACATGCCCGTGGTCGCCAGAGAAACTTCAATTTATACGGCAATAACCATAGGGGAATACTTCAGGGATCAGGGTTACAGCTCCGTTGTCCTCATCGATTCGACTTCAAGGTGGGCGGAGGCTTTGCGTGAGGTTTCTGGCAGGCTGGAGGAACTTCCCGGGGAGGAAGGCTATCCCGTTTACATGGAATCTCAGGTCGGGGAGTATCATGAAAGGTCGGGTAAGGTCGA
>Ga0180437_10003506_pt1 | contig 23323 bp, 18 predicted proteins | sample SS_ome_4_FD_132410 | JGI IMG/M metagenome (GOLD analysis project Ga0180437, IMG submission 132410) | Hypersaline lake sediment archaeal communities from the Salton Sea, California, USA - SS_3_D_1 metaG | ecosystem: Environmental > Aquatic > Non-marine Saline and Alkaline > Hypersaline >...
AAAATGAATATGATGACATATACCCGCGCAAGCGTTTAATCCAGGGGTTAAATTTCGATTCCATATCGAATGAGATGATAGCAGTCTTCATTTAATTCGTCAACTAAAAACCCATCACATATACAAATGTCAATATTTATTCTGATCATTATTTCACTGGACAGCTCATCAAAGACTAGTAAATTAATGCTGATGCAGGAGGTTTAATGTTTTTAAGTTGCTTAATATTAAAGCCAAAATTGCACATCTAGCAGCATTGGGAGATGGGAAGACGGATATCGGATTAGATCACAACAAGATGATGTATTTTTTCAAAATGAACTTAAATGCTGTGGGTTACCCAACTCCATGATTTCCAGTGGAATAGCCGCAGTACCAGTGATATTTGTTTCCGTGCAAACAGAATGGTAAGTGATTGTGTGAAACTAGGTCATCTCTCGGTTTTGCCTGAAAATTCTGTGATTTCTTGCTTGCACATAGATGAAAATTCAAACATCCTGCAACGGGATTCTTGTCTGCTCATGATCACAATGACGTGTAAATGATTTCTTTTGCTGGTTATAATGGTGCCCGGAAAACAATCACGATCTATGATAGGTTGGATAATTATATAAGATACGTCTTATCGTATTAAATTCACATCTCAATCCAGGTACAATCTCTATTGCAGGAAGAGTTGCTAAATCCGGACCTAAATAAAAAACCCTTAAAAAATCAAGATATGAAAACACACGAAATTCACATTATTCGGAGAGTTGATTATTACTTCTACCAAACTCGGTTATAAAACCGGTTTGATCGGGGAACCTTTATAATTGAGTGCAATCTATCCAGAATTAACCAGAACAAAAAAACTTATGCCTAATATTGAAAAAATTTGGAAAATAGCTGAGCCAATATCTGATAAAGCGGATATTGAACTTCAAAAGATCGATCCCATATTGCGGCAAATCTTATTCAACCGTGGATATCGTACTGCTGCAAAAGCACAGGAATTTATTAACGCGCAAATCCCAACAGGTACTGAACCGTTTAATTTGCTCAATATGCAAATCGCTGTAGACCGAATTATTTGGGCAGTTCAAAAGAACCATCCAATAGCAATTTATGGTGATTATGATGTGGATGGTGTTTCCGCAACCGCTCTGCTAACTCATGCTCTCAAACAAATGGATGCAAATGTTTGGAGTTATATCCCCAACCGCTTTGATGAAGGTTATGGATTAAATCAAGATGCTTTATGTACTCTGAAAGATCAAGGCGCAAAACTAGTTATCACCGTCGATTGTGGTATACGATCCCCTGTGGAAGTTTCATACGCTCAAAACCTTGGTCTTGATATGATTATTACAGATCATCATAGCCCGGGTCCAGAACTTCCCCCTGCACATGCCATAATCAACCCGCGTCAACCCGATGATCCATATCCCGAGAAAGATTTAGTCGGCGTCAGTCTGGCTTATAAGTTGGTTGATGCTTTATTCCAGTTTCGCTCTGGAAATTCCGGCAATTTCAACCAACAGGGTACACCACCCAACCCAAATGATTATCTCGATCTGGTTGCCTTGGGTACCGTTGCAGATTTGGCGCCTCTGATTGGTGAGAATAGAGCGTTAGTGCGAGCTGGAATTGACCAGCTTCGAATTACAAAACGATCTGGATTGACGGCATTGATTGGTGTCGCGGGTATCCAGCCAAAGAATATCACAGCTGGAACAATTGGATATATGCTCGGACCCAGATTGAATGCTGCTGGACGGCTTGATACTGCCCAATCAGCCCTAAATTTGCTCCTTGCCGAAGATTTTCATGAAGCTGGATTATTAGCTCAAAAACTAGATTACCAGAATCGTCAACGCCAGGCACTTACAAAAGAAAGTCAAATCAAAGCTGAAGAGATAGCAATCACCGAGGATCCTGAATCTCCCTTGATATTCGTTCACCATCCTGATTTTAATCCCGGTATCGTGGGTCTTGTAGCTTCTCGATTAACCGAAAAATTCTACCGTCCTTCTATCGTTGCAAACCAGGAAAATGAATTCACTCGAGGTTCTTGCAGAAGCATTCCAAATTTCAATATTACAAAAGCCCTGGAGCAATGCTCTGATTTACTGGTTCGCTATGGAGGCCATTCTGCAGCCGCGGGTTTTACTGTAAAGAACGAACAATTATCAGAATTCAAATCCAGATTGACTGAAATTGCACGTTGTGAGCTTGATCAGCAGGAATTGTTTCCAATTCTGGAAGCAGATGTTGAAGTACAGTTATCAGACTTAACTTTTGACCTATTAAATCAACTAAATATTCTTCAACCTACGGGAAGAGGCAATCCTCAAGCTAAATTTGTATCATTCGATGTGCGGGTGCTCAGGAGCAGAACCGTTGGAAAAGATAATTCACACCTCAAATTAGTTCTGAGTGATGGATTCATCACCTATGATGCCATCGCTTTCCGTCAGGGCGATTGGCAGGAGCGCCTACCTGAATTTATTGACATTATCTTCAATTTTGAACTTAACGAATATAATGGAAAAAGTTCACTTCAACTAAACATACTGGATATTAAAGATCCTTCTAATAGGAATCTTTGATCAATCTACAAACCGATATTTTATCAAAGTCCAAAACGCCTCGAAAGCATCTTTAAGTTTTATCTTCTTGCCTTCCTGATAATCACGAGGGGCAAATCTGATCGGTACTTCATATATCCGGTATTTTCTTTTCAATACTTTCGCCGTGAACTCAGGTTCGAAATTAAAACTTTTAGCATGGATTACGAGACCATTGATAACTTCCCGGCGGAAAACCTTGTATCCTGTTTCCATATCGGTCAGGATATTGTTGTATAGAATATTGGTGGTAAAAGTCAACAATTTATTTGCCACCATATGCCAGTACATCACCGCACGGCGGGGACCGCCTAAAAATCGGGAGCCGTATACGATATCCGCAATCCCTTCTTCAATTGGTTCTAGAAGTGCCTGATAATCGCGTGGATCATATTCTAAATCCGCGTCCTGGATAAGTAACACATCTCCACTAGAATTTTCTATCCCGGTTATCACAGCTCGGCCTTTACCTAGGTTCTCTTCATGAAAGAACACTTTGATCAAACCAGTCCCGCTTAACTGTTCAAGAATTTCTCGAGTTCCATCGAAAGAACCATCATCCACAACGACTATTTCACCCGCTAATTCTGTCGCTTGCACCCGCTGTAAAATCTCTTGGATTGTTTCTGACTCGTTGTAAGCAGGAATAATTACAGTGAGAAACATTCCCCAATTATAACGCTATAAATCGTAATAAAATTTTCATTAGTTTGGCTTGCATGAATTATAATTTTCACACAATACATATGTTATCATCACTTCCAACTCCCGCAGTATTTGCCCATCGAGGGTACTCAATTCGCGCCCCCGAAAATACAATTGCAGCATTTGATCTCGCCATTCATCATAGTGCTGATGGTATTGAACTAGACGCAAAATTAACCAATGATGGCCGGGTAGTAATTATTCACGATCAAACCGTGGATCGAACAACAAATTATCAAGGTCGAGTAAAATCATTTACCCTGAAAGAACTTCAAGTGATGGATGCAGGCTCTCATTTTGATCAAATCTTTGAGGGAGAAAAGATCCCATCATTGGATGAAGTTCTACATCGATTTGGCAATAAAACATTTATTAATATTGAGTTGACCAATTATTCAGACCCGTTTAACGATCTTCCACTTACCGTTGCTAGGATGTTGTCAACAAAAGGTCTAATTCACAATATATTAATTTCTTCGTTTAACCCGATAGCATTATACAAATTTCATCAAATACTTCCAGATGTGTCTCTAGGTTTCCTGATTTTGCCAGGAAAGAAAGGTTTCTGGGCTAGGATTATTACCAACTTGCTTGTACCATACGACAGCCTGAACATTGAATTCAACGATGTATCCAAAGAATTTGTCAATAAGTTTCATTCAAAAAATAAAAAGATCTTCGTCTACACAGTCAATAACCCTGATGATATAAGGAAAATGGCTATGTATAAGGTAGATGGGATAATTACAGATGATCCATCATTAGCACGGCAAATATTACAGGATAATTAATGCGTTAGATGGACAATATAAGTGAACTTATAATGCAATATCAAAGCATTAATAAATATCAATTGAAATTTCTGAAGGTATCACCCTTGAAATGATGGGAATCACATCCGACGAAATCATGGCCGTCTGCATTTCACGTCAGATTAAAGATGGAGAGATCGTGGCTCAAGGCCTCTCTACACCTCTAATTGCAGCGGCTTACTTGTTAGCCCGAAGCACGCATGCTCCAAACTTATACTTTATGTCTGCCATCGGACAGGGGATTTGTCGTTCTCCGGCACCGCTTCGCCTGACGGATGTAGAAAGTTTATGGGTAGACCGCTCATTAATAAATGTAGGTTTTGTGCGTGCGGCTACTGAAATGCTACCAAAATTTCGCCCTCTTGAATTTTTTCGCCCGGCTCAAATGGATCGTTTTGGAAATTTTAACAATATTGCCTTCGGAAAAGATTATGCTAAACCAAGACTACGCTTACCTGGGACAGGTGGTATCGCAGACTTGACAACCTTCATTTCGAATATATATCTGTACGTTCCGCGCCATTCCCGGATTACTTTTGTAGAACAAATTGATTTTCTTTCCGGTCTCGGGCATAACCCACTACGGAAAAACGGTCATGGGCCTCAGTACTTGGTTACGGACCTGGGTCAATTCGATTTTATGAATGACCCAAATTCAGAGAAATGTCATTTAAGACTTACAAGCATTCATCCAGGGGTGACGATTAATAGAATCAAAGCTCGCACAGGATTTGATTTTGATATCCTTCCAAATCTTCAAGAGACATCCCATCCAACTGAAGAGGAAATTCGTTTATTGCGCGAAGAGATCGATCCACATGGGATTCGACGGCTGGAAATGCTCAGCGGTGCTTCAAGGCGTCAGCTGATTTGGGAAATTATTCAGAATGAGCTCCACGGATCAAACCGGATCCACTGATATGAACGAAATGCGTACAGGCTTTCATCCTATTCGGAAAAAATTTATTCTACACAATTTGATGTTACTTGTGTTTATTTTTTCACTTGTGTTGTTTCCACTTCTGCCCAAATCGAATACATATGCCCAAACGATCACAACAACTCCTGATTCTCCGAATGTTGAGGTTCTAAATAAATTATCCCCGGAGGAAAAAGTTGGTCAATTGTTCTTAATCACATTCAACGGGACAGATGTCGGTCCCGAATCAACCATCTTTAACTTAATCACAAATTATCATGTAGGAAATGTGGTTATATTAGCTGAAAATGATAATCTCACTCATATCAGCCAATCTCCAGGTGATACAGCCCTTCAACTCCGTTCCCTCACCCGCAAACTCCAGCAAATTGAATGGTCAGCCTCCCAGGAAAGTCAAAATGACCCTACGACCGGAGAGCCCTATTTACCATCCTATATTCCATTATTTATCGGGATGCCTCAGGAAGGTGATGGGTATCCTTACGATCAAGTACTATATGGATTATCTCAACTACCAAATCACATGGCGCTCGGAGCGACATGGAACCGCGAATTAGCAACTGAAGTAGGTGCAACTCTGGGAATTGAGCTATCGTCTGTTGGGGTTAATCTTTTACTTGGACCGTCTTTGGATGTTCTGGAAACGCCTCAATTTGGAGTTACTAAAGATCTCGGAACCAGAATTTTTGGCGGCGACCCTTACTGGGTAGGTGAAATGGGTCAGGCATATATTAAAGGAATTCATTCTGGCAGTCAGGGCAGAGTGGCTGTAGTCTCCAAGCATTTTCCTGGGCATGGTGGTGCAGACAGACTCCCAGAAGATGAAGTCGCAACCGTTCGAAAATCCATTGAAGAACTGATCGCGTTCGATTTATATCCTTTCTTTACTGTTACTGGAAAAGCGGATTCCAGTGAAGGTACAACCGATGCCCTGCTCACATCGCATATTCGATATCAAGGATTACAGGGAAATATTCGCGCCACTACGCGTCCAGTCAGCCTTGATCCCCAAGCTTTGAGTTTATTAATGGAATTGCCAGAATTTGAGCTCTGGCGTAACGCTGGTGGAGTAATGATCACCGATAATTTAAACAGCCTGGCAGTACGAAGGTTTTACGATCTGACTAGTCAAAACTTTGACATATACCGGGTCGCATTAAATGCATTTTTAGCTGGGAATGATTTGTTATATATAAATGATGTTGTCTTGGAGGATGATGTAGATGCCGTATCTGCCACCCAACAAACGCTTGAATTCTTTTCTCAAAAATACCGGGAGGATAATGCATTTGCTAGTCGAGTGGATGAATCAGTTCTCAGAATTCTAGATTTGAAACAAAAATTATATGGTGAATTTTCAATAGGACAGGTACTCGCTGCGCCTCAAGTGCCGACGGATTTGGAACAATCTCAACAAATAGTATTTGAAGTTGCCCGGCAAGCTGCTACCTTAGTCAGTCCATCCCAGACCGAGTTAGATGAAACGATCCCCGATCCACCCAACCAGGATGATCGCATTGTCTTCATTAGCGACACGAGAGAAGCGAAGCAATGCAGCCAGTGTGTCGACCAACCAATTCTCGGCGTAAAATCACTTCAGGAATTTGTCATCCGCCGATACGGACCTCAAGCAGGCGGGCAAGTCTCACCCTATAATATGACATCCTATGCACTCAGCGATTTATTGGCAATATTGGACGAGCCCACCAACGGATCACGTTTGGCAAGTGATTTACAACGAGCTAATTGGATCGTTTTTTCAATGCTGGATAATAGTGAAGAAATGCCTTCATTTGACACACTCAGCAGGTTTTTAAATGAAAGACCTGATCTTTTTCAACAAAAGAGGTTAATTGTATTCTCGTTCAATGCCCCATATTTTATGGACGCAACCAATATTTCAAAATTGACGGCATACTATTCTCTCTTTTCGAAAACGGCGCAATTCATCGATATGGCATCCTATTTATTGTTCCGGGAAATCCAACCTATGGGTGCCTCTCCAGTTTCTATTCCAGGCATTAATTATGATTTGAATAAAGCACTTTTCCCGAATCCAGAACAAATAATTCCGTTAGAGTTAGATATACCACAGGATGAAACTGACATTGAAGAAATTACTCCTGAACCCACACAACCTCCCGAGTTTTATATAGGTGATGTAATTCCATTACGTACAGGGACGATTTTCGATAATAACGGTCATCCTGTGCCGGATGGTACACCAGTTGATTTCGTTCAAACACTCATCGGTGAAGCTAGCAGTACCCGGCAAACTGAAACCACATCAAATGGTATCGCCCGGACAACTTTTGTGGTTACAGTTCCAGGGACATTAGAGTTTCTTGCTGAAAGTGAGCCTGCCCAATCTGAAACATTGAGAATTGATATTCCATCTCCAAATGGTGAGTTAACACCCACAACTGAAAATCTTCTTCCCGAAATTACCCCTTCCCCAACCGCAACCGAAGAATTTATTATTCCACCGACAAAACCTCCAATAGAACCAGAAATTATACAGCACCCCAGAATTAGTGATTGGATCATTGCTTCTTTAATTTCAATTGGCATTGGTTGGATACTCTACAGATTAGCAGCATTCATGGGTCTTGTTAAATGGGGAGTACGGACTGGATTGTTGGCTCTTATTGGGGGATTAACTGCGTATTCAATTCTCGCTTATCTAATGCCGAAAAATGAAGTTTTGGTTTTTGGTTCGATATCAAGGAGTGTCTTTCTCATTACTCTCTTTGGAATTATCATTGGGGCGATTACCGCAATTCTCTGGCGCTCAATAGCAGATAGAAAGGTAAAAAAGATGAGTATGAAAGAAAAAACATGAACTGATAAATACCCCTACAAGTTTATCGAATCATAGTAACCGCTAGACTCAAGAGTAAAAGCCCCACAGATACCAGAATTAAGAACATCTCGATTGGGGATGAAACCAAATCAGACAGGTTGGGCGAAGGAAGCGGCGCCCGGGGCCGAGTCCCCGGATCCCAATCTCCTAATAATGCTCGCCTGAATTCTTCAATATCTTGCGGTCTCTCATCTGGATGTAAATTCATTGCCCATAATATCGCTCTTTCGGTACGTAAACTGAGATCAGGGTTTAATTGTCTAGGCGGCAGTAAAGCATCTGGTTGAAGGAATAATTCCCTGGCTTCGGCAGGTCTATGATTGGTTAACAAATGGTAAAGTGTGGCACCAAATGCATAAATATCACTCCGAACATCTGTGTGTCCTGTGTCGCCTCCATACTGCTCTAATGGCGTATACATTGCCGTACCGCGACCTTGTAATACTGTCAACGTGACTTCTTCAGAAGCTAGGATTTTCACAAGACCAAAATCCACCAGTTTTATCAAGCCGTTAGGTGTAAGTTTTAAATTACTGGGTTTAATATCTCTGTGCAAAATGGGTGGTGATTGACTGTGTAAGTAGCTTAAAGCATCTGCCATTTGGTTCCCCCATCCCAACACTTCCCGTTCAGATAGAAACTCACCATCTCTGCGAGCTTCATTCATCAAGGTTCTAAGGTCTTTACCGGGGATAAAATCCATAACAAGGTATTCACGTCCATCATGGTAAAAGAAATCTGAGACTTTTGGTAAATTTGGATGATCTAACCTGGCAAGAACTGTAGCCTCGCGCATAAATTGATCGCGCGCTTGTTCTACCATATCTTCAGATAAACTATGATCATGCTCCACTTCTTTCAAGGCACACAGACGGCCTTCCAACCGAATATCATCCGCCAGATAGATACTCCCCATTCCTCCCTGACCAATTATCCGTTTGATTTGATATCTTTCACGTAGGATATCACCTTGCTTTAGTGGGGTTGGCATACTTTATCCACATCTAATCATTTTTATTTTGCGAATATAATATATTTCGTCTTTAAAATCAAAAGCCGCAATTACAATCAAAAATTATTTTTTGTAGCTTGTGTGTATGCTATTATAACTCGAGAGAGAGTGATCAATATGTATGATGATGAGGCCGCAATTCTGTTAGCCCAGTCAGGTCCATTAAATGGTCAACGCTGGACCATAAAAATGGAGATGCTCATAGGAAGAGAAGAAAATTGTGATATTGTTATTTCAGATCGGCAGGTTTCACGCCAGCATGCGAAAATTATCTCTTCTTCAGAAGGTATTTACCTTGAAGATTTAAGGAGTAAAAACGGTACTCATTGTAATGGTCAAAAAATAACGAATTCAGTAAAATTACAGGATGGCGATTTAATCCAAATTGCATTGGCTCAGAGATTCATTTTCCTCAGTACAGATGCAACACTTCCACTTGATTTTCAACAATTAAAACAAAATGGTCCAACCGAATTCCCCTTCGATAGTTCGGATGATGAGAAATTCAAACTGAGGTTAGATCGAAAATCGAAGCGGGTATGGATATATATCGAAAGAGATTTGAACCTAAGAGAAGAAGTTGAGATTACGCCTCCGCTTTCCTTGGCGCAATTTCGTTTGCTGGAAGAACTGTATAAAAACCAGGGTCGTGTAATATCCAGATTCGATCTAATCTCAGTAATATGGGGAGAAAGTCAAGCCTTACAGGTTTCTATTCAGGCTTTGGACGCTTTAGTCAGAAGGTTACGCGATCGGTTGGCTGCAGTTGATCCAACTCACTCATATATTGTTACAGTTCGCGGACATGGATTGCGATTAGACAATCCAGCTATATAGTTTTACGCTTTTTCAACGGATATTCCTTTCCATGGAAAATCGTAATACCTCTCTATTCACCTCTGATGCTCTCTTGACCAATTCTTTATCATCACTGGATTGAGCTTGCACAATAATTGTTGATAACATACTCATAAATTCAGGGGTAATTTCTTCCACGTTATCTTCTAATATTTTCTGTCGCTTGTTTTTCTCCGGTTCTCCAAGAAGTGATTCGATTACTGAAAATCCAGGAGGCGGTTCGCTCGCTTCTTTAATAACTTCCTCGATCAGTTGTAATTTTCCAATTAACTCCAAATCCCCATGACTGCGAGCGTTTTCCAACCTCTGGTTTATCTCGTTAATAAAAAATTCGTCAACTGCCGGCAAAGCGCCAGCCATTTTTTCCTTAATATTTTTTGAGGTTAAAATTTCCTCAATTAGCCGGTTTTTCTCTGCAATGATGGCTTCAATTTGTTTATCAAACTCTTCGATCAGCTCTAGGAGTGAAGATCTTAATTCAACTAAACGTGTTCTGCCATCTCCGCGAGCACGATCAATTCGTTCTCCCAGCATCAGTAAAAAGGAATAATCCATGACCGGACGAGCTAGGCTTACCAAAGCCCTCAACCTGATTTCATTAGGAGCCTGGATTATCAGATCAAGCATCTTTTCTCGATCCAATTCTTCACCTGCTTCCCGGAGGTCAGCAAGAGCACTTTCGATCTCCTGGTTTTGAGCCTGGACTTGCTTTCCAAATGAAGTTTGGGCTAAAAGTATGGTATATAGATCAGAGAGCTGCTGAGCGGTTTCCTGGTCACCACTAACCATCGCTGTTTCAGATAATCTCTGAAGTAAACCAAAAAATTCTGCGTCAATTTTTTCATCTTCATCTGCGGCTATCTTATTGATGGACTCTTCGTCTTTTAATTCAGAAAATCTTTGAATCAATTGCAGTCGATCTTGTTGAGCCTCGATCATTTCCTTGGTGATTCCTTCGGATTCAAGCACTCGTTCGACTAGCCCTTGCATCGTTAATGTTGATTGAGGATTTAACAAGTACGCTTTACGTTGTTCTTGAGGCAATCGATTCATAGCTTGATTAATTAAAGCACCAATGACTCGTTCTTGTTCATCGCGCGGAATCCCCAAATCTGGTGGTAGATATGTGAGAAGTAATTCCTTCTGCGGATCATGATAAACAATTGGCGTAGTTGCCTGACCTTGATATCCACAATAGGGACAGTTGACAAAATTAAACCTTCCTGCGAGAATTTTTTGTTTAGCAGCCGGGTCTTCACCCACGTCGAATAATCGATCAATTTCTGCGACAATCGATTGGCGGCAATTTGGACAATTAACATTCGTTTTCGGCATATGTTTCTCCAATTCAAATAGAAAAAAATTCATCCAAGCCAAATATGGATATTTATTTATCGCGAGGGATTGAAAAACAAATCCGGGCTCCATGTTCAGGATTTGGATCAATCCAGATTCTTCCCCCGTGTGCTTCGACTACCGCTCGGGCAAGATATAAACCTAAACCTGCCCCTTTTGTAATCTTCGAAGATTCCTCCGCCCGGTAGAAGCGGTCGAATACATGAGGTATATCATCCATCGAAAATCCTGGACCTTCATCTCTGACGCAAATTACTAGGTTTTCCGGGTGCATTTCCCCGATAATTTGGATTTTTCCCCCTTGTGGCGAGTATTTAATCGCGTTGGATATTAAATTTGCAAGTACTTGTTCAAGACGGTTTTCATCTCCTAAAATAATTGGAAAATCCACAGGAAATTCAACATCAATTTCATGGATTTTTGATTGAGTTTGGAACCGCTCTGCAATGCGGTCGGTCAGGATATCTAAGGATACCTCCGATAAATTAATCGATAACGCTCCAGCCTGCAGACGCGATGCATCCAATAGATTATCAATCAACTCAGTCAATCGATCTGCTTCTTCTTCTATAACCATCAAGCTGTCCTGGACGATCTCCCTATCCCAAGAAGCGTCATCGCGTCGTAAGGTACCCACATATCCTTTTATGAGTGCCACAGGTGTCCTTAGCTCATGACTGATAACGGAAATAAAAGTACTCTTAAGTTCTTCTGCCTCCCGAAAATGACTAATATCTCGAACTGAAGCTACAATATTCAAGAGGTTCCCCTCTGGCGACAATAAAGGCGCATAGGTTACACCAATTGGTAATGGATTACTCTCCAACCGCTCCAAGTCTCCTTCCACATACAATACCGTATTCTGGTTCAACGGCCACCCACCTGGTTCAGCCTCTTCAAGCGTCAAACCTTCATTCTTTTTTGTCCAACGCATTATATCTTTATGCGATTGGCCGACAATAACATCGACCGGGATTCCAAGCATACGAGCCATAGCTCTGTTACACCGTTCTATCATCCGATTGGCGGAGAGAATCAAGATTCCGTCAGCAACTGAATCGATTAACGCTCCTAAGCGCCGTTCTTCAAACAATACCTGAGAATACAATTTTGCATTATGAACCGCTACAGCAGCTTGATCAGCAAAACTCTGTAGTAAAGCCCGGTCATTATTTGAAAAAACCCCTTGATAGTTTCTAAAAACGAACAGAACACCGATAACCTGTTTCTGAGCGACAAGCGGTAAACCGACACCTGTCAGAAGTCCAAGGCTGGCTGCCCGGGTTAACCCCTGAAGTAAACGATTGATCTCAGGCAGTTCAGATTGTGCTGCTTCGTCATGCTTGGGAACTTTTTCCAGCAAACGTGAGATCCTTCGTAAAAATGATTCGGGTATCCCCTGTGAAACCTCTACCGTCCAACCTTTTTGTTCCTCCCTCAAGGCAATTAAACCCGCCTGGCCGGCTAACATTTCAATTGAGATGTGTAAAATACGCGCCAGTACTTTATCAATATCTAATTCTTGAGTGATGGCTCGTAGAATCTCGAGTAAATAATCCCGTTGGCGAACCCGTAAATCAGGTAACAACTGCGTTCAACTCGCTTTCACTGGCTTTGATCGCTTCATCCAATATAGATAAACCTTCGTCAATTTCTTCTCTGTTAATACACAAAGGTGGCGCGATACGGATCGTACTTTTGCCGCACCCTAGCACCAATAACCCGAGAGAAAATGCATGATTAATTATCCGTTCGCTCAATTCTTCTGCTGGAATTTTTGTTTCTTGATCCTTTACGAATTCGATCCCGATCATCAACCCTTCACCGCGGATGTCTCCAACGCAATCGTATTTCTTAAATAATTCCTTAGCATGTTTCTTCGTGTAAGCACCTACCTCGCAGGCATTGCTCATGTATTCATTTCCGACCAATTCAATGGTCGCTAATGCTGCTGCGCAAGCTATTGGATTGCCACCATATGTATTCCCATGGGCGCCTTTTGGCCAGGACATTATTTCTTCTCGAGCAAATGTAACCCCTAACGGGAGCCCGGAAGCTACCCCTTTAGCCACACAGATAATATCTGGTTTTACATCAAAATGTTCAATTGCCCACCACTTCCCGCTGCGCCCCATACCCGATTGAATTTCGTCTGCAATCAATAGTATCCCATAGCGATCACAAAGTTCCCTCAATGCTGGAAAGAAACCAGGAGCAGGTACAACATATCCACCTTCACCCTGGATCGGTTCAACCAGAATTCCAGCCACATCCTCAGGAGGTAGTATACGTTCCAGTATCTGTTCTTCAATATAACGTATGATTGTTATTCCATACTCCTCTCCTGGAAGAGATTTTATGATCGGATGATAAGGATCAGGGTAAGGAACATGCACAACCCCATTCATCAATGGAAAATAGCCGTGTTTATAAACCTTTTTACTGGCGGTGAAGGCTAAAGCTCCCATAGTTCGTCCATGAAAAGCGCCGTGAAATCCAATAAATTGTGTTCTCCCAGTGTGGTATCGGGCTAACTTTATTGCCGCTTCTACGCTTTCAGCTCCAGAGTTTGACATAAACGAAATCGTATTTCCAGAAAAAGGTGAGATTTTATCAATCGCTTCACCTAATTCCATCCATTTTTCATGGTAGAAGTCGGACGAAATATGTAAAAATTTTTCCGCCTGTTCCTGGACCGACTTTACCACCTTCGGATGGCTGTGACCCGTTGCTACGACAGCAATCCCTGCTGCAAAATCGAGAAACCTGTTTCCATCCACATCCCACACTTCTACACCTCTACCATAATCCATAACAAATGGATAAACCCTTGGGTATGATTGTGAAATTACCTTTTCATCACGCTCAATGATCGATCGAGCAATCGGGCCTGGCAAATCAGTGTTAATCATTCATTTATCTCCTGGTAGGATTAAAACTCCCTGATATCGTATTATTTTCACGAGCTTCTACTTTGAAAAAAAGAATGCTCTTGTTTGTGATTTGACCGATAAAAAATGCCAGGAAATTATACTCCAATGTATAGGAATTCCCACTGATCTGGATTATAGCATGCTGGAAACAAGAAGGGTATAATCACCCTTCATGTCATCAAATACAGATAAATTTTTAACGCAGTGATCAGATGTCGAATCAAACAGAATCGTTTTCCTTTGATTTAGAGAATACCCAAGGAAATGCCCGTGCAGGTCTCCTCCATACCCCGCACGGTGAAATACCGACTCCAGTCTTCGCTCCTGTTGGAACGCAAGCCAGCGTAAAGGCGATAACACCAGCTCAATTGGATGAATTAGGCGTAACATTGGTTTTATCAAATACTTATCATTTATCTCTGCGGCCTGGTGATGGTTTGATTCACGATCTTGGCGGATTGCATAAATTCATGAATTGGCCGCGGCCGATATTAACAGACTCTGGAGGTTACCAGGTTTATTCGCTGGCAAAATCCAGGAGAATATCCGATGATGGCGTCACTTTTAAAAGCCACATCGATGGTGCAGAAAAATACATATCCCCCGAAATTGCAGTATCCATTCAAGAAAACCTGGGAGCAGATATTATTATGGCGTTTGATGAGTGCGCGACTCCCTATAACCTTGAATATAATCGCCTTGCGCTGTCACGCACACACATGTGGGCGGAACGCTGCCTGGCTGCAAAAACCCGAACAGACCAGGTTATGTTTGGCATCGTCCAGGGGGGGGTATTTCCGGACCTTCGTAGTGAATCAGCCGAGTTCATTTCATCTTTAGACTTTTTTGGTAATGCCATCGGTGGTCTGTCGGTGGGCGAAACAAAAGATGAGATGAAATCGATGCTTGAGATCGTAAATAGTATCCTTCCGCAGGATAAACCCAGATATTTAATGGGGGTCGGTACACCAGAAGATTTTATCAACGCAGTTGCACGCGGTGTAGATATATTCGATTGTGTCTTACCCACACGCCTTGCCCGCCATAATTCTGCATTGCTTCGAAAAGGACGCCTGAACCTGCAAAACGCATCCTTCGCAAAAGATCTTCGACCCATCGATGAAACATGCACTTGTTACACCTGCAAAAATTTCAGCCGTGCCTACTTAAGGCATTTAATCATTGCAGGCGAGATGCTTTCTGCTACATTGCTGTCTATCCACAATATAAACACACTCCTCGATACGATTAGGGATATTCGCCAGGCAATCATTGATTCCAGGTTCGATTGTTTTGCAGTCGATTATTTACACAACACACCCGGAAAGACGCTTTTATGACGATTTTACAATCGATTTTACTGGGAGTTATTCAAGGTCTTACTGAATTTCTACCAATCTCAAGTTCGGGTCACCTTGTTGTCATTCCCTACTTACTGGGATGGCAATTTCAAGCGCAGGATGTATTCATTTTTAACGTCCTGGTACAGGTTGCAACTCTGATTGCAGTCTTCGCTTATTTCTGGGTTGATTTTCTCGAAATTATCAAAGCTATGTTGATTGGATTATTACAAAAATCTCCTATGGGAACACAATCAGCACGCTTAGGTTGGTATTTAGTTATCGGGACATTACCAGCTGGGGTTTTCGGGATATTATTAAAAAGCAGCGTAGAAAAAGCATTTTCAAGTCCACTTGCTACTGGTGTTTCTTTATTATTCACAGCAGCCCTCCTGGTAATTGCGGAGAGAATTGGAAAAAGAGATAAATCGTTAGAAAGAATAAATTGGTTAGATGCAGTATGGATTGGTATGTTTCAAATCCTGGCGATTTTTCCAGGAGTTTCTCGTTCTGGTGCCACTATAACAGGCGGGATGACCCGTGACCTAGAACGACCGCCATCTGCCAGGTTTGCATTTCTATTATCAATACCAATTATGCTCGCTGCAGGTCTATCAACGGTATTTGATTTAATCAATTTACCTGATCCAGGTGCTTTACTGCTTACATATATACCCGGTTTTATCTCGGCAGCTGTAGTAGGGTATCTTGCAATCCGCTGGTTAATAAAATATCTGACCAGTCATTCCCTATATATATTCGCTGTGTATTGTACATTACTGGGATTGGCTGTAATTGGTGTTTATGCATTTAGATAGCAGTTAATGATTTTCAACCGGTTAGAATATCCCCTCAACTTACTGCACTCAATATAAAATATTATTGTAAGTTATTGGACAAATTGGTTTTTTCGGGCTAGCTCCTTCATTTCCTCAATATATGCAAGGCTTTGATGGCGGAAATATGTATTGTATAGAGAAGCATATTCCCCTCCTAGAGTTAATAGATCTCCATGATTGCCTTCTTCGATGATCTTACCCCTATCTAAAACGATGATCCGGTCGGCAGCTTTTACAGTCGACAATCTGTGAGCGATCATAATGCTTGTAGAGTCAGCCAGAATCAAATTTAATGCTTGTTGAATCTGCCATTCCGTGAATGGATCAATGCTCGCTGTAGCTTCATCCAAGATGAATATTGCTGGTTGTTGGACCAACACCCTCATCAATGATACCAATTGACGCTGACCCATAGAAAGGAGAGTTCCTCGTTCACCGACCTGCGTATTTAAACCTTGCGGCAGCGATTCCAACCATTCTCCATCCCCAATTTTATATGAGATATTTTTTACCAAAGTTTGGTTGGAATCTATCGGGCACGCATAACATATATTTTCTAAAACTGTGCCTGAAAAAAGGAAAGGTACCTGAGAGACAATTCCCAGCTGGGTTCTGTAATCCCTCAGGTTAAAATTCCGAATGTTTATACCATCAATCAATAACTTTCCATCTTGATATTCATAAAATCTGGCAATCAATTTCGCAATCGAAGATTTACCTGCACCAGTATGACCAACCAGCGCAATCGTTTCACCAGCGGTTATATGTAGATTGAAATCTTCCAGGATGCACTCATTTTCTGTGTACCGAAAATCTAAATTTTCGAACCGGATATCGCCGACGACTTTATGAATATGGCGATTTTCAATTTGGATGACTTTTGATTCTGCATCTATCAGTGCGAAAATCCTCTCAGAAGCTGAAAGTCCAGATTGCACTTGAGTCCAGAAAGCGGAAAGATTTAAAACTGGGAAAAAGAAACGATCCAGGCTTTGTAAAAAAAGGAACCAGGCTCCAGCTGTCACCAGACCTTTAATTACACTAATCCCGCCGATATACAAGAGGATTGCGGTGGCAACGCCGCTCATCATGGCTAAAACGGGAAAGACAGACGATAGAACAAGTCCCCTTTGCACGTTAACCTTATATGATTGTGTATTTGCCTCATCAAATTCTTCAAATATACTTTCCTCTTGACGAAAGTTTTTTGCAACCATAATCCCGCTGATCGTCTCTTTTATGGCTGCATTTACATTCGCCATTGCTCGCATTCCCTTGCGAGTCACATTGCGAGCCAAACGCCGAAAACCTAATGCTGTAATGAACAATAGCGGTAGGAAGGCGAAAAGTACAAGGGAAAGTCGTACGTTTATCACGATCAAAACAATACCTAGGATCATTGCCTGTACAATTTGGGCGAATAAATCCGTAATTAGAATAATCGTTTGACCAAAATCCTGAGTGTCTGAAGTGATCCGGGAAACGATCTTCCCCGAAGGATATTCATCATAGAATGAAAGATCATGATCAGCCGCCGCCTGGAATGAATCCATCCGCAATTGATAAACAATATCTCCAATCATGCGGACTGTTAATCGCCTTCGGAAGAGATTTGCCACCCACACAATGACACCCGCAAATAAGATCGCTGCACATAAGATAAGAATATTGACGGTTGTTAGGTTTTCTCCTAAGGCATCGAATCCTCTGGCGACAAGGATAGGGGACGCCGCTGCCGCTCCAGCAATAATTAATAAAAGCAGCGTGACAATAATAAGCTGGATTTTATACGTTTGAAAATATCCACCAATCCGCATTGCCAATTGTTGGTCTGTATATTGCCTGTCGTACCCTTCTGTATCCAATCCAGAAAAGAAACCCATAGTGTTCTATCCGTTGAATATCCGCTGATATGCAGCAGATGATTCCATCAATTCCTCGTGAGAGCCCAGCGCATCCAACTTTCCATTGCGAAGCACCAAAATTAAATCTGCCCATCTGATCTGAGATAACCGGTGAGTGATAATCAGGGTAGTTCTACCTTGTGAAGCTGTAAATATTGCCTTTTGAATTTTATCTTCAGTTGCACTGTCAATCGCACTGGTTGAATCATCAAGTACCAGAATTCGGGGGTCGGTTAGGAAGGCGCGCGCAATCGCGATTCTTTGACGTTGGCCTCCGGATAATGTCACGCCGCGTTCTCCAATAACCGTATCATATCCATCCTCAAATCCATTGATAAATTCATCCGCTTGTGCAGATTGAGATGCAGTCTTTACTTCATCAAATGATGCATTTGAATCACCGAAATTTATATTCTCAGACAATTTTCGGGAGAATAAGAAAATATCTTGCTCAATAATCGATATATTCTTTCTCAGTATTTCTAAATTCCAATCTCGAACATCAATTCCGTCAATGTAAATATTGCCCTCCGAGACATCGTAGGTTCGATTGACTAATTTAACAAGGGAAGTTTTTCCTGATCCCGTCTGTCCTACGAGTGCGACCGTTTTTCCGGGATCGACTTTAAATGAGATGTTATTCAATACTTGCCTACCATCGTTATACTTAAAAGAGACGTTACGAAATTCGATTTCACCCTGCATTTGACTTGAATACCCCTTGATATTTTGGTCTAAATCATTCTTTCTGTTAATCAAATCCAAAATTCGCCTCGCTCCAGCGATTCCAAGTGAAACCTGCGAAAATGCGAACAGTGATACAAATATCGGGAACCGGAACAATTGGATCAATCCAAAATAAGCGACAACTTCACCTACATCAATTTGCCCGTTCTTGTAAAGAAGGATCGAATGAAATAATGCAAATGCATCGGAAAATCCTAATAGTAAAAGGGGAAGATATCTTGCTTCTACATCTCCTTGTCTTACGTAAATGTCCCGGAACCTTTGGGCATTTTTTCCAAATCTTTTAACTTCATTTTCTTCTTGAGCTGTCCCTTTAACGGTCTCCATACCATCAATAACTTCCGATAATCTGGTGTTCAATTTACCAAAGGCATCCCGCAGTTTGCTGGTTATTGGATTCAACTCATTCAAATACTGCCATATTGCTAAATAATAAGCAGTAATAAAAATAGCAGGTGTGATGATCAGGGTTGGATAAATACTTGGTGCGATAACCAAAGGCATAAGTAGAAAAACAGCTGACCCAATTACCAGGTTTATTCCCGGGTTGAACATCAGGTTTACTTCTCGGACATCATTCGTCGCCCTGGCCATCGTATCGCCAATTGGTTGAAGGCTGTGGAACGTCATACTCTTACCCAAAAGACTCACATACAATTCGTGTCTGGCATCACGTTCCAAACGCTGCCCGAGCATCTCAGCTCCAAAGTTCCTGGAAAACTGTAACGCGCCACGTACGATTTGACTTGCGGCTAATAGTAGCGTTATTTGAACAAGAGCATCATAATTTGGAGGAGATTCGAGGACAGCATTAAACGCCCTGCCAATATAAATTGGGATAAGGGCAGCAAAGCCTGCATTGGTAGCTGCGCCCAATACCATGATGATCACTATAAACCAATATCTCAAAGTATGTGACACAAGCCATCTGTATACACTTCGGCGATCTGTTCGAGCTTGATCAGGCAGATTGAATTCAGAAGTCATTGGTTGAGCGGTCATCTTTTTAACTTCACGGTAAAAATCGAATGGTTATGTTTCATCCGGAAATGGCAATCCTTGTGCGACTTTATATGGACCGTATTTCTGAATTTTCGGATTTGATATTTTTCTTAGTCGTCCATTTTTAGGTGATATCTTGCAGAAATATCCGTTCCGGTGGATCAAAGTTATTGCACGCTGCTTTCTTTCAAATTCCTTGCGCATTTCTGTCGAGTAAAACCAAAAACTTTCTCGTTCAGAAGGAAACTTACCCAAGATAAGATCAAAAGTAGTAACGGTTGAGTTTATAAATTCCTGAGTAACTGCATTTAGATTACTGATGATCCAACACCGGTCTTCATATTCCCAATAATATGACAGTCCGATGAATTCACCGATTCGATTAATATACGGAAAAAATGGAAATGCCCTGCATGAAATCGCCCGGTATTCACGCTGGCAAAAATGGTGACCTTTACATGCCATCAAAATCTGGTCTGAGGGAATATCAATTTTCAATGAATCAAAATTAATGACCTCATTCTCTTTCATTTCATACCATAGATCAGTTTTTTTTCTCAGGTATTCCCATTCATCATCATATAAAGTTGGAACAGTATGCTGGATATCACAGCAGAAAGGGACAGCCCGTTCATTGTACGGAGCACACTTTTCCCCACAATCCAGAACAGAAACAGGCCCATGATAACCTTTATATATCTGGGAGAAGTCGATCAATTCATTCGAAAACACGTCCGCAAGCATACCACATAACCCACTTTCACAATCCAGAAGCATATTAAGATTATCGTAGTCATGGAAATTAATACATCGGTTTATATTTCGGTTATGATTTAATCATAATACCAAAGTGATTTTTGTCCCTTGCGGCAGAGATAATCTATGATTAACTATGCATTTGTTATATTTTTCACAAAGTTAGTGAGAAGGTGGTGATTTTATGAGTACAGATTTTAGAATTGATGCTTTATTACCGCAGCAAATGGCTACCCATGCGGAGTACGTGGGTGTTCGCAAATCCCTTGCGCCATTCCTCACATTATTTGCCCTGGCAGTGCTTGCAGGAGCATTTATTGCTCTGGGCGCAATTTTTGCTACCACAATCATCTCTGGAGATATGGCAATTCAAACCGCAGACGGTTCAACAGCCTTCAGCACAAATTTCCCATTCGGATTTAATAAACTGCTGGCTGGTTTAGTCTTTTGTCTGGGTCTGATTTTGGTTATCGTAGGAGGAGCTGAACTATTCACAGGAAATAACCTGATTGTCATGGCATGGGCAAATGGAAAAGTTTCCACACGCGCTCTTTTACGAAATTGGGGTATTGTCTATGTTGGAAATTTTATCGGTGCAGTTGGTACGGCTGTCTTATTATTTCTCAGTAAACAATACACATTCGGTGGCGGAGCAGTTGGCTTAACGGCATTAAATATCGCCTTCGGAAAAGTCCAATTAGGTTTTATCCAGGCAATCGCGTTGGGAATATTATGCAACACCCTGGTATGCTTGGCGGTATGGATGACATTCAGTGCTCGCAGCACAATTGATAAGATCGCGGCTGTTATCTTTCCAATCACCGCATTCGTAGCCGCTGGTTTCGAACACAGTATCGCAAATATGTATTTTATATCCATTGGCTTATTTATTAAGGATTTCAGTTCACCGGAATTCTGGCAATCAATCGGGAAAATGCCTTCCGATTATGCAGCTGTAACCTGGAAAACTTTTATGATAAATAATCTCCTACCCGTGACGATTGGGAATATTATTGGTGGAGCAATTTTTGTGGCTGGTGTGTATTGGTTGATCTATCTCCGTGGAGGTAAGAATAATGAATAGCATTGAATGGATACGAAAGGAGAATAAATGAAAGCATACGTAATGATCAATGTTCGACTTGGAAGCATCTTGGAGGTTGTCAACAACTTGCGAGAGATTACTGGTGTGAAACAAGCAAATATGACATTTGGAACTTACGATGTTATTTCAGTCATAGAAGCAGAGGATGTGCATGAGATTGGCCGCATGATCGCAACAAAAATTCAACCGATCCCGGGCATTCTAGATACATTAACCTGCCTGGTAATCGAAAGCTGATTAGAAAAGAAAATGTATTTCTACCATCCGGATGATCGGGAAGTCAAAGAACTGCTGGCGGGGATTTACGCCCGGACTTTTTGGGGTGAAAGACTGATGTTAGCTGTGGTTGAACTGGATGCGGGTTCCATTCTCCCCACCCACAACCACCCTCATGAACAGGGAGGCATTGTGCTCGAAGGCACCTTGGAGTTCTCGATCGATGAAGAAACTCGCAGACTTGTGCCAGGTGATATTTATATTATCCCGGGTGGAGTGAAGCATAAGGTGATCGTCGGTGAAAATCCAGCCAAAGTCCTGGATATATTCTCTCCAGTAAGAGAAGAATACAAATATTGATTATTTTTGCTTGGGCAAGAATGGCATATCCGGACCTGGCAGCTGAAGGTATTCAGATAATGCTGCCCGCATTGCGGTGCGGTCATCCCATGGGTATTCGATTTCCCCGAAACACATCGATTGTTCATGACCTTTACCACATGCGATTACCAGGTCTCCTGGTTTTGCCAATTTCACTCCAAATCGGATAGCCTCTCCACGGTCTTGGATACGCCAGAATGTTTTGCCTTCAACGCCGCCCTTTGCAGCCATTCCTTGGGCCATTTCATCCAGGATTTTTTCAAGTGATTCCGTTCTTGGATCCTCAGCGGTTAGGACGGTGAAGTCAGCTAGATCAGCGGATATTTCCGCCATCATCCGGCGTTTGCGCTTGTCCCGTAATCCGGCTGACCCAAAGATTGCAATAACGTTCCCTTCCACGAATCGACCCCCGGCATCCAGAGCGTTTTTCAAAGCATTCGGTGTGTGTGCAAAATCTACGATCGCCAGAAAATCTTGACCCATCTCAATTTTTTCCATGCGCCCGGGAATTAATTCCAACTTCTTAATTCCTTTCTGGATTGCGGTCTTCCGCAACCCTAATATCCCCTTGGCAGCTGCGGTGGCTGCTAACACATTCGAAATGTTGTAGAAGCCCAAAAGTGGTGTAAATAAAGGGATTGAGAATTCGCCTCCCTCCAGATTTTGCCCTTGCGCAATAAACGATATCCCTTCTGAAGATTCTGAGATATTTACTGCTGATACATCGGCTCCCCCTCCTATACCATATGAAATTTGCGGGACCTTCGTGTTTTTTGATAGATATTCAAAAGAACGGTCATCACGATTCAAGACTGCACCCCTGGGCGGATCAAAATCTTTCCGGTGGCTGGATTCCAATCCTGTAAATAATTTTGATTTTGCTCCGCGGTACGCCTCATAGGTGCCGTGATAATCCAAATGTTCGTGCGCGATATTGGTCACTAC
>Ga0180437_10003507_pt1 | contig 23320 bp, 18 predicted proteins | sample SS_ome_4_FD_132410 | JGI IMG/M metagenome (GOLD analysis project Ga0180437, IMG submission 132410) | Hypersaline lake sediment archaeal communities from the Salton Sea, California, USA - SS_3_D_1 metaG | ecosystem: Environmental > Aquatic > Non-marine Saline and Alkaline > Hypersaline >...
CGCGTCCTCGGACGCATTCAGGATATTCCGGCGATTATCCGCTGGAAGGTCATTGATCGGGTCATCTATGTGGTGCCTCGGCTGTGGTTGCACCGCCTGGATGAGGTGATTTTGGCCTGCGAGCGGGAAGGAATCGCCACCTCAATTTCGATGGATTTGTATGATTTAAGAATTGCCAAAATCCGACAGACCGATTTTAATGGTTTCCCGTTACTCGAATTTGAAACATTCGCCGCCAAAGAATGGCAACTTTTTATTAAGCGAACTTTTGACATCGTGTTTTCAATTGTTGCATTGGTTTTTTCCATACCGATTTTGTTAATCACCACCATTGCCATTAAATTAACTTCACCAGGACCTCTTTTTTTCAAACAGACACGGTGCGGCTTTAACGGCCGTAAATTTACTTTATACAAGTTTCGCTCGATGCACGTAAATGCAGAAATGAAAAAACGAGAGCTGGAAAAAGCCAATGAAATGGATGGACCCGTTTTTAAGATTAGGCGTGATCCCCGAATTACCCCCGTGGGGAGGCTGATCCGAAAATTTAGTATTGATGAGTTACCGCAATTTTATAACGTCCTCAAGGGAGATATGAGTATCGTTGGGCCCCGTCCCCCTTTGCCCGTGGAAGTGGAAATGTATCAATTCTGGCAACGTCGCCGACTGAGTCTAAAACCCGGTTTGACCTGCATCTGGCAGGTCAGTGGCCGCAATAACATCAGTTTTAATGAATGGATGGAAATGGACCTTAAGTATATTGATGAATGGTCATTATGGTTAGATTTTAAAATTTTTGTTAAAACTTTTTTCGTGGTTATTTTTGGATATGGTGCCAGCTAAAACCATTTGTCTGAAACCATAAGCGAAAGTATGGTTTCAGTGTAGATTCATAAATATTAAAAGAGAGCCGTTTTGCTTCACGACCTTTTTTAGGCGGTGGGGAATTTTGAAGACTGTGAATTAAATCGAACACGAATATGATCTTGAAGTTAAATAATTTTAAATGCATTCATGAAATTTAAATGAATTCGTTGTTTAATTCACATCTTTTTAATTGAATGGGATTAATTAACTGTGGGAGGTAAAAATGCACATTAGTATTGTTGGGACAGGATATGTGGGCCTGGTCACCGGAACCTGTTTTGCCGAGCTGGGGAATGATGTGATCTGTGTGGACAAAGATGAAAAGAAGATCCAGAATCTGAATAAAAATATCCTGCCCATTTACGAACCTGGTTTAGATGTGCTGGTCGCAAAAAATGTGAAAGAAGGTCGATTAACCTTTACAACTGACATGAAAATGGCGACGGAAAAATCACTGGTGATATTCATTGCGGTGGGTACGCCGCCGGCAGAAGATGGTTCAGCCGACCTGCAGCACGTGGAATCAGTTGCCCTGGAAGTGGCGAAATTCATTAACGGCTACAAGGTCATTGTGAATAAGAGCACTGTCCCGGTGGGGTCTGGCAAGTGGATTCGGCAGGTCATCGAAGAACATTTGCTGGAAAAAATTCAATTCGGGGTGGCTTCGAATCCGGAATTTTTGCGGGAAGGATCGGCACTTGAAGATTTTCTGCGTCCCGACCGCGTCGTGATTGGAGCTGATTCAGATGAGGTCTTTGCGATTATGAAAGAGCTTTATTCCCCCCTTTATTTAATCGAAACACCAATGGTTTTCACCAACTTAGAAACGGCCGAACTTATCAAATACACCGCCAATGCCTTCCTGGCCACCAAAATTTCATTTATTAATGAAATTGCCAATATTTGCGAACGGGTTGGGGCGGATGTTCATGATGTGGCTAAAGGGATTGGCCTGGATAAACGAATCGGTGCAAAATTTTTACACCCCGGACCTGGTTTTGGTGGTTCCTGTTTTCCCAAAGATACCCGTGCGATTATCCAGATTGCCGAAAAGGTAGATTGGGATTTTAAGATTGTAAAATCAGTGGTGGAAGTCAACCAGAGTCAACACCAACTGATGATTGAGAAAATAAAAAAAGCTGTTGGTAATTTAAAGGGAAAAACGCTGGGAGTATTGGGACTTTCATTTAAGCCAAACACGGATGACATGCGTGAAGCCCCTTCGATTCCTATTATACAAGGATTGCAAGCGGGTGGAGCCAAAATCAAGGCGTTTGATCCGGTGGCAATGGAGCAGGCCCGGTTGGTTCTCCCTGATTTGCAATATTGTCAGGACACTTATGAAGTGTCTGAAAAAAGTGACGCCCTCATCTTTATTACCGAATGGAATCAATTTCGGAGTCTGGATTTAGAAAAAATTAAACGTCTCCTAAAAACACCGACGGTGATTGATTTGAGAAATATTTATGATCCGAAGAAAATGAGGAACTTCGGATTTAATTATTTCAGTGTCGGCAGATAATGAGTGCCCATCCGGAAATACTGTATTTAATAATCAGAGCGCTGTTACCGGCGCTCTGAATTGTTTTAGATAACTTCAGGATTAATTCAAAAGGAATTTGATAACACGATGAAAGTTTTAATGATTGCACCACAACCCTGGTTCTCTCCCCGCGGAACCCCATTTAGTGTACTTCACCGTTTACGCACGCTTTCCAAACTGGGGCATCACATTGACCTGGTTACCTACCCCATCGGCGAAAATGTGCCTATTAAAAATGTAACCATTAATCGTACCGCGAAAGTGCCGTTTTTCAAAAAAATTGTTATTGGACCTTCTAAAAGAAAATTGATTTTTGACTGGTTCCTTTATCGCAAAGCCACGGCCTTATTAAAACAGCATAAATATGATTTGATTCATACTCACGAGGAAGCGGGTTTTTTTGCCCCGATTCTGGCCCGGAAATTTAATCTGCTCCATTTATATGACATGCACTCAAGTTTGCCACAACAGTTGACTAATTTTAAATATACCCAACTGCGGGGATTGATTTCCCTCTTCGAACGGTTTGAGCGCTACACTATTACCAACGCCGAAGCGGTCATTACAATTTGTCCTGAATTATATAATTATGTCAAAAAATTATATCCGGATAAATTTAATATGCTGATTGAAAATGTCGCTGATAATAGTCAGGCCTTTTCTGAAAACCAGATCCCCGTCGAAAACCTGCGGAACGAGTATCAATTAAACGGACAGTTAGTGGTGGTTTATGCCGGTACGTTCGAGCATTATCAGGGTATTGATTTGTTAATTGAGAGCAGTCAAAAAGTTCTGGCAAAACATAAAAATGTCAAGCTCTGTCTGGTGGGGGGAAGTCCGGCGCAGGTTGAAAAATATCAAGCGCTGGTATCGGCTAAAAATTTGTCAGCCCATTATATTTTTACTGGTTCAGTTAAGCCGGAGGAGGTCCCCAATTTTGTGAATTTGGCAGATATTTTGGTCTCTCCCCGGATTGAGGGCAACAACACGCCGCTGAAAATATATTCTTACCTTCGTTCGGGGCGTCCCATTGTCGCCACCCGTCACATTACCCACACCCAGGTATTGAATGATGAAGTGTCGGTTTTAACAGATGTCACCCCAATCGCATTCGCTGAGGGTATTTTAAGCGTGATTGAAGATCAAGCACTGCGCACTAAAATTTCACAAAATGCCCAACGACTGGCAGAAGAGAAATATAGTTACGAAGTCTATGTAAAAAAGACCAGAGAAGTTTATGATTATCTGGAGTCAAAACTGACAACAAAAGGGACGCAAGGGTAAGGAGTTAATATCAATAATGTGCGGCATTTGTGGACGATTAAATTTTAGTCAAGCGCAGCCGGTTTCCGAGGCAGATATTCGTCGAATGTGTGCGGTTATTCGACACCGTGGCCCTGATGATGAAGGCATTTACGTGAACCGGAATGTGGGTATTGGAATGCGCCGATTGAGTATTATTGATTTGGCTGCGGGACAGCAACCCATTCCCAATGAAGACGGTACCGTGTGGATTGTATTTAATGGGGAGATTTATAATTATCGCGAGATTCGGCATGAGCTGGAACAGAAAGGGCATCGATTTAAGACCAACAGCGACACCGAAACCATTCTCCACGCTTATGAGGAATATGGCGAAGCCTGTCCGGAAAAATTAAATGGCATGTTTGGATTTGCCATCTGGGATGGGGGTCTCAATCGTTTATTTATGGCCCGCGACCGAATTGGGATTAAGCCGCTTTATTATTATGTCAGTCAAGACTGTCTGATTTTTGGTTCGGAATTGAAATCCATTTTACAAATGTCAGATGTTCCCCGCCGGGTAAATCCGCCCGCATTGAACAACTTTTTAACCTTTGAATATATTCCCGCGCCGTTAAGTATCTTTCAGGATATTTATAAATTGGAACCAGGCCATTCATTATTGTGGGATAATGGCAAAATTAACATTCGGAATTATTGGAGCTTAAGATTCGGTTCGGCTGGTAAGTCTGAGGAAGAATTATGTGAAGAGCTGGTCAGTATTCTTCAGAATTCGGTGAAAATTCGTTTAATGAGTGAAGTACCGCTGGGAGCTTTTTTGAGTGGTGGTATCGATTCGAGTACCATTGTCGGATTGATGAGCCGTGAAATGAATCAGCCGGTGAAAACATTTTCGATTGGTTTCGAAGATTCGACTTATAATGAATTAAAATACGCACGGGTCATCGCTAAAAAATTCCACACCGAACATCACGAATTTATGATTAAGCCGGATGCGGTTGACCTGACCGAAAAGCTGGTGAAAAATTTTGTCGACGAACCTTTTGGTGATACTTCCCTTTTTCCCACCTATCTCGTCTCAAAAATGGCGCGGGATTATGTGACGGTGGTGTTGTCCGGTGACGGTGGCGATGAACTTTTCGGTGGCTATGATACCTACATTGCCAATCGAATTGGAAAAATTTATCATTCAATGCCGCGACTGCTGCGGAAATATGTGATCGAGCAGGGACTTGCCCAAATCCCTCCCACGCAAAAGAAAAAAGGGCTGATTAACCGGGCCAAGCGATTTGTGGAAGGTGCTAATTTACCGCCCGATTTACAGCACACCCGTTGGATGATTTACCTGTCGGAACAGGAACGAAATCTCCTTTATTCCCCGGATTTGCAGGCGCAATTGAAGACACACGATGCCTACGATTTTATCCGGCGCTATTTTCAAGCCGCACCGTCGCAGGACGAGCTGGCACAGCAGCAATATGTTGATATTAAAACCTGGTTGGTCGATGATATTTTGGTAAAGGTCGATCGAATGAGTATGGCAACTTCACTGGAAGCGCGGGTGCCATTTTTAGATCATCGAGTGGTTGAATTTAGTGCCACCGTTCCCAGTCGTTTGAAACTAGCCGGATTGAGTCACCCAAAAACCAAATATATTCTAAAAAAAGCGATGCACAATATTTTACCAAATGAAATAATATATCGCGGCAAGGAGGGTTTCAGTATTCCCATTAAAAACTGGCTAAAGACCGATCTCAAACCAATGATGATGGAGGTATTGGCACCTGAAAAAATTAGGGCCGAAGGTTTTTTTAATGTAGATTATATCGAACAATTAAAAACAGAACATTTAAACAATACCGAAAATCACAGTCATCGCTTATGGGCGCTTATGATGTTCGGAATCTGGTATGATAATTATATTCGCAAAGGTGATTCTTAATGCTGTCGGAAACGGATACAAATGGTTATTTTTCAAAGCGCCGTTTTAAATTAATGTGGGCCGGTAAAAGATTAATCCAGATTTTCTGGAGCTATCGTGTATGTCAACACCAGAAGGTCGCTTATCGGCCTTATCGTATATGGGTTGAACCAACGAATAAATGCAATTTAGCCTGTGTGATGTGCTCGAATAAGACTTTCGCGCCAGAGGAAATTGGTTTTATGGATTTTGATTTATTTAAAAAAATTGTTAACGAAGCTCGTCATTTTATCTATGATATGAATATTCACCATCGCGGCGAGTCAACGTTACATCCACGATTTCCGGAAATGATTGAATACGCGGCTAAAAATGGGATTACGGTAAAATTTCACACCAATGGGACCTTACTCACCGAAGATAAATGTCGAGCCTTAATTGAAGCGGGTTTAGCCCTGATTTCATTTTCATTTGATGGTTATAATAAAAAGAGTTATGAAAGTATTCGGGTCAATGCCAACTTCGAAAAAACCTTACAAAATATTGAACGCCTTTATTCCATCAAACAGCAACTGGGGCGTAAAAATCCGAAAATGGTGATGGAAGTCATGGAAGCGCTGGAAGGCTTTGAATACCAGCCGGAAGAGAAAAAAGCCTTCCTGGCGCGGTTACATTTTTTAGATCGGTTGATTATTAAAAAACCGCACAATTGGGGCGGCAATGTCTCCAGTGACGCATTTAACGACAATGATTTGGTTGCCTGTACCATGCCCTGGCATTCTCAAGTTATTCTCTGGGATGGCCGTGTCGGCCCCTGTCCCCACGACTTTTTTGCCAAAATTATTCTGGGTGACGTCAGAGAAAAAAGTCTGGTAGAGATTTTTAATAATCGAGCCACCCGGCAATTGCGTGAACGGCATTTAAAATTGGCGCTGCGGGATTATTCCCCTTGTAACAGTTGTGACACGCCTAGAAGAAGGAATGTGCTGGGCATCCCCACGCCCAGTTTAAAATATGTGAAAGAATAAATTTAAAATATTCGGATGGTTGGGTAAAACATCTTTCGGATAAATGGCTAATATTTTCATTTTATTGACAGTGGGTGTCCCGGCAAGTGTTACAAAAAGAACTTCATTTTTAAAATGATACAAATTCAGTCAAGTCAATAAACAATGTGTATTCAGATCCAATCGTTAGCAGGGCTTAAAATTCGGATTTATTTACAATTAATTTTATGCTAACTTTATAAATCGCAAAGTCTTGCCGTTGGCACGTGGTTTGCAAAACGGCAAAAAACTTTTTAATACTTATCCAAAAGATCGGCAAGCGGTAAATGCAATTTGGACGGTGAATTAAATGATAATCTCCTTTCAGCTTGGTTTACGAATTTAATTTTGACAGGGGCTTTCTATGAAACGTGATTTGAACAAATTATCAAATACTGAATATGATGTTCTGGTTGTGGGAGCAGGTATTTATGGGGTGGCTTCCGCCTGGGATGCCGCATTACGCGGCCTAAAAGTGGCTTTGATTGACAAAGCTGATTTTGGGGGTGCCACCTCGTCGAATAGTCTAAAAATTATTCACGGCGGTTTACGTTATTTACAGCAATTAGATTTTAAACGGATGCGGGAATCCATTCACGAACGAATGGTTCTCATGCGAATTGCGCCCCATTTAATCTACCCCATGCCCGTGATTATGCCCACCTATGCGAAAAAGCTTAAAAGTCGTCCGGCCATGTTTATGGCCTTGATTGCAAATGATATTGTGGGATTTGATCGAAATCGTTTGAAAGACCCGCATAAATACATGCCCAATGGTCGCATTATTTCGATACCGGAAGTTCGTAAACATATTCCTGATTATGAAAAATACAATATGAGCGGTGGCGCGGTCTGGTATGATTGTCAATGCTATAATACCGAAAGACTATTATTAGCCTTTATTCATTCCGCAGTGAGCAAAGGGGCGGATGCGGCAAATTATGTCCAGGCGGTTCGTTTCAAAAAAAATGGTACACGTGTGACCGGTGTTCAAGCCCGGGATATTTTAACGGGCGATAATTTCGAAATCCGGGCGAAACAGATTGTGAATAATAGTGGCCCCTGGGTGGATACCCTCTTGAATGGGCTCAGTAATGGGCAGCCACGTTTTAATCTTTCCACCGCCATGAATATTGTGATCAACCGGCAGCTTTTATCGAAACACGCCGCAGGACTGTCGGGGCCTTACGAGTATAAACATCAAGATGGTTCGGTTTACAAAGCTTTCCGCATGTTGTTTTTTGCGCCATGGAGAAAATATACGATTATTGGGACGAATCATCTGGTGTATTCCGGCCAGCAGGATGAGTATAAAGTCACTGAGGCGGAGATTCAGGATTTTCTGGGTGTAGTCAACCAGGCTTATTCGGCCGCCCATATCAAACGTGAGGAGGTTTCGTTCTTTTATGGTGGATTTCTCCCAATGGCGGGTCAAAATCCTCAGACGGGGGAAGTGATGCTGTTAAAGCATTATGATATTATCGATCATAAAGCGACAGACAATGTCGAGGGATTACTCAGCGTAATTGGCGTTAAATATACCACCGCCCGCGATGTTGCCAAAAAAACGATTGATCTGGTATTTAATAAATTAAACCGGAAATCACCGCCGTGTCAAACCGAAATTACACCACTCTACGGCGGTGAAATCGAACGCTTTGAGGATTTCGTTAATTATTTGATTGCGACCAAACCAGATGGCCTGGACGAAAAAATCATGCGTCACCTGGCTTATAATTATGGTTCCATGTATCAAGACATTTTAAAATATGTTGACGAGGATGTACAATGGCTTCAAAAGCTGCCCGGAACGGATGAAGCCCTGCGGGCAGAAGTCCTCCACGCCGTTCGTGAAGAAATGGCTCAGAAATTAGCCGACGTGATTTTGAGACGAACTGACATTGGTTCAGGTGAACTACCGGCGGATGATTGTCTGACAGCCGTGGCCCAAATAATGGCGCAGGAATTAAATTGGGACGAGAGGCGAATGAAGCAAGAAATTGAAGAAACAAAAAATATTTATACTCCCGCTGCTTGATGAAAATCAGCGGTGGCAAGATATTTTATCGGATTGGAAGAGCAACTTTTTTAAATTCGAATAACAAACCGCAGATTTCACAGATGACGCCGATTATTGACTGTGAATTCGGTGGTTTTATATGTTCTATTAATTTATCAGATTAGGTTCTTTTATCAAAAAATAAAGGTTGAAAGAAAGAGGTCAGAGTTTTGAATATGGGCAAGAAAGTGTTGGTAACCGGGGCTACCGGGTTTACCGGTGGTCATTTAGCGGAAGAGTTGAATAAAAAGGGTTATATCGTCCGTGCCTTGGTTCGATCGGATAAAAATATTGAGAAATTAAGAAAATTGGGAATTGAAATTGTTTTTGGTGATCTTCTTAAAAAAGATACTTTACCAGCGGCAGTGGAGGGGATTGATACGGTTTATCATATTGCCGCCGTGTTTCGTGAACAAAATGTGCCGCACCAATATTTTTTTGATGTGAATGTCGGCGGTACGAAAAATCTGTTGGAAGCCGCCCGGGATGCCAGCGTTCGTCGTTTTGTTCATTGTAGCACCGTGGGCGTGCAGGGTGAAATAAAAAATCCACCGGCCAAAGAAACCGATCCTTACGGGCCGGGCGATTATTACCAGCAATCGAAAGTGGAAGGCGAAAAACTGGCCCTCAAATTTTTCAAAGAAAATTCAATGGAAGGAGTCGTTTTTCGACCGGTGGGGATTTATGGACCCGGTGATACCCGATTTTTAAAAATATTTAAGTTCGTGAATGGCGGTCAGTTTCGAATGATTGGCAACGGAAAAGTTCTTTATCACCTGACCTTCGTTAAAGATTTAGCTGCCGGGATTATTTTATGTGGTGAAAAACCGGAGGCAGTGGGTGAGATTTTCACGATTGGGGGTAATGAATATGTCCCCTTAACCGAGTTAATTCAATTAATTGCCGCCGCGCTGGAAGTGCCCGTACCCCGAAAAAGAGTTCTGTTGTGGCCGGTTTACCTGGGAGCCGTCATCTGTGAAACGTTGTGTTACCCGCTCCGAATTAAGCCCCCCCTGTATCGTCGCCGTCTGGATTTCTTTACCAAAGACCGGGCGTTTGATATTTCCAAAGCAAAACGCCTCCTGGGTTATGAACCAAAGGTGGACTTGAAAACCGGGCTTAAAATTACCGCTGACTGGTACCGCCAGAATAATCTGCTTTAGCGCAGAGACTTAAAGATGAGAATGATGGCATGAATGAAAAAAAACATCATGAAATACAAAAGGAATTATTCGATCCTCAAAAATCAGCCCTTCAAAAATACCAGGACGCCGTTATTGGTAAAACAGGTTTTGGCAGTCTTGTCAAATATGAACTGATTATGACTTTGGTGTCCTGGGTACCCGGCGCACTTGGTTTATTTTTACGAATGAAGCTTTATCCGTTACTGTTAGGAAAGGTGGGCCGGGGCGTTACCTTTGGAACAAATGTTGTACTGCGACACCCCCACAAAATTTTTATTGGTGACAATGTGATCGTAGATGACAATTGCGTGCTCGATGCAAAAGGCGAAACCAATAATGGCTTGTTCATTGGCAATGGGGTGTTTATCGGCCGCAATACGATTTTGAGCTGTAAAAATGGTGACATTCATCTGGGTGAACGAACGAACATTGGATTTAATTCTGAAATTTTCTCCGCCAGTGAAGTTCGTGTCGGAAAAAACAACCTGATTGCCGCTTATTGTTATTTAATCGGCGGTACTCATTCCATGGACCGCACCGACCTCCCGCCGCTTGACCAGTCGCGAATTTCCCGAGGCATTCATCTGGAAGATAATTTGTGGTTAGGGGCCAATGTCAAAGTTATGGATGGGGTTCGCATCGGTCATGATTCGGTGATTGGTACCGCAGCCGTGGTGGTAAAGGATGTTCCTCCTTATTCAGTTGCGATCGGCATTCCGGCGAAGGTGATCCGAAATCGACTGGAAACACCAACGGCCGATTCTGAAAAAACGGACGAATAAAGCCCGGCACAGTTTTTGGTTAGGGGAATAAGAACAAAAATACCTCAAAATGCTTAAAGCGAAGAAAGGATTTCCGGAAGATGAAAAAATCCCTTTTGTACCTCTCAGTTTATGACCCGCACGTTCCTTTAACGGGTGCCGGGGTAAGGGGTGCAGAGTTTGTAAATATTCTGGCTGAGCGTTTTGTTCTGGATTTAATTTATATTGATGGATCCGGCCATCCGCCAAATCCGGAGCTTTCGAAAAAGTTTGCTTCAAAAGTGAAAGGCGTTCGTGAAAAAATCGTTATTCCTTTTTCCCAGAAAGATTATTTCATTTTTAGTCCCGGGCTTTATCATGCCGCCCGGCGATTATTGAATGTGAATCGATATTCAGCCATTTTATGTGATTACGGATTAAGTGCGGTTTATGGATTAAAACTCTCTAAAAAGTATCAAACGCCATTTATTTATTGTTCGCATAATCTGGAATATAAACAATATTGGGGGAAAGCCAAGCAAGATAAACGCCGTTACGTCTTCATTCCTTATATTTACTGGGCTGAAAAATACGGAGTCAAGCGGTGCACTTTATTGGTTCCCATTTCTGAAAACGATGCGGAATACTACTGTCGCTGGACTGACTGGAGCAAAATGCTGGTGATTCCGCAGGGATTCGATGAAAGTGTTTTCAATCCCTATTATGAACCGGCACAGAATGATCCCAAAATAGTCCTGTTTTGCGGAAATTACAATATTCAGACCAATCGAGAAGTGGTGTACGTGACGCTGGAGAAAATTGTAGGAAAAGTTTTGGCGCGGTGTCCCAATACAAAATTTCAATTTGTCGGCTCGAATCCGCCGCAGGACGTGATCCATCCGAATGTGGAATTCACGGGATTTGTCGATGCCTTACCCCCTTATCTCAGACAGGCCGATGTCTTTATTTCACCAATACAACAGGGGTGGGGGATGCCCACCAAGATTATTGAAGCGCTGGCGTGCGGAAAATTCACGATTGCTACGCCGGTTGCGGCGCGGTCGGTCCCCCGTGAATTTAAGCGATTAAAGGTAATTGAAACCGAACAATTTGCGGATGCTATCTGTGAGGCCTTACAAAAGGAATCACCGGTAAGCGACATTGATTTTGAGCAAATCAATACCCGATACAATTGGCGTACTAATATCATGAAATTGGCCGATCGAATTGAAGCGGAATTTTAGGAGGGCGGATAACCATTTGGCTGACCAAAAATATAACCTGTTGAAAAATGTTGTTTTTTCAACCATAACCACGTTCAGTACTTCTTTCTTGTTCATTCTCCTTATTTTTGTTGGCCGATTCACAGGTGTTGAACAGAACGGTATTTTTAATACCGCCCTGGCCGTGGCAACGATCTTTGAAATGTTTATTGACCTGGGTTTACGTGATTTGAGTGTCCGAAATGTATCTCGCAACCGGACGCTGACGGCAAAATATGTCGGCAATTTATTGACCTGGAAATTGATTTTATGTGCGCTGGTGTATCTGGTGATGTTATTGGTGGTTAACTTATATTATAATTTTTCGTCAGAGGTGAGAATTGCTATTTATATTCTCACGATTTCAGCCTTTTTAAAATCACTTAAATATACCTTTCGCATTTTCTTTCAGGCACATGATCTTTTTGCTTACGACACGGCGCTGGTGTTAATGGAGCGTACAAGTGTGCTGGTATTCGGCCTGATTGTGCTCATTGTTTACCGGTCACTGTTTGCCTTTATTATCTGTTTCACCGTTGTCCGGGCGGTTGATTTTTTAATAACGTTGCTCATTTTAAATTTTAAAATTGTCAAAATCCGGCCCAGATTTGAATTCCGTTTTCTTCTTAAATTGCAAAAGGACGCGATTCCGTTGGGGATGTTTTTTATCATTCTCACGGTTTTTTCATATATCGATATTGTAATGCTGTCAAAAATGAGTCCCAATTTTAATGCGGCTGGTTTGTATAGTGCCGCCTTTCGTATTTACGAAGGCATTACAATTTTACCAACAATATTATTTTTAGTCGCTTTGCCAAAACTTTCAGAGCTCTATCTGCGGGATCAGTCAAAACACTTTGACTTGTCGGTGCGAGTCATCAAATATATGTTTATTATGGCAATGCCCGTTGTGGTTTATGGTTATTTTTTTTCAGATTTTCTTATTAAGACTTTTTATTCATCACGACCGGAATTTTTTGAGTCAATATTTGCCTTGCAGACGCTGTTTATCGGTATTCTTTTTCAATATCCCAACTGGATGCTGAATACGATTCTGATTTCCATTGACAAACAGAAAATCATCATGATCATTGGTATATTCGGGCTGGTGTTTAAGATCATCTTAAACCTGTTTGCCATCCCGTATTTTGGCTACGAGGGGGCTGCCGGCGCTACGGTTTGCGGAGAGGCATTAATTTTTAGTTTAAGTACAATCTATTTAGCCTGGCACCGGATTAAAATTCCGGTTCTTAAAATCAGCATAAAACCACTGTTAGTTTCAGTTATTCTCAGTACAATTTTTTATTTTGGTTTAAAGCTGATTTCGTTGATTCCGCTGGGTGCCTTGCTCTCAGTGGTTTATTTGGGTTTATTATTTTTATTTAAAGCGTTTGATGTTGTGGAAATAAATGGCTTGCGGGAAAATTTGGTAACCGTCGGTAAAAAATTTGCTAAATAATTTCCTTACGAGTTTGCTTTGTAAATTGACAGAAGATATGTAATCTCAGGATTTGAAAGCTAGTTTAGGAGTAAAAATGATTTTTGGGGTCTTAGAGCGGATTCGCGAGAAAATGGTGAGTCCACAGGGGATACAAGCAATTGCGGATTCCAACCCAAATCAACTGGGGGAAAGTAAAGTCTTTGTGCAGGAGAATTTTGGCTGCTTTTACAAGCGTATTTATAAATGTGGATATTATCAGTATGTGCGACCGGCCGCGCTGGAAGACGGCAGTATTATTGTGATTTTTGATGGGAAGATTTATAATTACGACGAACTGAAAGAAAGCCTCAGTGATGAATTAAAAAATCGGGTAACCGAGAATCCCGCCACATTGATCCTTTGTCTTTATAAACAATTTGATCAAAAATTCTTTGGTAAATTAAATGGCAAATATGCCTTTGCAATCTGGCATAAACAAAAAAACTGGCTCATCTTAGTGCGGGACCGATTGGGGATTGAGCCTTTATATTATTATATGGATAATGAGCGGTTCATTTTTAGCTCACGTATTCGCGAAATCTTGCAATATCCGGGTGTTAAAAAAGAAATTAATTTTCAGGCGTTATATCAATTCATCCTGTTCAATTATAATCCAGGCTTACACACTTTTTTTGAACAAATCTATAAATTGCGGCCGGCGCATATTCTGATTCTCCGCAACGGGGAAATCGATTTCCGGCGCTATTGGACGCTCTCCTTCGCCAATATCATTCAACGGGACGAAAAAGAAATTCGTGAGAAGCTATTAGAACTGCTGCGGAGTGCGGTTAAAGTCCGGATTGAAGCCGATGAAGAATTGGGAACCTTTTTAAGCGGCGGAATGGATTCCAGTACCATCACCGCCTTGAACACCGAATTTTTAAACCGGACCCTCCACACCTTCTCTTATCGCTGTAAAAGCGAGAGTTTTGATGAATCACCGTACGCCAGATTAATGGCCAAACATTATCATACAAAACATCATGAAACCGAGTATTGCGTACAGGATGTCCTTGAAATGGAAAACCTCGTCGAATTTATGGATGAGCCTTTTTGTGATGTGGGAATTAATATTGCCACCTATATTTTAGGACGTCAGGCGGCGCAGCACGTGCCTTACATTTTCACCGGGGACGGTGGTGACGAATTGTTTGCCGGGCACCCGGTTTATGAAGCCGATAAAATGGCCGAAATTGTTGACAAAATACCAGGGCTGGTCAAATCCCCGATTCTGGCGTTCGCCCGGCTGTTTCCTGATTCTGACAAGAAAAAGAACTTTGTGGTCAAGGCGAAGCGCTTCTCAACCAGCATTACTTTTCCGAAGGAATTATTATCTCATCGCTGGCGCATTTATTATGATTTCTATGAAATCGAAAAATTGCTGACCCCGGATACTTACAAGTTACTCAATGGTGTGCATCCGTATGAAGACATCTTGCATTTCAATAATGAAGCCGATGGCCCGGATGGACTAAGTAAGTCGCTTTATAGTGATTATAATACGGTGGTTGGATTTTATCTGCGGCGAATGGGATTGAATCACAAATTTAATCTGGAACCGCGTTACCCGCTGTTGGACCATCGATTAATTGAATATTGTGCGACGTTACCTTCAAAAATCAAAATGAAGGGACTTTCTGATACCAAATATATCTTTAAGAAAACCATGACGGGTGTTCTTCCTGATGAAATTGTTTTTCGTAAGGACAAACTGGGTCACAGTATTCCGTTAAAAAACTGGATTCGCGACAACGAACAGATTAAAAAATTTGTCCTTGATTTCGTTTCAGAGGCAACCATTAAAAAGCGGTGTTATTTTAATGCTGAATTTGTCCAAAAGTTGGTCAAGCAGCACCTTTCAAAAAGCAGAAATAATTCTCATCGGATCTGGGCGCTGGCGGTGCTGGAAATGTGGTTGCGAAAGCATTATGATCAAAAATAATGTCTTAACGCTGGTGAAATATAAAAATGTTAAACCAGGTAAAAAATCAGTTACAAGAATTATCCTGGCTGTTACGAGGTCTTAAGCGGGGGGAGTATCCGGATTTTGTGGTTCAAGGGGTATCCCCAACCACGATTCCGGTGTTTTGCTATCACCGCATCCTTGCGTTCGAATTTGAGCAGCACCTGCTTTATTTACGGCGGAACGCATATCGAACGCTGACGACAGATGCGTATCTGGCCTCGATTACCCAAAATGATGTGTCTCTTCCCCGGGCTGTTGTGCTCACCTTTGATGATGGCATTGAGGATTTGCATCGGGTGGCGTTTCCGTTATTGAAAAAATATCAGTGTACGGCGGTGGCGTTTATTATGGCCAACTGGGTGGGGCGACCGGGGATGATTTCGTGGCAACAGGCCAAAGAGATGCACGAAACTGGTGTCATTGATTTTCAATCACACACGCTTAATCACGCCGGAATTTTCATTGGACCGAACGTGATTGATTTTTATCGGCCGGGTTACCTGGCGCATCAAAATTGGAATTTGCCGGTTATTGGTAATCAGCCGCTGGCCTCGAATCAAGCGCTACCGGCAGGGGGAACACCGATTTATGAATTTGTGTCCCGTCTGGCCGATCAACCACGCTTTTTCCCAGCGGAGCGGGTCATCGAGCTTTGTCAAAAATATGTTCAGGAGAAGGGTGGTGATAATTTTTTTAACACTCGCCACTGGTTTAAAGAACTGAAAGCTTTTCATCAATCGATTTTTGAGCAATATGCCAGTGAAACAAAATTTGAATCGACGCAAGAACAGAAAAAAGTAATTTGGGATGAATTGACCGGCGGGAAAGCCGGAATTGAAGCACAGTTGTCTGGGAAGACGGTCCGACATATTTCATTTCCGTGGAATCAATCCGGAAGATTGACCCGAAGCTTGCTCCAGGAAGCTGGCTATTTTTCGGCTTACGGGGGGCTTTCGAAGGTTTATGTTGAAAATGGCCAAACGGTGGACCGCTATTATATTAACCGGGTGAGTGGTGATTTTGTACGGGCGCTGCCCGGAAAAGGACGCCTGTCAATGCCCGCGATTATGCTGTCAAAAATAAGACGACGCCTGTTGAAGGGCGCGATGTATTAATAAATATAAATCGATTCTTTGATCCCTTTGTCCCTAATTTAAATGAGTAGCAATGAGTACGACAATTCACCTCATCGAAAAAACGGAAGATACCGGCGTTCCGGTAACAGGCTTACCGGTAAAAAAAGTGGCCGTGGTTATCTTAAACTGGAATCGGAAAGAGAATGTTTTAGATTGCTTGAAACAGATTTATCAGTTGGAATATCCGCTTTATCAGGTCATCGTCGTAGACAATGCTTCAACCGATGGTTCGGTGCCGGCAATTCGGGAAAATTTCACAAAGGTAATTCTTATTGAGAATGATCAAAATTACGGGGCGCAGGAAGGTAAAAACATTGGATTACGCCGGGCCCTGGAATCGGAAATGGATGTGGTTTATATGGTCGACAATGATATTGTGGTTGCTAAAGATTCGTTGACCAAACTGATGAAGGTAATGGATGAATACCCGAGAGCCGGCATCATTGGGGCAAAAATGTATGATTACAGTAAACCCGATACGTTGCTCTCGGCTGGCGGAATTATTGATTTTACGCAAAATGTGAGTCGCGGCCGCGGCGACCGTGAAAAAGATGTAGGACAGTATGAAAAAACTGAGGAAGTTGATTATCTCTGGGGTGGGGCAATGATTGCCACTCGTGAAGTATTGGAAAAAGTGGGTCTTTTTGATCCCGAATATCTGGGCTACTGGTTTGAAGATTCAGACTTTAGCGTGCGGGTTCGAAAAGCTGGCTACCAGGTCCTTTTTTGTGGTCAGGCAAAAGTCTGGCATCGACCCCATCAGACAATCGAACAATTTTCCTTTCGCAAAAAGTACCTGGCCACACGAAATGCCATTCGCTTTATGAAAAAACACGCCACACCGGGAAACTGGGTGAAATATCTGTTGTTTGCCGTGGGGGGCTTACCTTGGGTTGCCGTTAGGGATTTGTTATTACGTGGCAGTCCGATGGGAGCGTTTGGTAAAGCCAAAGGGATTGTTGACGGTCTGCTCAATCGAAAAAAACCGGCCTTGCGTATGCTCGCTTCGGGGAGGACCAAAAAGTAGGCCGCGTGAATGAAATATACCAAGGTGAAAGTGGTTTTGAGATTCTCTAATTTTAAAAACTCACCAAAATCCTCTCTTAAAAAAGAGAGGACTTAAAGGTTGAATCTCAAAACCACTTTGGTCATAGTATAACTATCCTGTTGTTTTTCATTCACGCCGAGAAAAGGAATTTATTTTTAAAGATGTTGGTAATTTGTTTAATCACTGGGACTAACAGTTCGACGAAAGGGTACACAACATGCCAACACCAATTGGGCACAGTATAATGGGGGGAATTCTCTATCGGGGGATTCGACAGGAAAAAAAACGCTGGGGTCGGTTACTACTTTATTTAGTGGTGGCCAATCTGGCTGATTTTGATTTTATACCGGGCATTGTCCTGGGAAAACCCAATTTCTTCCACCACGGCCCCACGCACAGTCTGGGGGCCGCGCTGTTGGTTGGTTTATTTTTTGGGCTCCTTTTGCTGGTGGTAAAAAAGGAGAACTTCTGGTTGAATTTTTTTGTTTTTAGCGGGATTTACTTTTTTCATATTGTATTGGATTATTTTGCAGTTGATACCACCCCGCCCTACGGGATTCCGCTGTTTTGGCCGCTGGTGAATGATTACTTCATTTCGCCAATACAAATTTTCAGTGACATTTCTCGCGGGAGTACCAATACAACCTTTTTTTCGGGTTTATTCCTCAAACACAATTGGTTCAGTGTCATTAAAGAAATTTTGATCCTGACCCCGATTTTAGCTTTGATAGCCTTGATTCGAAACGTGTTTGATATTTCTAAAATTGACTGGCGACGACATAATGGAACAGCAAAATGATATTTATATTTCAGTGGTAATTCCGGTTTATAACGAGGAAGAAAGTGTTGAATTGCTCGAATCAAAAATACGGGCAGTTTTAGAACGGTTGCATCAAAATTATGAAATCATTTTTGTCGATGACGGAAGCACTGACCGCACCTTTGAATTACTGGAACAAAACCACCAGCAACACCCGACGACCAAAATTATAAAATTTCGTGGCAATTTCGGGCAATCGGCGGCCATGGCCGCTGGCTTTGAAGCGGCCCGAGGCGAAGTGGTGGTTGCGATGGATGGTGATTTACAAAATGATCCGAATGATATTCCGCGGCTCCTGGAAAGGCTCAATGAAGGCTATGATGTGGTGGCGGGTTGGCGCCGGGACCGGAAAGATAAGCTGGTGATGCGAAAAATTCCTTCACGAATTGCCAATAAAATTATTTGCTCGGTTACGCAGGTGAAATTACACGACACCGGCTGTTCATTAAAAGCCTTTCGTCGGGAAATTATCAAAAAGATTAAATTATATGGTGAGTTGCATCGCTTTATTCCGGCGCTGGCTAAAATTGAAGGCGCCCGCATTGCCGAGATGGTCGTAACGCACCATGAACGGAAGTACGGTGTTTCAAAATATAATATATCCCGCACCTTTCGAGTCATTATGGATTTAACCACCTTAAATCTGTTTATCAAACACCTGAAAATGCCGATTCATTTTTTTGGCATGATTGGCTTTTTAAGCTTTTTACTCGGATGTTTATTTTTGTTGGGTGTGTTTTATCAAGCTGGGGTGCGACACGTTGATACTTCGTATTTGAATGTTTTATCCACTGTCGGCTTCGTTTTTGTGGTTTCCGGATTTGGATTTATTGCGCTGGGGTTGTTAGCCAATTTAATTGTCGAGACCGGTAAAAGGAAACATGTTTACCTGGCGGAGCTTTCGAAGAAATTTGCCATGAACACGTTCCGGAGATAAAGTCCTGGGCATCGACTGAATAGAGTATAATCAAAGATAGTTAATAAAAACAATATGATTAATTCTGGTGAATCAGATTGAAAAAGGAGCGGTTGACGGTGCTTTGCATAATAAATATTTCCCCTGTGATTTGTTATAAATAATCTGACGCAGCAAAATTAACAACAGACGTTTAATTGGGAATTAGCAATAGGTAATTTGATATGTGCGCTGAAATGCTAGCAAGTGATGTTTTGATTGATTCAGAAGCGAATAAAAGGAGTCTTTCCCCCAATCCGGTGATTTCAGTGGTTGCGAGTGTCTATAATTTTGAACAAGGTATCCGTGAATTGTATGTTTCGCTAGTGGATGTGATGCAGCAAAAAGGACAGGATTTTGAAATAATTTTTATTGATGATGGCAGCGTTGACAATACTTATCATAAGTTGTTGGAAATTGAACGGTCGGATTCACGGGTGAAAATCATTAAAATGCGGGCGATTTTTGGTGAAGCCGCCGCACTTGATGCCGGACTCCATCATGCTAATGGGGAGACGATTATTTTTGTTAGTGGACGCGTACGCGTCGAAATTAGCGGATTGTTGAATTTGTTAAAAGCGCTGGAACAAGGCCATGACATGGTCATTGGCTGGCGTCATCCGCGAGCTGACTCGTTATTAAATCAAATTGTTTCCAAATCTTTTAATTGGATTACGCGTAAATTTTCCGGTTCAACGTTACATGATATGAATAGTAGCGTCCTGGTTGCCAAACGAGAAGTTCTGGAAAATGTCCCGATTTACGGTGCCTTAAATCATTTTTTACCGGTGATGGCCGTTCGGCAGGGTTATAAAATAACGGAAATCAAGATTAGACAATTGAAAGGCGATTTTCGGCAATCCCGTTATTTCCAGGAATATGTGCAGCGGTTGTTAGATATCCTGTCTGTTATCTTTTTAACAAAATATTCGAAAAAGCCGATTCACTTTCTGGGATTTGTGGGCACGTTATTTACGCTGGTCGGTTTGGGACTTAATGTCTACCTGCTATTTTATCGGATTCTCGAAATGGGTCCAATTGGTGGCCGACCCCTGTTGCTGCTGGGAGCATTACTGTTAGTCGTGGGGGTTCAAATGATTTCGATTGGGCTCATTGGCGAGATGATTATTTTTACCCACGCCCGTGAAATTAAAGAATATAATATCGAAAAAATCGTTGATTAAATCCGTTTTATAACCGGTATGAGTAAAGGGGGCATTTTTAATCGGGCAAAAATCGCTTGATTTTGCCGACCCACAATTGTTTGCAGGATGCAAGATTCAATTATATAGGGAGGTAGCCTATGCAATTGGCGGTTATGATACCCGCGTACAATGAAGAAAAAACAATCGCCAATGTAATTCATGAATATAAATCAGCCTTGCCCGAGGCAAAAATTTACGTCGGTGATAATAACAGTAGTGACCGGACGGCGGAGCTGGCTCGCAGTGCTGGTGCTGAAGTGATTCGCTGCGAAAAGCAAGGGAAAGGCAATGCCGTGCGAAAAATGTTTGAAGAAATCGAAGCCGACATTTATATCATGATTGATGCGGACGAAACATATAGTGCCAGTAACGTCCGGGAATTAATTCAACCGGTGCTCGAGGGTAAAGCTGAAATGGTGGTTGGTGCTCGACGGCAAATCTCAAACAAAGCCTTCTCCTTCTCCCATAAAATCGGCAACTATATTCTCACCAATATGTTAAATCGATTTTTTCAGGTGCGATTGAAAGATATTTTATCCGGCTACCGGGTGCTCAGCCGTAAGTTGGTCGATAATCTGATCCTGCTGGCTTCCGGTTTTGAAATTGAGGCTGAATTAACCATTCGGACATTGCGGGAGAAATACAAAATTATTGAAATTCCCATCGATTACCGCAATCGACCCGAAGGCTCTCAATCCAAGCTCAGCACATGGGGCGACGGATTTTTGATTCTATATACCATTTTAACGCTGTTTCGGGATTATAATCCCATGATTTTCTTTGTGTTTCTCTCGCTGTCTTTTTTTTCCATTGGCCTGGCGAGTGGAATGTACATTTTTGTGATATATTTAAAAACCGGTTTGATGTATCATATTGGCCTGGCCGTCCTCACGGCTTTAAGTATTTTACTTTCGGCGATTATTTTTATAATGGGTTTGTTACTCGATTCATTTAATAATAGCTGGCGTTTGACCCAGGAAAGTATGCGCCGAAACCGAATCGTGATGAAAAGAATGATGGGTATCAATAAATGAAGGGGGTGGGTTATGAAAATAATCTTTTATGCCAGTAAATTTCCGCCACTCGCCGGTGGCGCTGGCATTCATGCTTATTATCTGGGAAAAGATTTAAGCCTGGAAGGACATCAGGTTTTTGTGGTGTGTGAACACGCACCGGGATTAAAAAAATATGAAAAAGTAAATGAAAATTATCACATCTATCGGGTCGAGGTTCCCTTTATAAAAAATCGGGGTTCCGGGCTTTATTTCATGTCGCTTTGTCTGGGAATTGCACTCAAAGGCTGTCAAATCATTCGGCAACAGCAGCCAGATCTGCTCCATTTTCACGACACTGCCACCGGAATTGCCGGTTTGTTAACCCGGGCTTATATTCGAAGCAAACCAACCGTTTTCAATTTTGGCGGGAGTATGACTTATGAATATATGTGCAATAGCTTTGACGAAAATGGCTGGAATCCTGCCCTCGGGGAAAATTATGCCTGGGAGCATCCCCAGGGACTGGCAAAGTACCTGTTCAAAATTGAAAAGCAGTTTTATTTAAAAAACGACCGGGTGTACGCGGTAGCCCAATACCAGGTCGATATGCTCACGCGACATCTGGGATTAAGGCCTCCTCGAGCGCGCACGATTCATAATGGAATTGATACTACTTTTCTCAATCGAAATAATTTTAAAGATATTAAACCAGAATTGGGTTATCAGCGCCTGATTTATGTCGGCGTAAGGCTGGTGAAATATAAAGCGCTGGATGTGTTGATTAAGGCCTGTTTACCGATTCTGGAAAAATACAACGCCCACCTGGTGATTGGCGGCGATGGCCCGGAAGAATTATATTTAAAAAAATTGGCCGGTAATAATCAACGAATAAAATTTCTCGGCAATCTGGACTGGGAACAAAATGTGAAATATGTCCGCTCAGCCGATATGTTTGTCCTGCCGACATTAGTAGATAAAACACCGAACTGTCTCATGGAAGCCCTGTCGCTGGAGACACCGAGTATTTCATCCGATATTAATGGGGTGAAAGAGTTGATTCCGCCGGGGGGGGGCATTTTAATCAAACCCGGTGATCCGGAACTACTGCGGGAAAAGATTGAGTGGATCTTTAATCACCCCCAGGAAGCACAACAAATGGGGGCGATTGCCAGAAAATTCATGGTCGATGAGTTTGATTGGAAGCGAACGTTTCAAAAGGTCAAGGATATTTATGCGGAGTTGTTGAATAATTAGCTACCGGATTTGAGGATGAACATCGCGTATATTGAAGAATTATTCAAATTAATACCACATGGCGGAATTGCGGTCTGGTCGGCGCGTTTGACCGATTATCTAAATCAACAGGGGATTCAGACTGACATTATTTCTTATTCAGATGGCATTCAGACAAAGGTACCGGATTTTATTAAAGTATTTCCCAATGTCCGTGAGATCTTTATTTATCCCAATTGTGGACGGCGGGCGTTGCCGGCGATTGAAAAAAAATATGATTTATTACAACTGGCGTCGCCCCACACGCTGGCGTTTTATAAACCGGGCATCCCGAGTGTTATTTCTATTCATTATTTGATTTCGCGTCAGGCGTTAATGCTGGGACAGTATTTGCCTAAAAAATATAAACTCTTTTTTAATAAGGCCAGCTTTCATTTATTCCGCCATTATGAGCGGAAGGGGCTGCAGCACGCCGACTGTATCACGGTTTCCCGACAGGCCTATAAAGCCTATTTGATAAAATATATGGGACTTCCGGCGGAGAAAATCAAAATCGTCAAATACGGGATTGATCATGAATTTTTTCATCCCGCAGAA
>Ga0180437_10003509_pt1 | contig 23316 bp, 37 predicted proteins | sample SS_ome_4_FD_132410 | JGI IMG/M metagenome (GOLD analysis project Ga0180437, IMG submission 132410) | Hypersaline lake sediment archaeal communities from the Salton Sea, California, USA - SS_3_D_1 metaG | ecosystem: Environmental > Aquatic > Non-marine Saline and Alkaline > Hypersaline >...
ATAATTCAGGGTCTGACGTGTATTCAGATAAGAGAAAGTTTTTACGTTTTCTAAATTCTTCTTCTCCAAGATACTGCTTAAGATGTTCAATTTTTAATGCTCCATAAAAAATTTTTTTACAATTTATATTTTTTCTTATTTCTTCAAAATCCTTAATGACAGCTTTTCTGATATTTTCTTTGTCAGCTAGTATGCTTCGTTCTTCTGCCGATATGCTGTTTTGAGTATTTACGGCTATCATTATTCTTAAAATTAAAAAATAAATTATACAGGCCGTGCAGGAGAAGGGCGGATTTCGGTTATCAAGCCGGTATTAAACCTGCCTACTAATGCCCTTCCCCGTTACGGTTAGCCTGTTCCATGGATTTCTCTTTGTCTTCACACCATTTTTTAGCCTCTTTCAGAGTATTAAAAGTCATTGTGCCATCTCCGTCGTATGCCTCCCATATGTAATTCCTTGGGCAGGTACAGGCAATGCTTTTATGAGGTTTCCAACAGCTTATAGGTGAAGAAAATGCACGGTTAATCTGGATAATAGAGTAAGCTCCTGATGTATAATGCCATTTCTTGCAATGCGGAAAATCCTGAAGATAACCGTACAGAAAAGATGGAAATTTTTTCAGGTTTTTCACTCTATGCTCCCATTCAGAATATGCCGGATGTACAGACCTTTTCCATTCCATAATTATTAATTAAAGTTAATTTACAAACTATAATCAAACTCTTCCCTGCAAAACTCTTCAAATAAAAAATCCATTTCACGCCCTTTCCGGTAGTCATCAATAAAGTAATAAGCCTGGCTAGGGTCGCCAAGGGATTCTGCATATTCTTCAGCAAGTGTCCTAATATTAGCTTCAACAAAATCATTAAAAGATTCTTCGTATTCAGAGCTGATTATATCATTCTGAATCTCAGCCCGTAAATCTTCATCATATAAATAAGACATCATATTGTTGGTTAAGAATTAATTTTTAGATTTTCTGACAGAGAGATATTCTGTTTCATTAATGCCTGTACCGTCTAGTAATTCTCCTTCCTCAGACAGGATTTTTTTAGCATACGTTTTAAGCCTTTGAATATCAAGGCTGTAAAATAATTCTTCTTTCTGCTCACTTTTTACCCAGTCCTCTATTGCTTTTAAATTCATTATCTTAATATCATTACTTTTAACAATCGAAAAATTATGAGTATCAGTTTTAACTGACCTCATGCCTTCCTTATTCATCACCTCCATAAATTCCAAATCAAGCTTGTTTTTAAGCGTTTTAAGCTCTTTAATTTTGTCCTCGGCTATCTTTATATCTGAACGGACTTTTGCAAGCTTATTTGCGAGTTCTGTAAATTTCATGGTTAAATTGGTTAATTAAATTCACTGTTTGCAGTATACTATACACTATCCCAAAAAGTCAAGTTATTTTTGCAAATCCAATAACAAGCCCCTAGCCATATCCTCCAGTATCAGCCTGATTTGATTACCGCGCTCAACAGAGCATTTTTTGTTTAGTATATGGTATAAACCAGCCTTACTTATATTAAGTTTATCTTGGAGAAAGACATGTTTAATGTTGTATTTATTAATGATTTCTTTTAATGACATATTTTTATGGTTAAACTAAAACGTACACATTATACCGAACAAAAGTTTGACAATCAAGTTTTTTTTTGATATACTGGGTGTGTACAGTGAGGAAACAGGGAAAAAATCAAATTAAAAAACCCCTTAGTCTTCCGAACTTACACCTATATATTATATCTTAACCCAAAAACAAAATAAAAATAATCATTATCCTATCTGTCCTTATCGTATTGTTTCTTGCATTTCTGCAGATAACAGCCGGTAACTGGGCAACTATCACGACTGACCGTTCACAGCACTGTATATCAGCACCATGTACACTGAAATGAACATATTCATCGTAATTTCAATCATCGGCATTTTTCTCTTACTTACCACAATCGTCATAGCCGACGCATTCGGTTTCTATGATAAATTATTCTCTAAAAATCACAAAAATGATAACAAAAACAAAACATTTAAAAATCATAGGAAGAGTAATTTTTATGATTTTCCCAATATTGGCTGCCTTCTTTTTAGGCACAGGCGCCCACGCAGGAGAAGGTATCCTGCTAAACACAATCAATGAATTTAAAAACGAAAAATGGATAATTAAACGCCCACAGATAGCCTTCCTGAAACATTACAGCGATGAACAAAAAAAATACCTCTCATATGCTTACGAAAAATATCAGGATAAAAACTTTATCTATATGCTTAAAGCCGAAAACGGGACTATTGACCCATTGAGGCAAAGTGAATGCTATGAGAACGGCAAAAGGGAAGATTCGTGGGGATTCTGCCAGATACACAGGGGATATCATCCGCAGATAGTAAATGACTCAAGATTCTTTACAGGCTGGAAATGGCAAATGGATGAATGCTACAGGCTTTGGACCAGCGGAACTGTATTCTATGGCTGGGAAAGATTTAAAAAAGACTGGCAATACCAGAAAAAAATAAAATCACATTTTAAATTTTATTAACATGCACAAAATAAAATATATTAGAGGCAAATGCGGACATTTCATTAAATGTTATGCCAACCCTGACGGAGTAATCCTCTGGCACGAAATGTGCCCCCATTGTGCAGGCAATAAAATCAATAAAAATACTGCAAAAAGAAAAAAACCTTAACTTAATATTATAATTTAACCATAATAATTATGAGATACTACAAAGTTATTAAAGAAAATTTCCTTTGGGAAGTAGGAGCTATACTTGATACAAGCGCAAATAGCAATGGATATGCCCCTATAGACGATGTTTACGTAAAACATGAGGATAATGCCAAAGAATACATATCATCTAAAATCGTAGAGGACAGCCCTGAATATTTTCAGAGGGTATGGAAGGTTAACCTTGCAACCAGAGTAATATATGAGACTAAAGACAAGGCAAAAGAGCTTATTGAGAAGCAATTTAAGATTAAATAAAATTTAAATTATTATATATCATGAGTAAAGTAATTTTTAAGGATGAGCCAAAAGTAATTTTTAAGGATAAGCCATTCGTAATCAGAAATTTATTATTAAGCGGCTATATATATGAACAGTGGGAAAATTTTTATCTTTTGCCTGAAAAATCGGTCAAAAACCCCACTCTTCTGTCAAGAAATCCCGTATTAACAATAGAAAAGCATTTCAGAGAACTATCACAGCCAATACAAATAGATTATTCAGATTGGGAGACAGGAGAATATATAAATTACAAAGATGTATTTTTCAGATATTATATTTCAAAAGAAGAAATCACATGGGAGGACGCAGAAAATCAGCGTATAAAACAAATATGCGGGACTCTTGAAACAGAACAAAAATTCGAAGGTTATAGTGAATACACAATTACGTATTACTGGACTAATTTATTTATAGGCGGGCGGGATATAAGAAAAATATTAAGACGGCATAAAGGAAAATATATTTTAATGAAGATAGACTATAAAGCCTACCAGGTATAATCAAAATTTTTATATTATTCTTCTTTATCTTCCTCCCCCTCTTCCTTCTCCTCCTCCTCCTTTTCTTCTTCTTCCTTATTGATTTCTTTTAATAGAGATTCCTCATAAAGCTGTTTGCCCATTTCTATAATTACATCTTCAATGCTTTCCTGATAATAACCATAAGCCACAGCTAATGGAATCAGAATTTCTTCAAATAATTCATAAGCAGTAAGGTCATCATACTTTTTGCTGACAACCACCCGACAATTTTCACTTTTAAGTATTGCTTTCATGTTTATATTTTAACATTAATATTATGCCAGACTCAATTGAAAATGCAGTCCGTGAATGGTGCGAAATAACAGAGCCAATTCCGGAAGAACTTCTTTTATTCCTTAGGAATAAATCAAAATATTTACTTGAATATGAAGAGGCTTTATCGGATTTTATGGAAGACGGAATAAGTCATGAAGAGCCATATGATGAATTTGAAATAGCCTTTAGCACAGATGTTAATCTTAAAAAATCCAACAAAACTCTTACTGTTAAATTACTAAAAAATTCACGCCAAAAACTTGATAATCTTATGAGAATAGGCGAGGAGGCAGTTAATCTTAATAAATAATTTAACCAAAAATTACTATGGAAATCGAAGATCTACGAGTCGGACAATGGCTCACAAGGACAAATGATAATCTCCTCATTGATTATTATATTAAAGGAAAAAATTACAAAATAATCGGAAAGGTTGGAGATTGGATATATATTAGAGATGAGAGTGGCGGAAAAGCATGTTTTGATACACTTAAAGATTGGGAACCAGCTCCAAAAACATGGGAAACTTTGGAAGTAGGGGATATTATAAAGGATAAAGATGGTTGCCGCAGTAAAATTCTTGAGGTAGGGCAAAATAGTTTTTTACGTAGCAGTTGGGATGTTTTCGATGAGGCTAGTGGAAACTATATATTTGAAGAAGCAAAAAATAAAGGCTGGACAATCGAACAGGCGGAAACACCAGATAATTTTGTTCAAATTAAGATTGACGGAAACGAAATAGATATTACAGAGGAACAGGTTGCTCAGATTAAAAAAATTATCAATATTTAAAATGCAGATACTTATAAACATCATCAAAGGGATTATCAGGCTTCCGATTTCACTATTGCTATTCTTAATATTTGCAATTCTGGCAGGTATCTTTATGCCGTTGAGCCTGCTTGAAGGTCTCGGAAGCAGAAAAGAATTTTATAAAACTGAAATTTTTAAATTTGTTCAGAAGATTGATAAAAAAATTAATATATTCTAATTTTTAAATATTATGTCAATATTATTACCCTTAATAGCTCTGGCTGCACAAATAGTCTTTGTTACATTAACAATTTGTGTAATCAGAAAATTTGAAAAAGAAAATTTACATCTTCGCACACGACATATTTATGAGAAATTTCTATTAAAAGAAATCAATAATACGCTTAATCGTAAGCTTGACTTAAGCTGTCTTGATGATTCTGAATTGCCAAAGAAAAAAACAAAAGATGTCATTGATTTAATTTTTATAAATTATAAAAATGATAAAAAGCCAGCAAAAGCTAAAAGCAATAAAACAAAAATTAAATCAAAGAATTTAATTAAAAATTAATACTATGGCAACCAGAGAAAAAGTAAAAAAACTGATTAAATTGTTAGGAGGGACAAAAAATCAAATAATGCTTGGCGATGTGCTGGAAAAGATAACTGAACTAAGTCCTAATAACAACATCTGGGACAAAATAGATAAAACAGTAAGGCTATGGAGCAATTATGATTTTAAAAAACCCCTTAATCAGATAGTTAAGGATAGCGGTTTCGCTTTTGCCCAATGTGTTGACCCTGACTGCAAATGCGGAACCTTTCCGCTAAGAAACGATAAGTGCAAATACAAATCTTATCTTAAAGACTTCTACGCCAGAAATTTATGTGATTACCTCTGCGAAATATTTCTTGATAAATCTTAACTTTTAAAACCATGAAATTTGGGACACTTCAGGTACAAGCTGAACCTCATTTTATTGCTAAATGCCCACGCTGTAGCTATAACATGAAAGAGTGTCCAGAAGGCTGGTTTTCAAGTGTGTTCTATTGCAAAAAGTGTGATGATATTTATGAAGTAAGATTGATAAAAAGAGCAAAAAAAACGATTAATAAAAAATATCTGGAAAAATGCAGAGAAATGGATAATTCAACCTGATAAATCTTAATTTTTCTAACCATGAATAAAATGATTTTACTTGGCACAGGAAAATATGTGAAACGTGAACTCCCGATTATTAAAAGAACGCCAAATAAAAAAAAATTACAAAAACTTAAAAAGAAATTACCTGAATTATAAATCTTAACTTTTAAAACCATGTCAAACCTCAAAAAAATAATGGAGGAATTTGATGAAATTTTTTCTTATATTATAAATGAGCCAATTAGAGATTGGAAAGATAGGGCACTCACACAGCCAGCTATTCATGAGTTATTAAGGCGTAGTGGCTATTATGCTTACAGAAATTTTATAGAAGAAAAAATCAAAGAAATTGAAAGTAAAACTTTTAAAACCATGAATAAAAAAACAACACCTTCAGTATACTTTTTCTGCGATAAATGCGATGAAATGTTCAGGAAGTATAATCCTGAATGGATTTGCCAGAAATGTATGCAATTTAAGATGAATATCTTAAAAGCTACTCTTTATAATTCTTTTTTAAGAAATTAACCTTTAAAACCATGAAAAAACCCCTAACAACTACAGATAAAATCTTTGCCGGCTGGCGTATGGGGTGGAGTGCGCAGATAAAACATATAGGGCATGTTATAGCTGTATGCGTAAATGAAGACTGCAAAGAAAGAATAATAGTCATAGCGGAAAATATCTGGTGTGGTCAAATCTCCGAAGAAACACTCAATAAAATGAAAATATCAGGCTGGTTATATGCAGGAGAACTAGCAGAGCTAGCAGTGGGTGAGCGAATAGAAGGAAAAAAATTCAGAAAAAAAGATAACGGAAAAATATTTACTGTATGGAAAAATTATGCTGATTATATACAAGGTGATTTAGGTATATTGTCTAAATCAGAAATTGAACCTTATTTCGATTAACTTTTAAAATTATCCCCTACAACATATATTGTACGGGATTAACCCCATTCAGCAGGGGTGATAGTAGTCCACTTAATCAATGAGGCTACGAGCGTTAGTATGTGGAGCTTGTAGGGGTTCGCCTGCCCCTGCCCCCTGCTGAATATAATTAATTAACTTATAAATATGGTCTTCCAATCCAACAATTCCTGGTTTAAAAAGCAACATGAAATTGCCTATCCTCACCCTTCCTATTTTTGTATTCACTGCTTAAGTGATAAAAATGAATTTTGCCCATTGCATAAACCTAAAGAAGAAGAGCCAATTGATTTAGCTACAGCATGGGCAATAACTTGTGAATTATTATGCAAACAAGGAATCTTAAAAAGATTAGATAAAACAACATGCCAATTAAAGCAATAATTAACCCCATTCAGCAGGGGTGGCGGAATAGGTAGACGCTTCGTGAGAGCGCTTCAAGGATATGTTTTAAACGCATTGGCAAAAGATTAGGGTGTAAGCAATAACGATTCGCCATACGGCTTACATCAACCACGTTATCCATGCTAGGGTGCAAATCCCTGCCCCCTGCTGAATGTGATTAATTAACCTAACTTATGAAAGAAATATTTAAAAAAATTAAAGGCATAGAATGGGACTGGTTTGGATATGATATGAGTGTATACAGCTGGGAAATTGGCAATAATAAAATCAGTTTTTGGGATGAAAATGCTCCTGATTATGGCAGCAGTCTTGGACAGCCTACTGTTGATTATTCACTTGCTGACCTGCTTGCTAACCAAAGCTGGTGTAAGGCTGTATGGAATAAAAAAATAAAAAAATGTTCAAATTGCGGAGGAATATCAACATCATATGGATATAAAAAATTCTATAATTGTGATTGCATAGATAATAATATTATAAATGATTGGGAATATAGTTCAGAGCAGGCTTTTCTGACCCTCCGTGATAAAGGAAAGGAAGAAGCTATACAGTACATTGAAGCGACAATGAATTGATGATTTTAAAATATGGAGCAATTATTAAAACAATTAGGCTATATTTTTCGTTCTTTGTCCTTTCATTCAAATGGGAAGTGGACAGCAAAAGCAGGAAAAAAATCAGGAGGCTTTTTATGCCACGGAAATACTCCTAAAGAGGCATTGCAAAAACTTTTAAACAAATCTAATAAAAGAATTATTAAGGCACTCAGATATACCTTGGCAATTACAGAAAAAATCTATAACTATAGATTTCGTATCAATTCATCACTAAGGCAAGAATTTTGGCTTAAATAAGCCATAAAAATAGTTATAGGAATTTTTTAACCTTCTATATATATAACTTTATGATTTATATAACCGGAGACACACATTTCAGCCACCAAATGCTTATAGATAAGGGTTATCGCCCTGCTGATTATGAAAACAAATTCAGGAATGCGTTTAATTATTTAAAAATCAGCGACATATTGATACATCTTGGAGACTTTTGCATTGGCAATGATGAAAAAAATCACAATTTCTTTTCACATCATATCTGGGCAAAAAGAATTTTAGTGCGAGGAAATCATGATAAAAAGCCAGATACGTGGTATTATAAGCATGGCTGGGATTTTGTCTGTGATTCCTTTTCCTTAAAAAAATACGGGAAAATACTTGTTTTTTCGCATGAGCCTTTAAGAAATTTTATAGGTGATATTAATATTCATGCCCACTGGCACAATAATAATCACAGGTGGGACGATTCTTTTAAAGAGTGGTACAGCGACGATAAATACAAGCTGTATTCACCGGAAAATATGAATTATCAGCCTGTCAGCCTGCGTAAATTCTTAAAATTATAACAATATGCCTGAACAAAAGGCAACAAAAACCGCATGGGTAAAAAAAAGTTTCCTTTGGTGGGAATGGTGGAAACCGCTATTTACAGACAAAGGAAAAAGAAAACCTTATAATGTTGAGAGAAACGGAACATTATACGAAATAAAGCCGTTATGCTGGCAATGCGGCACAAGGATAAGAATAGGAAGATTTGAAGAAGACAATTATACTTTCAGGTACTGTCCGAAGTGCAGAATGGCTTTATGATAATTTAAATTAATATGGATTCATTCTTTTTAGGATACATAACGGGGTTCTTCACATCCTGCTTAACTATATTTATCTGTATAAAATATTTATGATGAATAATTATATTACCGCATACAATTCAGCATGCAACAGCCTTAAAAACAAATTTCTTAAAAGCCTTGATTGTAAAAAACGAGGTCATTATGATTATAGCTACTGGGTAGGAGGAGAAATAGGAGGAGTGCTAAGCTTTGGAGACTGTTATGTATCAATGAATGATATTGTTAATTATTTTAAATACAAGCTTACTCCTGATGAATTTTTCGAGTGGTATGATGACAACGTTGCAAACGTAGAAACAAGTGGTTATTCCGCAATAACCATGAAAGAATGGAAAAAAGATAAAAGAAACCGTGCAATAAGCTGGGTATGCAGAAAATGCGGTATAAAAGCACAGGGTGAAGTTAATTTTCTTAAAACTGCCACAGGCACATCAACATGGCATGAGGGCAAATGTGATGTATGCAAAAGAAAAAATGTACCTGTTACAGAGCCAAGGGATTTTGACTATCCTGATTTTACTCCTTTTTTAAAAAGAAAATGATACTTTATACTGAAAAAGACAGGTCGGAAGTTGATCCACACAAATGGTTCGCATGGTATCCTGTGTGGGCAGGCGATAAACGAAATGATATAGGCGCTAAATACAGCTTAGTCTGGCTGGAATATGTTGAACGCTGGAGATATGAAAATGGCTCCTGCTGGCATTATACTTTAATTAAAGAAAAACTCCGGCATTCCCGGGCATTCCTGAAAACCCCCGATTCCCGGTACTGTATAATTAAAAAAAATGAGAACTAATTTTTATGATTTTTTCAGGGTTAATAGTGATTTTTCCCTTACTGTTAAAAAAGACATTACAATTAGCTCTGTAACGTGGCATAAGAACGTAACTATCCATAAAGATATAGCATTTAGCGGAATCTGCCTTTCAGAACATATAGGGCATGATTTAGAAATAAAAAAAACTAAAAAAGGAAATATTTTAACAGGAATTTACTGAAAACCCCCGATTCCCGGGCATTCCCGGGCATTCCTAAAAAACCCCAATTCCCGGTACTGTATAATTAAAAAATTATGAGAATTTACACTGACCCTGAAAACAAAACAATCCCACCACACAAATGGTTTGCATGGTTCCCTGTGTGGGCTACATTCGAAAAAAAAGCAAATTCAAGAGGCAGTTTGGTCTGGCTGGAGTATGTTGAACGCTGGAAATGGGGAGAGAGCCGCTGGCAATATATTCTGATCAAAAAAAATGAACCAGGCATAAAGTCATCAGATAAGCTATCAGAATCAAAGAAATGATTACGTAAAAAAAATTTCTCATATAAATGATTATTTCTTTTTATCTTCTTTCCTCTTCATTATAGCATATCCCAGCGGGCGTTTGTATTTTCCATTTCTTCTCCATGGATTCCACAATATACCCCCGTCCCACGAATCATAACAGACAGGCTTTCTCATTGTCCCCCAGCCCCAACATGCCATCCAATGTACGCCTCCGCCCTGTGTTTGCACCTGAACAGCCACTCCGTAATCTTCATCCTTGCAATGCCTTTCGACCTCCTCCGGCTCATATTTTCTTACTCTCTTCACAAATTCCATGCCTTTAAAATCCGTGCTTATCCAATTAAGGTACTTGGGTTCAGGGTCATCTGGAACACTTACAAACTTCCATGCTTTAGCCGCTTCATCAGGCTTTGTATGGAAATACTGAGCCCATTTTGATTCTATTGCGCAAAGAGATGAGATAAGGCACCCTGCCTCACCTATTGTTGTTTTGCTGTCCCCGATTAGAACATTTTTCCATTTTGGTGAATTTTGGGATAGGCGAATCATAATTTATTGTTTAAACTGTTTTTATTTATAGCATGCCTTGTGCTTTTTTACAAATTAGGTAAAAAACTTCTTGATTTTTAAAATTCAATAATATAATTTAATAATGAATTTAATATTTAATTATAAATTATGAAAAATGAATTAGTTTTTACAAAAAATAATGAAGTATGGAGTGATTCTTTAATTTTCGCTGAGAATTTTGAAATTGCACATAATGAAGTTTTAAAAAAAATAAGAAAACTCACTGGGGAAATTTCACTAGTGAAAAATATATTTATTGAAGTAGACCATATAACAGAAAGAAATAGAAAATATAAAAAATATATTATGAATCGTGATGGTTATATGTTTCTGGTAATGAATATAGGAACCAAAAAAGCAAATGAAATAAAATTAAAATTTATTGAGGCTTTTAATTCTATGGAAAAAGCCTTATTAAATCATCAAAATGTGTCATGGCTTAATACAAGAGATATTGGAAAGCTGGTACGTAAAGAGGAAACAGATACAATCAAAGATTTTGTTGAATATGCTACACTACAAGGAAGTAAAAATGCAAAATTCTACTATTCAAATGTAACCAAAATGTCCTACAAAGCCCTTGCATTATTAGACCAAAATAAAACTACTCCAATAAGAGATATGCTATCTCTTTCTGAATTATGGAATTTGAATCTTGCAGAAAGAAAAGTTGTTGAATCTTTAAAAAAAGGAATAAGTCAAAATCTTCATTACAAAGAAATATACATACTAGCAAAACAAGAATTAGAGCAGTTATTTAATTTTCTGCCTAAAAATCAATCTAAATTGCTTGAATCCAGATAAACCACTTGACAATAATTAAATTATGTGATATGATGAATATATCTTAATTAAATAAAATGTCTACATCAATTGCTATTATTATATTAATTACCTGTATTTATCTGATATTTGGAGACTTTCCTTCTAAACATTAATCTTTTACCACCTCAGCGCCACCTTTTATTAAGGCTCCTTTGGCTATTCTTGGTAATAACTCCGTGCCCTTTCTTACTGCCGACGGTAATGCTTGCGCCTGAGTAAACTTTTTTATTAATGCAGAGGCAATCTGAGGATGTGAAACTGCCGCCTCTGTAGCACCAACAATACCTGCTATAGGAGCTAATGCCTGCAGCCCTGGTATTAAGCCGGCTGTTACTCCAGCCCCAGCCCCTCCGACAAGCCTGCTCATCACACTAAATGTCGGGTCTCTTTGTGCGGCTGTAGCAAAAGGGTTTGTTTTTGTGCCTACACCAAGCAGTTCAGATAGTACTCTTATTTTTAAATTATCTTTCTGTATTGTGCCTGTCCTGTCTAAATCAGCTAAGGTATTCCTTATTGGCTTTAAGGTATTTCGTATGCCTGCTGCGGCTTCTGTATCAGATGTATTAAACATAAAATCATCAGCAAATCTTCTTACATCATCTATATCGTTAGCTGTAACTCTCTTCTTTTTTGCTATCTGATTCAACCTTGTAAATGTTTCTTCTTGCCCAAGAATACCCTTATTCCTTTTTATTAGTTCTTTAGTAAGAGCTTTGAATCTAGGAATACGTTTTACATCTATGCGAGATTCAATAGCAGATAATATGTGCTTTTTTGTAGCTCTTGCCCTATCTAATACTAATCTGGCATGGTCTACCATGTCATCTCTTGTAGTTTGCAATCCTTTTTGGAAAAATCCCTCTTTGACAAAAAAATCACCAATATTATCATATGCTTTCTGTTTTTTTGTACCTACTTTAATTGGAATTTTTGCAATTTCATCTGCATTTCGTGTAACAGTAGGAGTTAATCCTGTAGCTTTATTGATAAGGCGCTTCATGCCTAAAAATTTCTTTAATGGTGCACCCAACAATGGTAATCCACCGCCTATTACTGCTGCTGTTGCAGCTTCTTTTCCTACTCTTTCTTCCTGAAATGCCGTTATGCCTGCCGCCTCTGCCGCGCCTACTCCTGCCCGAGTCAAAAGTCCTGCCGCTTTAGGCGCCTTTAATCCTGCGGCACCTGGGACTAAAAATTCTCCTATCTGTAATGCAAGAGCTCCTATTTCCTGTCCTGTACCAGTAGGAGTTGTCAATTTTTCAGGAAGTCTACCGGGTATTGGTTTTTTCCCAAAAGAAGGTGTTAAAGCCTGCAACCCTCTTTGACCTATTTTACTCAATGTCTCAGTCTGCCTTAAAAATTCTTTACCTGCACCTATAACAGGTTGTGCTAATTCTGGCAGCCCCTTTAAAAATTGCCTCCCAAATCTTCTCATTAAAGAGGGTTTTTTCGGCATAAGTTTTTTCTCCTTTGTTTTAAAAAGATTTTCATCAGACTCAATCTGATCTGGCAAGCCTTCTAAACCAAATTGTTTTTCTTTTTCTGATGGTAATTGTGAAAGGTCTATTAAGGGCATATTAATATTGTTTTAAAATAAAATTAATATTATTCTCTGTTACAGGCTTGCGCCTATCCTCAAGAAATTTTATGGCGTCCTGCCTTGTTTTACCTGTAAATTCTACAGGCTGCCGTATTGGTTCAGGTGTGCTCCTGCCTTCAAGCTCTGCCTGTATTTCAGCTATCCTATCAACTCCTAATTGCCTTTCAAGCCTGCTTACCTCTGATTTAGTTGCAAAAGTTACAGGAATTCCTGCTTCTTCAAATTCTTTTTGCCTTGCAAGCAATTCTTTATAAAAAGTTTCAGCTGCAGCATTACTTAAAATGCTAACTGTATCATTCATCTCATCACGCTGCGACTTTGTAAGCTTTTGTCCTGTATTTAGTTTATTAAATGACTGCTCAAGCCTTCCAATAAGATTAACAGCATTTTCAACACTTGCAACCTCTGTTTCTCTGGCGACACTGCGTGGGTCAACCACTTTAAGAAAATTCACTACAACAGCCACATCAGCTATACCTGCCCCTTTGGAGAGAAGTTCAGGTATTGAAGCTACTTTTGACTCTATTTCATTAAAATTGCTCCTTAAAGGCTTAATTTCTTCCTTAGCAGTATCCTGTAATTCCCTGTCAGATTTTGTAATAAGACCGAATTGCTGTTTAGCCTCTGCAAAATTGCGAGCTTTTCCGCTTTCTACTTGCTGAATAATCCGTTTTGCCAATCTATTTCTTTCTGTTTCTGTGCCGCCTAAATCAAAAGCAAGAGCCTGAGCCTTCATTCTTACGTCCTCTGCTACCCCTTCCGCCTCCACCCCCTTATTCATACCTTCCTGCTCTATATTTCCGCCAACACTCATAGCCGGAGCAGATGACGGATGAATAAATCCAAGCACTTTTGCGTCATTCATGTTGATTCGCCTTCCCCTTGTTACTCTTCCTGTCCTATAATTAGCCTCTTCAAGTATAAGGTTATCACCATCAATGCCCATAATTCTTGCCACATGACCGCTGTTTTCACCTGGGGCGCTTTCTGCCGTAAGCACAGCGTCTCCTGTTCTTACCTCATTCCTGTCAGTAAACCCTTCCTCCTGAACAGCACGAAGTTTGTCGGCTGTAGTAAATAATCCAAATGGAAGATTCGGTATTTTCTGCCTTAGCCATTTTACGCAATTATCACTATTTGGCTGTTTACCAATATCAACCATTTCACTGGTATTTGTAGTAGGAGAAGACGAAGGCATGCCAAAGACATCAGTAAAGGTGTCAGTCTGTCTTAATTTTTCCTCCTGCAGCCTCAATCTTTTTAGGTCAAGAGTATTCTCAAAAACTCTCTGATTTTCTGCCTGCATAAAGTTAAAAGCCTTATCCGTAACATCCCTGTATGTCTTTGCATAATCCCTTTTTGCCTTAGCTACAGAATTTGCAAGTTCAGTTTCATCTGTTATTCCTGCTTCCAGCAATTCATCTATCCTGTTTGTTATTTCAGCATATTTATTCTCAAGAGCTTCGCTCATCTGGTTCTCAATAATGCCAACATTATTATTGTAAGTTTCTATTATTGAGTCTGCCTGCCTTCCGACAAGCATAGTTTTGTCTGCAAAATTGCCTCTTAAATCCTCTAAAGCCCTTCTGCCTTCCTCCTGCGCCTGAAGGACAGCCGCATTTCCGGCAAGAGTCTCTGCTCTTCCGCCTGCAAATGCAGCCAGAAGGCGTTTTGTCTTTGCGTCCTGCTGTGTATTAAACCTTTCCCTTTCGGTTATTGCCCTGTCAAAACTTCTTTCAAGCTGGTTTTTTGTGTATTCTGTTTCTGCAAGCCTGTCTCTCCTCTCTATCTTTTCTCTTTCAATTGCTGATTTCCCCTCTCTTGTAAGCTTATTCCTTAAATCATCCGTAAGCTCCATGCCTTCGGCTGTTGCAAGTTTTTCAAGCTGAGGCAATGAGAGCCTCCCCATTCTGCCTTCAAGCGAGGCAAGAACATTGTCCCCCTCATCTCCAAGGCTAAGGCTGCTAAGCTGCTGCCTTAAACGGTTCTCTCTGAGTTCACTTCTTGCCTCCTGTGTCCTGAAGGCATTCTCTAAATTTGTTTCAAAAATATCCTCCTCAAGCCCAATTTGTGATTCAAACGGAGTTCCCTTAAACTGCTCACGTGCTGCTTTGCCTGCTTCTTTTACTGCACTTTCACGTGCCTTCATCTGTTCTGTCTTTTGTTTTTCCTGCTGTTCCCTGAAATCAGTTATTGCTTTGGTGAGGTCTGCAAAGTCTTTCTGTTCAGGCATAACAGGCTCTCTCATTGCTTCTTCTTCCGGCAATCCTTCCCCTGTTAATGCCCCTCCTCTTGCTGGCTGTGCCCTCTTTTTTGCCAAATCTATCCCTGTCTGCGGTACAAACTCTCCCCTTACTACGCCTGTCCTTCTTCCTATTCCTGATTCTGCCTGCCGTGCAAATTCCTGCCCAAACTGCCCTGTTCTTTTTGCTTTGGCAATATCTTCAGGCGTCTGCCCTGTACCTGTCTGCTCACGAGCCGCTCTCGCACTTAAAACGCCAGCTGCTATGCGCTTTTTTTCACGCTCTTCGGGTGTCAATACCCTTTCTTCACGCCTTTTCCTTACTGCACTTTGTTTTTCTTCAGTGCGAAATCCGGCAATTGTTAATTGCGGTCTTTTCTTTTTCGCCTCCTTATAACGTTGTGTGAAATTTGCCATAATTATTTATATTATTCATCGAAAGATATTGCATGCTGATGTACAATAACTGTTTTAGCAGCGGCTGCAGAAGATACTACGCCTATATTAGCATTCTGGATTCCACTGTTTGGATTATTCGCTGTTGAAGTATGGACAAGATTACCGTCAATATAAAATTTGTAATTGCTTCCGCTTGGCTCAATATAGTATTCATGAATAGTATCTATTGCATAAGAGCCGCTTAAATCTGAACTTTTTTCCTGCGTTGCCCCGTCTGCCACACTGGCATATAAAGCTCCGTCTGCAATCAAAAAGCCAACATGGTCTGTTGTTTCTGTTGCATTATGGTTGGTCGTATTTGTAGTGCCGTCATCCAGCCCGATAAAGCCGTCCTGCGCAGTAGTGGCAACATATCTCACCCGTGCAAAAAATCTTACATTCTTGGCGGCTACAGTAAATTGCGCTGCATTTATCTGTGTCATTGCATATTCTCCGGCTCCTGTTGCGTCAGACTGGCACTGCAGCCCTGAACCAAGCTCTGTAAATGTACCGTTATTGCCAACCTGAAGATTCCAGCCGTTATGAAGCTCTATCCTTGATATATTAAACCAGCTCTGCACTGTATCATGCGCATGAAGCGCAGAAGCGTCTGAGCCGCCAGTTAAAGTATCGCTGTTAGCCGTACTCATTAAACCTCCCCACGGAGAAGACATTACAAATCTTGTTCCGTCATATACAACAGTAAAAGGATTATTGGCAATAATATCTGATGTTTCAGGGTCTGCTAACGCTCCGTTAACAACTTTCTTGATATCTTTTGCCCCAAGGGCATTTACATTTAATGTACATGCTCCGGTATTAGCAGTATCAGGATTAACAATAAATTCCTGTCCTGCTGCATAAGCTGTAACAGCCGGTGTAGCAGTTATTGCATATGTATCACTGCCTGCTGATGAGGCAAAATAAATCCATTTATTATCTTGTGAGGCTACAGCAAGATTGCTTGGAACCCCTACTATACTTGCCCCTGTGCCTCCGGTGTCAGTGCCGGCATTAAGTTCTGCCTGTGTGGCTATTTCAAGCTTTCCTGCAACGCTTGTTGTGGCATTAGGAAAAGTCCCCCCCGATTCCCTGTCTATCCAGCTTCCGGCTGTATAATCCTGAAATTTACCGTCTGCTGTATTGTAAACAGCCATGCCATTTGCAGGAGAGGTTATAGCGGCGTCTCTGGCAGTTGCATCTGCGTATACAGGCACTCTCACAGAACCGCTGAAGACCCAGTCTCCGCTTATAGTTTCTGAGGCGTCCCCGTCAGGCTTTGCATTCTGCATAAGGCTATGCTGTACGAGCCTTACGGGATCCCCTACCCTATGCGACAGAATATTTGAAGATGTTGAATCTGATGTGCTCGTAGCGTCCTTATCCAGCCCCCTTGTACACGTCCTTATCTCTGTGCTTCCTGCGTCAACAGTGCCAAAATATACCCACTCCTTATTATTCCCGCTTCCTATAAGCATTACCCCTTTGGTAACTGTAATCGGCAGAGCAGCCAGAGCTATCTCTGTATCACTTCCGCCTGCGTCAAGTTTCTGCGCAAGCGTTGTATTAAATCCTGTTTCTGTTGTGAAAGCCATGTCAGAAAGATTAATTATTAAAGTTTTTCTCCTATCGGGACATTCTGTTTGCCTAGGATTATAGCGTCATAATCTATATCAGATATAATATAGTCTGTGTTAATCTGGTCTGTTTCGAATCTTAATTTCAGCTTTTTGCCTGTAACTCTTATAGGAATTCTTTTTACAAATTCAAGCAGTTCCTGCGCTTCGCCTATAACATCATCATCGCCTACAGAATATTCGCCTACAGGCTCTGTTGCTATCCCTCCAAGTTCAGCTGAGCCAACATCATTACTGTCAACAGTTACTGAACTTTTCTCATCATCATCCACGAACACTTTAATTGTCAGGGCTGTTGTTGCTGCTATGAAACCGTAAACATTAATATTCCTGTATCTCTTCCTTATCGTGGGTGCATTGCCGTTAAAGTTTTTTGTATCCCATACTGTTGGTATGGGGGCATTGTCCTCGTCAGCCAATCCGGTCTCATCTTCATACAGCCTTCCTCTTACAGCTGATGATGTTATGCTTTTATTCTCCCAGAAAGTTCCGTCTCCGAAGGCTTTTCCGTCATCTATCAGCCATTTTGGATTTCCTTCTTCATCCGCTTCATTTAGATAGCCTGTTATGCAGATATTCGGGAATGAACTGCCCACTTCTCTTACGTGGAATTTAACCAGCTGATTCTTCCTGTCATAATAGCCATTTGAATCGGCAGCAAAGCTGTCATCGATAAGAGCCTGAAGTGTGGGATTGATTTTTCGTGATATATTGGCAATTTCAGCTGTTACTGTTTCTGCAAAAGCCTTTCGTACAGACCTTATCTCCTTATTGGGAGTGAGATAAAAACAGTCATTTCCCACTACTACTGCGCTTTTCTGGTTAACACATCCGTCTGCGCCTTTTATGGGCTCTACATTCGGCACAGCTGTAGAATTATAATCCTTAAACCCTTTCATTAATAATGCGCCTTTTATCGTAAACAGTACTGCGAATCCGCTTAGCTCCTTAACTGCTGTTGCCCTGTTCTTTGCCAGTATTTCATCTGCCCCTCCGCCTGATACTGCGCCTGAAAAGTCATATATATCAGAAGGCGAAGCAGATGTTGCAGGCTTGCTTATAAAGAATGTGTTGGGAGCTGTCGGCACCCCTCCTGTTATCATTGAATTCAGATATAAATCTCCGAATAACGGGGTAAAATCAGAAGACTGGCTTATAGAATCCGGCTTTGTTGCCGGTTCATCGTAACCTACAGTGGTAGCCGCCTGTGTTGCAGTTGTGGTGAGCCCTGTTGTCCATGTAGCCGTTGTTGCCCCGTTTGTCAGCGTAACCACTCTCTCATCTCCGTTGCTGAATACAACATCATAAGTTCCTGTAGAAAGAGTCCAGTTGGCAGCCAGCTTTGAAGAAGTATCACTCGCCTGAAGCTGTTTAACGATGGTTACCGTAGCCCCTGTACCCTCTGCGGTTAAACTGTCTCCTGCGTCCAGAGTAATCGTCCCTGCGACTACTGTTGCTATCGTATAAGTTCCGTCATTGCTTGCTGAGCCTGAAACAACTATCTTGTCTCCGTTTACGAATCCTGCTGTTACAAATCCATTTCCTGTATCTGTTATTGTATCAGGATTGCTGTCAACAAATGCAATTCCTGTCCCTGTTATGTTGGCAAATGTAACATTCTGTGTGGAAACCCTCCCTATCTCGTCAGTCCCGTTAAATACAAAAGCCCAGTCTTTATATTTTGTAAAATTAGCAAGTGAGTCTACTGTTTGGGTTGTCTCTATATTGATTCCCCATGTGCTTGTGTTTACATCAAACTCATAAATATCCTGATTCCATGACACAAGCAGGGTGTCATCTGATGAGCTGTCCCTGTCAAAGCCGAATATTCCTCTTATAGGCGTTGAACCAAGGTCAGAACCCGTGGTTGAAAACCCTTTTCTTGGCTTTTTTGAATTTCCGTCAGTCCTTATATTTCTTAGGTTGTCAGGAGATTCAGACGGGTTAATCTCGTGGTCTCTCATGTCTGAATTTATGCCGCCTCCGAGATTATCTATGCTTACTCTTTGTGTGCGAGCCATTAATTTATAATTATTTGCCTATAAATACGATTATTGCCTGAGCGGTACATATTAAACGTTTTAGGTCTTATTCCTTCCATTTTTCTCCTTGTGTTATAATTTCCCATTTTTTCCAGCTCATTATTCGCATTTTCTTCTATTTTTTCAGCCAGTCCGTCAGGGTTATCCCCTCTTTCCTGCATGGCAATGTGTGCCATTTGAAGAGGAAGAATTTTTCTTGCAAACGGGTCAGGAATTGTTGCCGTACTTCCGCTTGCTGTCATTTCCGTCTGCTCTTTGTAATAATGAAGCATTGCAGCTTTTTCCGTGCTTTTCAGGTTAATTCTCATATACTCATTTCCATCCTTATCTGTTACTATTGACCATCTGTCTGTTTCATCCCCGAATCCAAAACTTCTGTCATCTGCACTATCAACTCCATAATCCAAATCTTCAACCTGTATCATCCTGAGCGGTCTGTAATTGCCACCCTGCGTCTGTACAGTAAGTACAGGCGAATGGCTGAAATCAGAAGGAAGCGCATACAGTATTTCAACATTTGCCCCGCTTGAATGTGCTATATCTATATTCGTAACTCCGGTCAGAGTATTAGAAGAAACTCCTGTATAGCTTATAACATCCCCCTCACACCATATTGCACCTGAGGAAGGAATATTATCGCTGGCTGAAATTAAATCTATAGTTATATCTGTTGTTTCAACGCCTCCGTCAAGCGTCGTTGGCAATGCTGTTACAAACAGGTACTTTGTTTTCAGAAACCACCAGTTTTTTTGCCTGCATATAGTATCCTCTGCCCTGTTGGCAAGAAGCAGAGTATATGTCCCGCTGGTTGTAAGCCCTGGATAAACCGTAGAATTAGACGGCTCTCCTACAATATCGTAGAAATCCTGCTCAATTTGTGAAAAAGTTGCCATAATTTTAATTATTTTTTACGTTTTCTCTCCACACCTTTTATTCTTCCTTTCTGCCGTGAGGCATAAAAGACGCTTTCCCCCTTTTTACTGCCATACTGCTTTTTCATGGCAGACATTATTTTTTTACCCTTTTTAGTTAACGGCATGATAAGTATTTATGTATTTAGTAAACATCTGAGACAAACCTGTGGCTAAAGGAAGTACGGATACAGCCCATGCAGTATTCTCACTGGCTGCGAATGTGATAAAAGATATTACTAATCCCATTGCCATATTAATCTGGCACCAGAAAAACCTCTTAGCAGGCTTTGATTTTAAAAATTTTTTAAACATAGTTAAGCAATTCTGTTAATTCTTTTTCTAAATTCCCGCCCCTTTTTCCTCCTGATTTTTTTAGGATTTCTCTTAATTTTAAATTTTTTAAGTTTAATTTTCATTCTATTTCAGCGTTAGTTAATATTCCTTCAAGCCTTGAAACTATTCTGGAAATTTCAAATGTGTTTTGGGCGGTCTTTTCCAGCCTTATTTCGCTATTCCCCAGCCTGTCCCATACCAGATAAAACATTCCTGCAACCACCGTCATAGTTATAGACAATATCAATGTAAAAGATTTCCACGTTACCATGCTTACAATAGCTTTCTCATTTTTTTCAGTTTTTTTAATCAGCATATCAATAGAAGTCTCTATCTGGGCGATCCTTGTCGCAGTCCTGTTTTTCCATTCGTGGTCTTCCTCCCACTTCTTTACTAGCTCTTCCAGCTCCATAGTTAGTATATTTTTTAAGAATACTGAAAATTTCTTTTCTTGTTGCCCCTGCTATAAGACAAAACTCTATCTGGTCTACCATGGGCTTTTTGTCTGGGAAAATTTTCCCCAGATACTTAATTTCGTAACCGCACTGGCTCTCAAGTATCTCCAGTTCATCCTGTTTATTAAAATTTCTCATATAACGCCTAAATGTTTTATGTAATTATGCGCTCCATGTTTATCTGAATAGGCAAATTTATCTCCTGCGTCCAGCTCCAGAATACTATACGATGAAGTTGTATGAGTTGTATCTGTTACAGGATTGCTTCCAGTTCCGCTTGAGTCTCCTGTGCTTCCGTCTATATACCATGTAAATGCCCCTGATGTGCTTCTGGTTATTTTAAAATTAATCCATGTACTAAGAGAAATATAGCCTACTGAGCTAAAAGATAAATTAGTAGTAGCTCCATTATCAACCCGCCTTAGCCCTGCCTGTTCATTATTTAAAATTGCAAAATAATAACCGTCTTGTGCCGCTCCTGATATTGATTGTTTTTCAGTGGCAAATGGCATAAAAATAGTAGTATTTGCGTCTGCCCCTTTGTACAGCCAGAAATCGCTTGTTCCATAAGCAGCCCCTGATGTATCTGCACGAAGATAATCAGTGGAAAGGTAAAGCCAGCCTGCCGTAGTGCATTCAATTACTTTGCATACTTCTCCGTCTATTGTGTCAGTAGAAATTTTATATCTTCCTGCCGATTCTCCAAACTGCCACGGGGTATTGCTTAAAAACTGCCCCACCGTGCCTCCTTCAGTTGCAGGGCTTGCCGTTGCTACGAAATCAGTCTTAAACTGGGCTGCTCTTGCGCCTTTTTCATATTCTGCTGTTACCCATGCCTGGTCTTTTGCTTCACTGTATACTGCAGGATTAACAAGTTTTCCGTTAAGGTATAGGGTTGTAGCTCTCCAGCCTAATTTTAATGTGCCGGCAAAAGAAGACCAGTTGTCAGAAGAAGATGTTCCTGAGCCAACCAGAGTTCCGTCTATATATAATTTATTTTCCAAACTATCCATCACTCCTACTACATGATACCAGACTCCTGTAGTAACAGCTGTAGCATAAAGAGAGGCTCCTGCATTATCTATATCGTCAATTATTCTGATATTGGTAGTTGAATTTCCTATTCCCCACGAATCAGTACCGCTTGCATAATAAGTAAGAATATCACCAGTTCCGCTTAAATCATCAAATTTTACCCAAAATGAAACAGTAACATCGGTTAAAGACTGGAATCCTGTACCGCAATCTATATAATCACTGCTTCCGTTAAATTTCAGTGAATCGCCAAGAAGTGAGTTTTCGTGCGATGTTCCCGTCAAAGTCCCGTCATTTCCGTTTCCGGACAAGTCAGCAACCGTATTATTCACCGGTCTCATATTCCATGACCCCGTAAGAGTTGTGTCAGTTAAATCAGATAAGACACTTATTTTTGATATCCCTGTCGGTTTTTTCGACCACTGCAAAGTATTAAGTTCTGCTGTCAATTGCTGGTTTTCTGTTGTAGTGAGGATTTCTGTGAAACAGAGAACGTTGTGGATTGTGCCGTCGAAATTCAAAGCTCCGTCATACCTTGCTCCAATATAAATATTGGCAGGATTAGCTGCGCTCCATGCAGTATTATCATTAGTAAGTATCTGATTTCCGTTAAGCCATGCGTCAGTATTGCCTGTTGTACCGGAGGCTATTAAAGTATTCTTTTCTCCCACATTCCAATATGGAGAGTAGGTAGCTTCAGCTATAGCAGCTATTTGAGTATTGCCTAAGAATATTCTTAATGTATTGCCATTTGCATTATTCTGCTTATTTATAGCGTATCTGCTTCCACTAGTTGAATCAATAAATGTTAAATAAGTATTTTTATCAGTATCAAAATCAGGCGTAAACTGAATACAAATTGTTACATTGGCATTGTTGTAGATCCCCGTCCCTGTGCCTGAAATATAATCATTGGCTCCGTCAAGTTTCAAACCGTCTCTCTGGAAAACAGGAGAACCGTTAAAAGTCCCGTTTGCCCCCGTTGCAGAAAGGTCAGCAATATGTCCGGCTTCATACGAATGCCAGAATGTGAGAGTTCCCGATGTTATTTTTTCTTGTATTATAGATGACATAAATTTTTAATTATCATTCCATTTTTTATCAGACTGGATTTGAATATCATACATTTGGGTAGGGGTAATAAGGCGGGGCACTGTCCAGAATTGGTTGATGTCGCCGTCGAAATTACCAGCAGCATCAT
>Ga0180437_10003510_pt1 | contig 23314 bp, 21 predicted proteins | sample SS_ome_4_FD_132410 | JGI IMG/M metagenome (GOLD analysis project Ga0180437, IMG submission 132410) | Hypersaline lake sediment archaeal communities from the Salton Sea, California, USA - SS_3_D_1 metaG | ecosystem: Environmental > Aquatic > Non-marine Saline and Alkaline > Hypersaline >...
CTAGGAAAGGCCGGCAAGAATCGAGAGCATTCCTCGGCTGCCGCTGCACCGCTCTGCTAAGAAAGGAAAGCAAAGTGGACAGGGGGGGGGTCGAACCCCCGACACCTGGATTTTCAGTCCAGTGCTCTACCAACTGAGCTACCTGTCCAGCGCGCTAACCCGGGCCTCATAGGACCCGCCGCAGCGCAAGTCGCATATGCTACGGACTGCCCAGACAATTGTCAATGTGACGCGTTCTAAGCGATCCGCTTTCGTCGGCTGCCCAGGTAGACAAGCGTGCCGAGTCCTATCGCGGCCAATGCATAGGAAGCGGGCTCGGGCACCGCTGGTCCTAGAACGACCAGATCGAAGGGCACCAGCGGAGCACCCAGCCCGGTGCTCACCGTATTCTCCGTGAGCAGGGCACTCAGCCCCGCCAAATTCAATCCGGTGGGGAAGACCGGGCCGATGCTGCCGTCACTGGAACTCAAAGCTGCCTCGGCCAATTCCGTCGAAAGACTCGTCGAGACGCCACCCAAAATCGGAGTATGGCCACCCGGTAAAAACGCCCCGGCGCTCTTCAGGGAGTAACCTATGATGCTCGAGCCATCCGCGTCCAGCACCACTTCACCGCTGGTCGGATCGTAGATCAAATCGGGAATCCCCGGATCGCCCGCGGCCGCCGGTCCAGCCAGCGCACCTTCGTCAGGCGGAGGTCCAGTAAACGCCCCAAACATCGTCAGAATGTCACTCACATCGACATCGCCATCGTGCGGGTCGTTCGTTGCCGTGGCCGCCGTGGGACCATGCACATCGCCTTGGGCCCGTGTCATTCCAAACGAACCGGGCCCGGTAAAGTTGCTGAAGCCCGTCAATATATCGCTCGCGATGTCGACGTAGCCGTCGCAGTTGGCGTCGCCAATGACGCAACCACTGCCCGGGCCAGCAACGTTGCCGATGTAATTCGTACCGCCGTTATTGAAGCTGTACATGTTGTAGGAGATTAGCCCCGGTGCATTCGGGTGAACGATGCGGAGCGTCGCCAACAGTCCATTGAGCAGATTGCCGGACGTGATTTGGCTCACCAACCGAACCGTGTTGGGACCCCCGCCATCGATTGTCGCCGCACCCGTGTATCGCGGCGCCGAAAGAAAACCGGCGTTCCCGGAGTAGTCGGAAGGTGCATGCCAAGTGTTGAGGATCTCACCGGCGTGGCCGTTCAGCAACCAATTCACCCCATCGACCGAGTAGGAACCATAAGCAGCGCGGTGCCAGGTGGCGGGCGAGTTGGCAGAGTAGTAGTCCCACTTCTGTTGAATGATCCCCGGACTGCCAGGCACCTGATTGACGATCAATGAGGTGTCAAAGCCCTCCAACTGCCATTCGTCGAATTGACTCTCCGTGCCGTCACCCACCACATCGTAGATGTACTCCCAGTTGCCAGCTTCGGGCCCGGTGGTCAGCTGCACCGGCGAGACTGCCAGCTCAATTCGGAGCGCGTCGAGAGTGGCCGCCTCGGCAACTTCGACCGTCGAGGTCGCCAGAACCGAGCCAACCATGACTAGCGAGGCAAACGTAGTCCGCAAAATCATTCTTCTTCCCCCCTTGCCTGACGAAAGAAATCGGGCCACCGGCATACGACGCAAATCGAGCGAGCGCACGCCCTCTCGCGCGGGCGCCCCGCGGGTTGTCAATATAACCAACAGCACCCTCGGTGTCATGGTTTTTTCGACCGAGTTTCTCGAGGAGAGGACGGCCGGCGTGCGTTCGACTCAGGCGTCAGGGCCGCCACGCGAAGGCTCGATGCGAGTCTCAGAAGGATCGGTAGCGATACGAGAAACTAATCCGACTTCCGAATGATGTTATCGAGCACACTCCAACGACGCTGACGACTCTTGGGCGGGCGGCCCAGAATCCAGTGTTGATACAGCTGTTTGAATTCCCCACCAGTGATCTTCAACCGCAGCCATTGGTTGAGAAACTCCGCCAGATTGTTGTCCGAGAGCCGCACGGCATAAGCCAAAGGCTGTTGGATAACCCCTGGCTGGGGCACCACGACCTGATAACCGGGGTGCAGGAACGTCCATGCCGAGCCACCTTCGGCGTCCATCAGCATGACGTCGTACGTCCCCTCGGGCGCGTCGAAAAACTCTTGGGGAGAATCGACTTGAATAAGCTCCGCGTCGACCAGGGCCCTGCGCGTCCTGTTGACAAAGTACGCACCGCGAGGAATGGCGATCGAGAGATCCTCCATTTGCAGAATTTCTGACACAACGGAGAACTCGCGTCGTCGATGGTCCGGCACTACGAAAGACCAAGAAGCCGTCACGTACGGTTCCGAAAAGTTCATTCGCAACAGGTGCTCCGTCGTCACCGGAATCCCGGCCATCGCCACGTCAAAGTCCCCCGCTTCGAGATGCGCCGCCAGATTCGGATATCGAAAAGGGATAAACTCCAGCGTGCAGCCAATTTCTTCGGCCAACATGTGGGCCATGTCGACATCCAGACCGACAAGTTCGCCCGAGGCATTGAAGTACGAGTACGGCAGATTGTCCTTGATGTAGCCGACCCGCAAGACGCCTGTGTCGCGAACACGTATCAGGCCGTCCCCCAGATCGTCCACTGGAGGCGAAGGCTCGGTAACCTCGGTGCGCACCACCGCGGGCGAGGGATGTCGCAAGTTCTGCATTTCGGTCACCACCGACTCGATCGACGACATTTCGCCGGTGGACCAGACGAGATAGTTTTGCAACGCGACCACCATCAGGCAGGCCGCCCCCAAGGAGATCCCCAGTCGCACCGCCAGGCGAGAAAAGCTCACCGTGAGCATCCCCCGAGACCAACAGGTTGCCAGCACCGTCACGGCAAACAGATGCATCACCGCCAACAAGTCGCCGCTCCTACCGCAGTAAACCTCCGAGACCAGAAACATCTGAAACATGTCAATCGGCAGCTGAAACGTGTCGAGAAGAAACGGTAGCGCCGCAACCGGCTTACTGAAATAGGTCACCGAGCCCATCAGCAACAACGAAGGATAATCGCTACTGGAAAGGGGACTGCCGGCGAACCAAGCCACAAACGGCACGAAGGAAAGCGTCAGCAGTTTTCCGAGGTTGGGAATCGGGTAGATCAGCGGGTAGATCATCTCCACATCCGCACGCGTCTCCTCGTTGTCCTCACCGTATTGAGCGAACAGTTCCCGCGTCCGCTCGGCCAACTGTGGCAGTACAATGAGCAATCTGCCGGTGGCAAAAGCGGTAATCATCGCCTGCAGCGTGACGTCCAGCAAATCGCGATATCGAAACGGAGTGCAAGCAGTCACCAGCGCCGGCAAGACGAAGAATCCGATCACGATCACCGCCGCGGTGTAGGAGAGCAGGTAGGCTTGCAGCTGACTGAACTCGGCCACGGTCATCGTGCCGGCGGCGTTGGCGACGATGGCCCAGACGCCGTAAGGGGTCAGCTTGACCATCAATCCATTAAGCCGAGTAAATACCTCCACCCAGGCATCGAGTTGAGTCAGCAACACCGCCCGGTTGGAGATTCGCATCAACGAGATACCGACGCCCACGCAAAACAACACAACGGCCGGGATCGCGTTAGACGCCAGCGACTGAAATGGATTCGCGGGAATGAACAACTCAACCAAGTCGATCGACTCGGGAGGTGTGAGCATGCCAAAGTCAAAAAACGCTGCCGACTGCCGGGGCGGGTAGGTCGACGAGATCAACACCACGGCCAACATGGCCACGCCCCACAACAACAGAATAATCAACATCGCTCGACCGGCGATGCGTCCCGCCTGCCCCAGCGTCAAGCGGCCGATACTGGCGATCAGAGTCACCATGATGTAGGGCAACACCGTCATCTGCAGCAGACCGATAAAGGCATCGCCGACAATCTTCAGATGTCCACACAACTCCCCGAAGAACAGACCGCAGCCGAGGCCGAGCGCCGCTCCCACGAGCGTCTTGGTAGAAAGGGACAACGATCGCCGCCGTGGAGTCACGTCTTCCGTAATCACGCCGGCTTTCCCATATTGCTCGTGGAGATGTGTGCGAACGAAGGGCTGACGGTTGTCGAAGCTGAGGCGCTGAAGTCCGACGGTTCCAATTGTGGAATCCGATACCACCGCGCTCGACCTGGGTCGTCAGCACGCCATTTTAGAGAAACATCGCCTTGTCGCCACCACCTTCACCGCGCGGTTGCCGGTTCGACGCCCTACTCAAGCAGCTTAGCGCGCAGTAGCTCGACTTCCTGTTTTGTCAGCGACAAGCCTCGGGTGAGATAATTCTCGACTGAGCCGTATCCCTTAAGGATTTCGTCGCGACTCGCATCGATATAGCTACCCTGCAGAACATAGAAAGCCCGTATGTTGGTCATGTCGACTTCCTCCGGCGCGATGCCTTGCTTCGTGGCAACCTGTTGGCTGAGTTCTGCAAGTCGCCGCTCGATCTCCTCCTCGCGAAACTTGTTCGACAATAAGTAGTCTTCGCGGACCGTCTCCCAAGGAACGCCGAGGCTCCACAGCAGAATCGCGGTCGCCGTGCCGGTGCGGTGAACTCCATGCGAACAATGATAGACCAGCGGCTCTTCTGCCTGGGTGATCTCTTTGAAGAGGGCGGCGTACTGCTGCTTGGCGTCGTCGACAAGAAGTCGATGAATCTCGGGGTTGATGCTCGGCGGAAGCGTCGCAAAATCGGCCGTCCGGCGGGCCTGTTCGAGCGAAGCCGCCAACCCGTCATCGGTGTCGATCGGCAGCGAAACTTCCCGCGTGTCGGCCGGAACCCGGTCGGCTCCGCGAGATTTGGTCTCGATCTCGGTCAGAAAATTGACCACCGTTCCGATCCCAATCTCCTCCAACTTGGCCACGTCTTCATCAGTCAATCGTGGCAGCTCGCCCGATCGGTAGATGAGCCCTCGCTTGACGACTCTTCCATCCGACGTCTTGTAACCGCCGATGTCGCGGAAGTTGGGTTGCCCGGCGAGGCGAATCACTTCAGCGCCTGGAGAGGTTCGATCTGCGACCGGTTCCTTTCCACAAGCGGTCAGCAGAAGTACGGCCGCGGCACAAACGACTCCCAGTCGAAGAGAAGTGTCTAAGGACATGAAACGCTCGTGAGATGTGGAGGGGTTAGGGACGATGAGCGAGCAGGGCCCGCGCCGCGAGAAGGCGACATCACCGCAACAACCACATCAGCCAGGCGGTTGCGAACGCCGTCAAGACAACCGACGCCACCACCATTGCCACGACTTGGATCGTCGTGAATCGTCCGGAAACGGTCCCCGGCAATTCCTGCGGTATGGGCGGCACCACGGTGGCCGTTTCCTGACTCGCCGCCGAGATCCGATCGGTGCTCTGCGAATCGCTGGGCCGCCTGACTTGGGAAAGCGGTTCGCCCAGTTCGTCCAGCAGACCAGAAACGTCGTGCGACGTATCGTCGACATGCGACAGATCGAGCTTCGACAATCCGGCATCGGCCCATCGTTCATCATCCGGGTCGATCGACGTGAACGCCTTCTCATCGGTCCAAGGTGACAGCCGCCAAATCACTTCAGCTGCCGATCCAATGCGCTTGGCCGGATCCTTCTCCATCATATCCGCCATCACGTTAACAAACTCGGTCGTCAAGTCGGGATGAAAGCGGCGGGGATTCAAAGGCGCTTCGTGACAATGGCGGTGACACTTGTCGCGGTTCGTCCCACCGGGGAAAGGCACCTTGCCGGTCACCGCGTAATACATCGTGCAGCCCAGCGCGTAAATGTCACAACTGGGGGTCACGTCGTCCGGTGTCAGGATCTGCTCCGGTGCCAAGTAATCGGCCGTGCCGACAATCTTTCCGGCGCGGGGATCTTCGCGTTCCCACTCACTCACCAGGAACCCGGCCAATCCCAAGTCGGACAGTTTGGCCTGTCCATCTTCGGTGACCAAGACGTTTCCCGGTTTGGTATCACGATGGACCAGGCCCATTTCGTGCGTGTGCTGCAACCCGCAGGCGACTTGCGAAATAATGGTCGCGGCATCTCGCTGGCTAAGCCGGCCCATCCGCCGCACCAGGTTGCGGAGATCGCTGCCCGGTACATACTCGGTAACCAGGTAATAGACATTGCCATCGTGCCCGGCGTCGTAGGCACGCACCAAGTTCGGGTGATCGAGCCGCGCTTGGGCACGAATCTCGTGGGCAAAGTTCTGAATCGAGTCGGGCGTTGTCTTGTCCTTGGGCAAGACCTTCACGGCGACCGTGCGGCCCATCATGGCATGCTCGCCCTTGAAGACCTGCCCCATGCCACCCACTCCGATGGCATCGACAATTTGATAAGGACCGAGCGTGAACCGCGTTCGCCCTAGCTTGAGCTGTTCCGCCTGCCAGGCGGTGACGTAGCCTTCGAAGACAAGTTGCTCGGCGAGTTGGTCGTCGGTGAGTTCCGTTTCGGGCAATTCCGTTCCAGGTTGGGACGCATCTCCAGCGGAGATCGAAGCGATGCTCTCTTCGATCTGTTCGGCGGTCACCAGCTCACTGGCGATGGCGGCCTGGCGAAATGTTTTAAGTGGCGTCGTTTCCGACATCGTGACTGGCCCATTCTCAGGATAGTGCGTCGGCGTTCCGCCTCGTGGTCGCTGGCCCACTTGGCGACTGCCGCGTGCGACTTCCCTTCCCTACTAGATAGATTAAGCGGCCCGACGCGCCGGCGCCAAGGAATGCGTCTCGAATGCGGCCCGAAAGGGGTGTTTTAAGGCTCACGAACGCCAAACTTTCGCCAACTAGCCGGCAGCGGCGCGATCACTTCGACAGGCTCTCGCCGCACGGGGTGCTCGAACACCAGCCGCCGAGAATGGAGCGCAATGCCCGACGGGAACGGTTCGGTCGCGCCGTACTTGCGATCTCCCAGAATCGGATAATCCTGATTCGACAATTGCACGCGGATCTGATGCTTGCGACCGGTCAACAACTCCACCTCGACCAGCGAAGAATCCCGAACTTCTGCGATCCGTCGATAGACGAGTCGCGCCTGCTGCGCCCCGGGAGACGATCGATTGGCGATATGCATGCGGCGATGACGCTCGTCCTTGCGGACCCAGTCGGTTAGCTCTGTCGGCTTCTCGGGCGGATCGCCTTCGACCAGTGCCCAATACTGTTTCGTCACCCGACCTTCACGAAACTGCTCCGTCAATCGTTTGGCCGCCTTCGAAGTTCGCGCGATCAACAACGCCCCGGAAGTCGGCGCGTCGAGCCGGCTGACGATACCCAAATAGACGTTGCCCGGCTTGTGGTACTTCTTGCGGATGTACTCCTTGGCCAGCGTCAACGCCGTCGGTCGATCGTCGGCCACCCCCATCGTCGGCAGCGCCACCGGCTTGGCGATCACCAGCAGGTGATTATCCTCGAGCAGAATATCTAGCGGTGGATGACCCATAGTCCACGTGAATGGGAAGGCGACAAACATAACGAAGCTCGAACCACCGGCGAGCGATTGCGGACCTGGCCGACCGTTCGTACGATGGAAGCTCCGATTATCAAGCGCCAGCCCGATACGTCTATCCCCATGCCCCACGCGAATTTGAAAATCACCCTGGCCAGCCAGTCGCCACGTCGCAAGCTGCTGCTCGAAGAAGCAGGCTATCAGTTTGACGTCCTGCCGTCTGAAGTCGACGAGCCGCCCGGCATCTGCACAAACTGCGGTCCGGCCGAGTTCGTCTCTCGACTCGCCACACAAAAGGCGGCCGCCGTCGCCGCGCGATTGAAACACCAAGCCAGCGAAAACTCAGGCGAGCAACGCACCCATGTGGTGATTGGTTGTGACACGGTCGGCGAGGTCGGAGGACGAATCCTCGGCAAACCGATCGATCGCGACAATGCCCGAGAGATGCTCACGCTGTTGTCGAATACCGAGCATCGAGTTTACAGCGGTCTTTGCGTGTGGCCGCTGGGCGAGGGAACGTGCGAAGCGGAAACGCGGGTCGACATCACCACACTCCGCATGGAGCCACTCGAAGGTAAAGAGCTGGAAGAGTATCTCGACACGGGACTGTGGGAAGACAAGGCCGCGGCGCTCGGCTTTCAGGATCGCCCCGGCTGGATCCATCTGGTCCGCGGTAGCGGCACCAATGTGGTCGGCCTGCCGATGGAACTCTTGGATGAAATGTTGGGCTCACTCTCCGGCGAGAGCGTATGAGCCCGCCGCGACTTTAACTTTCGATCACCCCATCGCAACCGGTTGAACGGAACCGTCGTCGGCTGGATAATTCACTCTGCGATCACGCCGCTAGGGACGTTCCTTGGGCAAGGTGATTGACGCGCCCGTAGCTCAATCGGTTAGAGCAGCAAACTCATAATTTGTTGGTTGTAGGTTCGAGTCCTACCGGGCGTATTTGAATTTCCCAGCTTTTCTTGAATCTGGAAAGATAGCGGATTTGGGAAGCAATTGGCGGCGCATAGAAGAAATTTCGTGCGCCCCATACGCTTCCCACAATTGTACGACGACAAAGGGGCGCGCACCCCTCGACGTTGAGCGTCTCACTAGCCCTAATTTCCCCGAGGAAATCCACGTTCCACATGAACACTCCAATCGATGACGAGCTTCTACATCTGAAACATAAGGTCATCGACGACATCGATAGCTTCATGAAACTCGGAGGTGCCGAGAGTGAAGCCGATCCAGACTACGACCCGCAGTTCGACGCCGGCTACGATCAAGGCCATGTCGACGAGTGCGATCAACTCCTCTCCAAGTTCCTAAGGGACGCACGAGCCGACGAGGGCGCGGAAGACTCCGTATTGATGAAACATGTCGAGCACGTCGTCCTAGCACTCAATTCGCTCGATGAGAAGTGCGGTTTTTCACTCATCGAGACGGATCAAAGAGAGGCTATCTGCAAACTCATCGACCGCACCATGACCCTATCGGGAATGACACCTGTGGACGACTGCACAGAGGAATGGCGGGAATGGTAACTCGAATTCTCTCCTCTGAAACTCGTGAGTAACAACAAGAATTCTTCTCGCAGTCCCTTCTAGCAGCTAGCGGACGGCCGATCTTCGACAGCGTTCATTCGTCTCTGCACAGCGGTCGGCGCAACTTGTTGTCTCCCTTCACTCCAAGGCTGCTGTCACCTGTCGTGCCGCGGCTCTCCGCTTGAAACGAAAGTAAAATGCGCGCAGTGACAGTGCCGTTAAACTTCCGCTCAGCTACCCAAGTTACTAAAGTCGGGCACCTGGCATGTCGATAGGGGCTGTCGAGAGCGCTTCATCTGTCGACCACTTCCCCCCAGGTTCTACCGATGCGACAAATCTCGCTAGCATTACTCTGCATTACCCTAGTCTCCTCGCGCGCGTCGGCCATCGAGCCGATCGTGCTCGAAGACTATCTCTCCGCCGGATGCCAATCCGGCTGCGACGATCGCTTCACGGGCTGCGGTGATTGTCAGCCGTGGGAACAACCTTGCGGACGAGAAGACTCCTATTGGTTCGCCGACACTCGCGCGGTCTATCTCAAGCGTGGGGAACTCGATTCGACGCCAATCATGAATAACAACGCCAACACGGCTACGGAACTGCGCGGCTCCGACTTCGACCTCGACTTTGCACCCGGCGTCGATGTCCGCCTCGGTCGCACGCTCGAGTTCGCCCCCAATGCGTCACGAGCGGCCATTCGATATCTGGGCGTTTACGACTGGAACGATTCCTTCTCCCGCACTTTGCCCAACGGCAACAACGTGTTATTCGTGAACAACCCGTTCGGGAATAACGCTTCTCAGCAGTGGCTCATGGAGTACGAGTCGCAACTGCAATCGCTGGAAATGAACGTCTATCGCGACAACTGCCGCGTTTCCTGGTTCGGCGGACTCCGCTATCTCCGACTCAAGGAGAGAATGGATCTGAACTTCGACGTTGCGGCCGTTGCGCAAGTCGGCGACTACGTCACGAGAGTCGATAACCACCTGTTGGGTGGACAGATCGGATCCAACATCCGTCTGCTGGAGCGCCGTCGCTTTCAGATCGAAGCGGGACTGATGGGTGGACTGTTTGTCAACTTTGCAGACAATTCCACGGTCTACACCGAGACCGTGTCGGGAGACATCTTCGAAGCCCATGACAATACGGCGAAGCTGGCCTTGGTCACCGAAGCTTCCCTCGATACCACGTTTGAAATTACCCGGCGCATCTCGATTGTCGCCGGCCTCTCGTTCCTGTGGCTCGAAGGGGTCGCCATCTCGGCCGACCAGATCCGCAGCCAGTCGATCCAAGGCGTGAACGTCTTCTTCCCCGGCGGCGGCGATGGCATCGACGCCGACGGCCGAGCCATCTACTACGGCGGAAATCTTGGCCTGGTCATCAAGATCTAGGCGGTAGGTCAACTGCCCCTGCAGTCCGACTTGTCTTCTGGTTTTCCCGCTCTCACCCGTGGTTAGTTCGCATCGTGCGCCACGTACGGACCCCGACGACTGAAAGCGGGCCCTGAAGCCTACTATTGTGCCTAGCTGAGAACAGCAATCGCCATCGCCTGGGAACGGAAGCTAGTCGGAATGAGCCAAAATCCACGTGGACCTGCAACCGAGGCTTTGGTCCAATACCGACGTTGAGACGCGTGACTTGCTGGAATACGTGTGCCCTCACTGACTACAAACTTCCCCTCCTACTCTCTCCAGCGAGAGACCGGAATTCCGACACTCAATGAAACTGGGGATGCACATGCGCGGTCTGTATGGCTCTGTTCTGGCAGGATTGATCTTGATGGGCGGGGCAGCCTCAGCTCTCTCTGCGGGCGCAAGCGAACCGCAGCTGGACCAGCCTCCTGTGCAGAAGGAACAGTCTACGGTCGAGCAGATGCTAGCCGATCTGGAGAACGACGATCTCGGAGTTCGCTACAGGACACTCGAGGAATACCAGGCCTTGGTTTCAACAAGCTCCGAAGCCGTTACCAAGCTAGTCGACAATCTCCATCATCATGCCGATCCTAGAGTTCGCGGTCTGAGTGCCCAACTCCTGGCAAACGTTGCTGATGGCAAGAAGAAGGATCATACTTCCGAGGTTGTCGCCGCACTTGCCAAAGCACTAGAAGATGATGCGCGGTATCGATCGAATATATCGCACCCGTCGCCCCCTCCCATTGTTCGGAATCACGCACTCTTGGCCCTCGAGCGATTTGGGGAGGATGCCAAGCCGGCAGTGGCGGGGTTGGTCAAGTTATTGAGTCCGAAGTATACCAAAGACCGCCGCCTGTTCTCCTTGACGAACAAGGTCCTGATGGCCATTGGTCCCGCCGCGACCGATGCCCTACCTGCTCTGACGGCTATTGCCGAAGGGGAAGAAACGGCTCCTGACGACCCGCAGCAAGACGGCATGACGGATCGTCAATGCTTGGCCATTCACACGATAGCTCACATTCATCCGGAGAGATCGCTGCCGCATGTTATCTCCCTGCTCAGTGACGACAACATAAAGATCCGGATACCGGCTTGTGCTTTGATCCGACGTATCGGACCTGCGGCGGAGGATGCCATTCCTACCTTGCTCGTCGTGCCGAGGTCGCTTCAAGGCCTGGAGGGCACTTGGCTGGTCGAAAGCAGTCTGGCGCTCGCTTCGATCGGCGAGCCCGTCTTGCCCCACGTCCGCGCCGACTTGCGAAGTGACAATCAGATCCGATTAGCGCGTGCGTTCTTGATAGTCCAAGAATGGAATACAGATTTGAGTCGCCAATTAGTATCCAACCTGGTAGAGGCTGGCCACAGTCCTGGCAGCTATCGTCCAGAGCAGGCAGTCGATGTTGATCCTATAACCTTCGACCGCGAACCTGAGTCGGGCAGAGAAGGCCAAGGGAGTCTCGGTGGCTCATAACTCACTCGATATACAGCAGGACTAGGCACAGCTTACTCCGTGTAATGATGCTGCATTGAATCGCTCAGGATACAGAAGATGACCGGGAGCACTGAAGACCCTGCGCTCAAGTCCGTCGAAGAGGCCTGGCAAGATCTTCTCGGCCGCGATCTATCTAAGTCCCATCAGGGTCTCGCAGACCTAGTCTTCGAAGCCTCCGCCGACCCGGTTCTCCTCAAGCTCTTTCCCTTCACAAGTATGCATAACTTGTGCTTCAGTAAATGCACTAAGTACCCGTACTACGTTCTATTGTGGATTACGCCGCTCGGGCAGGGCGATTTTATGGTCCAAGAGCCGCTCGTGCCGGGAGGCTGGACGGAAGGCACGGAATTGCATTCCGGTTCACTTCAGGACTGCGTTCGTGTGGCGTCGAACAGGCTCGCCAACTCGAATAATGTACTTCATGGAGATGCGGAGTCACTCGGACTCTGCTAGCCACTTTACCGACTGCCCTGAGGCCTATTCCCTGGCTCTCTCGATGGCACTCCACAAATGTAGTTCCGAGTCGTTAGTTGAATCGACGGCATAACCGATGCCCGTCGCTTCCCCTGGCCCGTTAGTCGAACGGGTTGTTCGGCAGCTTCTCCTTGCCGGCTCGTGTCGAGAGTGCCCGCCACACACCTAGATGAACTCCTTCGGATATCTGCTGAACCGAGCCGTCCATCATCGACACGTTCACGCTCCCCTCGAAGTAACTTCGCGCGGTGATCGCCGCGTAGGTCGGTGAATAGTCCGCCGTGCCGCCGAAGTGGTTCTTTCCTTCCTGCTTGTTGGTCCAATCCGCGTCGAGAGTACCTGCGGCGGAGGTATTGACCGTGGCCCCGCCGGAACCGTCGCCGTCGGCAATCATCACTTTGGTATTGGGACCAAACACCGTCGTGAATCCGGAATGATGGGCATGCCCGTTGAACCACTCCGTGTGGGCCGTCTCCTTGTACTGATTGGGGGTTCCAATCATGCCGGCCAGTTGGGCGGGCGTCTCCGGCGGCACATCCCCCAGATCATCATGCGAGCGGTAAGAGTCGCGGAAGTAGGGATTCCATGCCTTGACTTCGGCGAACGACATCGTGGTGCTCAGGCCATCGGAGAAGTTGCGATCCTTGAGTCGACTGTTCGGATACGCGGCTCCGTCGCCACCTTCACCGGTCATCGGATCCCACACGAACCATCTACCCAAGTTAACCGCGTAGTTGATCGGGTGGTGCTTGCCTTGCCGAATCTCGTCTTGGGGTTCACCCGGCGATACATAGGTCGACACGCGCAAGGCGCTCAGTGGAATCTCCGAACCGTCCGCCAGCGCGAATAGCGGGCGATCTTCACCCGAGGGATTGTCCCCCGCCAGCTGCACATAATAGTTGTAAGGCTTCGCGAAATCGATCTCTTCGGCGATCAAGTTCTCTTCCAGGAAGGGCAACAACAAGACATGAATCGAGTAGCCTTCCAGATGCTCATAACCGGGGAAGGTCTGACGACTGTCGTCCGCATAATTATTCGGGTTGTACTCGCGGCTCTCATAACTCGGCGGATAGTAACCGTTGGCAGTGCGAAACTGCTGCATCGCCAGGGCGATGTTCCGCAGTCGATTTCTCGATTGAAGACTCTCGGCCGAGCTGCGGGCACCGTTCACCGCCGTCAGCAGGAGCGCCATCAAGATACTAATGATGAGAATGACCACCAGGATCTCGACCAGCGAGAAACCGCGTCGGTGGAGATGGGTGCGTGATCGGTTGGAATGATGGCGAGTTGTTTCGAGTTGCATTGCCTTCTCCTCAGGGCCCCTCAAGAATGTCCCACTAAGGAGTCTCGGCGAATGCAATGCGCGCGCCAATTCGCCAATTCTTCTCAATTCGCGGCAGACACGGAGGTTGCAGCAATTGACCTCGAATCGGACGATCACCAAGGTGTCACTTCATTCAGCGCGGGTGTCGAATCGATCGACATCGTCGCGCCAAGATCGCGCGAACTACTTGGCCGAGGAGTGAGTAGCCCATTCGGCCAGGGCCTAGACCGGCCCAGCCGCAAGCGGGCTGGTTGGCCTCCCCGGCTCGCATCCGGTAAACTTGGACAGGCCTGGGCCAGGCATCGGCATCTCGCCGAGTAATAAGAATTCGGCGAAGCTGCTCAAAGGAATTCCACTCTTGCGCTGGCCATTTCGACTTCAGATTCTCTTGCCAATGGTCAGCCTGATGCTGGCCGCGATTGTCGGCGTGAGTCTGTTCACCGCTTACCTGTCGGCCCAACGAACTCGACAGCAGATCGAGAACAAGCTGGGACAGGTCGCCGAGACACTCGCCACGTCGCAATTCCCGCTCACCGACGCGGTGTTGGAACAGGTACGAGGTCTGACCGGTGCCGAATTTGCCGTCGTCAATCACACCGGAAAGATCGCCGCCGTAAGTTCCCAGTTTCCTCGGTCCGCGCCGCTGCCTGCCGATAACAATGCCACCGACGGAGAAGGGTCGTCGCTCAATCGCCTCGTAAGAGTGGGCGGAGAAAGCTACTTCCGATCGCGCGTGCCGGTGATACTGGTCGGATCGGCCCACCCCGATGCCACGCTGCATATCCTCTACCCGGAAAGAAAATATCAACAGGCCTGGTGGGAGGTGGTCTATCCGCCGCTGTTGATCGGTGGCATCGCGACTTTGCTGGTCATGACGCTGAGCTTCTTTATCGCCTCCCGCGCTACTCGTCCGCTGCGACTTCTCCGTCAACAGGTCGGAGCCATCGCCCGGGGCGACTTTCGACTTCTCGATGTTCCGCCGCGAAACGACGAGATCAGTGACTTGAGTCAATCGGTCAACGAGATGGCAACCCGGTTGGCCGAGTACGAATCCGACGTGCGGCGCAACGAGCGACTTCGCACTCTCGGCCAACTCGGCAGCGGCATCGCCCACCAGATCCGCAACGCGGTGACCGGATGCAGCCTGGCCGTCGATCTCCATCGGCGCGAGTGCGGGACTTCCGATGAGAATCTCACCATTGCCAAGCATCAACTCCGGCTCATGGAGACCTTTGTCAATCGATTCCTGGCCCTGGGCAAGGCGCGGAGCCGTTCGCATCGGCCGGTCGATCTGAACGAAGTGGTCGACAATGTCCTGCTGCTGACCCAACCACTGGCCCGGCATGTGGGAGTGCAGCTCACGCGAGCCGACAGCCCAGCCAGGATGATCGTCTGTGGCGACTCGCGAGAGTTGGAACAGCTGCTCACCAACATCGTTATCAATGCCATCGAAGCCGCCTCCGCCAGCAGCACCCAAGCGCTCGCCTCGGCAACTTCCTCCTCGCCCGCTACCCTGGCTGCGTCGGAACCCACCTTCTCCGACTCGCAGCCGGTCACTGAGACGACTCCCACCGCGACCGCCGTTGAGCAGTGTCCGGCACTTTCGGCGGAACACGGGGTGAGTGTCTCGCTGCAAACCGGGGGCGACATGATCAACATCGAAATCGAGAATAGCGGCCAGCCTCCTGCGACAGACATCGAGTCCCGGATGCTGGAACCCTTCATCACCGACAAGCCGGACGGAACGGGCTTGGGCCTCTCCGTCGCTAACGAGATCGCCATGGCCCATGGTGGGGAGATCGACTGGCGCGCCGCTGACGGGGTAACGCGTTTTGTGGTGGCCATTCCGGCCCAGGATTCCGCAGGCAACAGGCCAACCGACCGAGCAAGCGAGTAGCCAACTGTGAAACGATTGCTGGTCATCGACGACGAACCGAGTATCTGCTGGGGCCTCACGCAAGTGGCCGAAGGTCTCGGCCTGGCGGTCAGCACCGCGGCGTCCGCCGAACAGGGTCTCGATCTTGCCGACGAGCTGACTCCCGATATGGTCATCCTCGATGTCCGTTTGCCCGGCATGGATGGCCTCACCGCCATGGGAAAACTGCGCGAGAAGATTGGCGACGCGCCGATCATCGTGATCACCGCCCACGGCGACTTGGAGACAGCAGTCCAGGCTGTGCGTCACAGCGCCTTCGAATATCTCAACAAGCCGTTTGATCTCGCTCAGGTCGAACATGTCTTGCGGCGTGCCGAGGCCAGCCTCGTGGCGCCCAAACGCCGACGCCAAGCGAAGGAGCGACTCGGCGACCTGGTCGGCAACTCCGCTCCGATGCAGGTGGCCTACAAGCAGATCGCGCTGGCGGCCGGCTCCGATGCCAGTGTGCTATTGCAAGGAGAAAGTGGTACCGGCAAGGAACTCGCCGCCCGCGCCATTCACCAATACAGTGCCCGCGGCAGCGGCCCTTTGGTGCCGGTCAACGTCGCCTCGCTGAGTTCGTCGCTGGCCGAGAGCGAACTATTTGGCCATGTCCGCGGCGCCTTCACCGGCGCGGAGCACTCCAGCGACGGCCTGCTTGTGAAGGCCGACGGCGGCACCCTGTTCCTCGACGAAGTGGCCGACATCCCGCTCGACGTTCAAGTCAAGTTGCTCCGCGCCCTCGAATACGGCGAGGTCCTCCCCATCGGCGCCGGCGTGCCGGTGAAGACCAACTTCCGCATCATTTCCGCCACGCATCAGAACCTGCTGCAACAGGTCGAAGCGGGCGCGTTTCGGCACGATCTCTACTTTCGCATCGCGGCGCTGCAGGTGACCATGCCACCGCTCCGCGAACGCCCTGAGGATATCGAAGATCTGGTCGACCATCTGCTGGCCAAGATCTGCGATGCCGGTCCGCTACCGCTGCTCTCGCCGGCAGCCCAGAGCGAGCTGCACGCGCGCCGCTGGATGGGCAACGTTCGCGAACTGCAGAACGCCATCGAGCACGCCGTCATCGCCGCGCGGGGAGGCACTATCGAACCGGCCCATCTGCCGCCGACCCACGACATCAACATGGCCCGTCGCGCCGGCGCCGCAGCCGACCAGAAGACGCAAGACGAGGATGCGCAAGACGAGGATGCGCAAGACGAGAATGCGCTCGACAGGGCCCTGGCGGAACTGGTTCGGCGGTGGACGGAGGGGGCGCTACGAGACAATGAGGATGCCTCGAACTTGTACGACGAGCTGCTCAAGCGTGTCGAACCGGCCATGCTGCGGGCGGCGCTCGAGAAACATCAGGGCCAGTACGCCGCGGCGGCCCGTCGGCTGGGAATCCACCGCACGACGCTCCGCAAGAAGCTCGAGCAGTACGACGCCGATGGTCAGGATAACGGCACCGCGGCGAAGTGATCTCTCACCTCAGCCCGCCACGGCGTGAGAATTTCGACCGCCGCCTGATCGCGATCTGGAAAGAGGACTACAACACGGTTCGGCCGCACAGTTCGCTGGGGTACGTCGCCCCGGCAAGGCACGCGGCCCTATGGGCGGCGACGAGCATCGCTCCGCTCAGCTTTCCGCGGCACACAGGAACTACTCAAGCCCAACTTCCATAACGGGTGGTACAGAAAGTTGAAGCTGGTCAGAACTATGGCCGTTGGACGGGCTGAAAAAAATCGGGGAGCTCTACCTGCAAAGCACGGAGGTAAATGAAGGACAGCTGCAGATGCTCCAGAAGGCCCTGCCGAATTGTGCGATCGTTCAGTGACCGACCAAGAGGCGCCACCTCGCCGCCGCGAGTCGGTGTTGCGAACGGGCAAGGGGAAGCGGGCAAGGCGTTTCGGCTTAAGACAACGCGGGTGGCACGGACTTACACGATCGGGAGGGCGAGGCTCCTGCCGAGCCAGGTCGGTGTTTGCGGGCAATCCGCACAGCCTACGGACCGGCCGAACGATCGTCCGCGTACTCATGTAGCCCGAAGCGTGAGCGAGGGACACGACCCATCGGTTTGCCACTTGCGAGATAGGATCTCGGTGCGTAGAGTGGCGGCGTCCCATGTGGCCCATTGGATGTCCCCTAAATATGGGGGGTAAATTCTGTCGATAATAGTTCTGGAGACGCGATGACGCGAAGGTTCGCGCTCGGCGTCTTCCGTCACATGAAGGCAAATTCGCTTGGGAGGCAGTTGCTATGGTTGTGCAAGATCGCTACCAACAGTCGAAATCCGACGATGGTCGATTGATCGCGATTATAACGACACGTCTACCCACGACGATAACTGTTGCCTCACCGGGAATTGAGCGCAGAAACAAGAGTCTTAACTATTGGCTTTGCCGCTGTCTGCTGGGCTCTATTATGTGCGCGCTGATAACGCTATTTGAGCACTCGATTTACTGTCGACCCGCACACCCAGCTCCTCCGCAGCCGGTCTCGCGGGCGTCGGTTGACCCTGTGTCGACGAATCGGTTCACCAACGAGGCTGTTACTTACGATAGGACTTCTCGGCGACGGTACAGATGGCCGCCTCGCAGTCATCGCGTTTGGAGGCCAGATACCCGGCCTACCATGAACCGCCGAAGTTGACAGTTGTGCTCGCTACCCCGCGCGGGAGGCACGGGCCGCCGAATTGGCTGTCCGTGTTGCGAACGAGCAAGAGGGATGGTGCAGACGCCTCGGCTCGAAACGACGCCTTATTCGAGGGCTGATTTCTTCTCGTCCTCTTGTGCAGTCCGCGGGGACACGCCAGTTCTTTCCTTCCCTCTCCTCCACTACTTGACACAGTAGAGGAGGGGGCCATAACTAGGGGTGTCGCTCGGTTACGCTCGCTCTTCAGGCAAGGTCTCGCCGTACTTTCAAGTCTTTGGGGGACATCCCATGTCAAAATCGAATTCGAGTGATTCAGCGTGCAAGTGTTGCAAGTGTAGAGACTCTAAGGTTGACTGGTTTAGTCTGTCCAGCGTTTTCTTGGCCTTATTCGCAATCGGCGTTTCGATTTACGGTATAAACGTGGCCAATGACGCTCAGGAACGCGTCGAGCGGCTGCAATTCCATGGGAATCCGTACGCCTATCTTGAGATGAAGGCAGACCCCAAGGCCGACCCTCATTGGCTCAGCGTGATCATTCACAATTCTGGGAAGTTTGCACCGATATCCGTCGTTCACGTGACAGTGTCAACACCCGATGGCAAGAAGGCGACCAGGCTCACACCACGAAGATTTGATAAGAAGGGACCTGAATGGGATGGCGAAGACAGACCACGTCCGGTGAAAGCAGGTGGCAATTATGAATGGTCTGTTGACGCGAAGACGGAAACGGACGCGAAGGAACTGAACCAAAAGCTCAAGACGCTGGCCGAGTCAGAGATGCTTCTTGTCGAAATCGAAACCGCGGATAAGAAAAATTACTCCGCGGAAATCCCCCGAGAACTCAATGAAGAAGACGGTTACAAACATTGGTTCTCAGATTATTTGCCTATGATTGAAGTCGAACAGGGGAGTCTAGGAATGTAGAGTGCCTCATGGGCATTGCCCAAGTTAGCTTGTGGTAAAGATGCCACTCGAGCGGGAGCGACTCTTCACTCCCGGATGGTCTCAGCCGAATCGGCTGCCCGTGTTGCGAATCAACAAGGGGTATGAGGTAGGCGCCTCGGATCAGGAGACGCCCGGTTCGAGGCTTGATTTATCGTCTTCCTACTGTGCCTTCGGTATCTACGACAATCTGTGAGGTTTTCCGTACTACTTGTATAGAATTCTGCTCAAGAATCATCTGAGGATGACTCTTCACGCGAACGTGCTTCTTTACCTCCGACCTCAAAAATCGCTGAAGGATAGAAGGTAAGAATCGGGTTGTCTCGAGATTGACCGGTGTCTATCGCCTGTCGGACAAAATTCGCGATTTCAGCTCGATGCGTGTCGATGTCTGCAATCGCCCAATGGACGTCATCCAGAGCGATCGTGATTGTGCGAAAATTACCAACGTCGAAAGGAATCTTGTCACCTTTGCGAATGACGTGAACTGTCGGTTTGCCCGTAACGTGCCTGAGACAAAGCTCATAAAATACGTTCGGATTGTTGTATGACAGGTCTGCGATCACTAAGCGGCTATTGAGGATGTAATCTATGATTTGCTTTGAAATCATTCCGGAGTTTGTTATCTCATCTGCTCTAACAACTTCGAGTTTCTGTTCTTCAAGTGCCCTTCGCACGTATTGATTCAGAACGGTATCTGAGTGCCGACGTTGTTCGACCGCCGCCGGATCGTCCGATGCGAGGTCGCCGATGGGAGGTCGCCGATGGGAGCAATAAAGAAACACGTTTTCTCGTAATCTAGTTTCGTCGCGGAGGGTGCGACGTTTTTATCGCCTTGGTCATTGGGAGGCGTTGCGTCCAGGTCGTCGTCCTCGGGGGATATTGCAAGATTCTCGTGCGCGTCTTCGATCTTTAGAAGGTGCTTTACTCCACCGATTGTCCTAAGTAAGTCAAGGTATTTTGCATTGCCAACGAAAATGTCAACACAAGGTCTCCGATCACCTTCATCCAACGTTTCCAATCTGTCCTGCATTACCTCAAGAGACGGCATGGGTTTTCCAGAAAAAGCAACGTAGAGCTGGTTGAGCGGATCGATCTCTTCGATGCACAACTTAAAGGCAGCCAGTCTTTTCTCGGCGAGCGATGTCCCGTCCTCGACCACTTTCCGTCCCGTGTCCGTAAGGCTGAGCTGGTTAGCCGCATGGCTTCCGGTGGTCAGCCCGTACTTTCCTGAATTAGTGATTAACTCACGCGTGTTTTGGCTAGACGGGTTGAGGTCCATTAGTTGAAGAAGTCGAAGTCGGCGAACTGGTTCACCTGACGCATGCTTCATAATTCCCTGCGCGATGGCCAGTGCTTCGTCGAAAACAAGAACAGGATAAGGTTTTCTGCCTCGACGCCGAGATGCGCTCGGTTTATTTGTGGTTGCCCCTTTTTTTGTTTTCTTCGATCGCTTTTCTTGAGTCGATCTGGACGGAGGTTGTTTCTTGTTCGATTTCGCGGTCGACTTGGTACTCGTCTTGCGCTTCTTCGTAGTTTTCACGTTCTTCTTCTTCATTTGTTTCTTCTTCAAGGTATTCTAGTTCTTAGTCTCCAGTACTGGTTTGCTCCTGGAACTACCAGTCATAAACAGGATTTGCTGGCCATCATGAACGATCTGCTCCCAATCTTTTCGTTCGAGTCGTTCTTGGCCGATTCTCCGATCGCCCCATGGGTCTCTGGCAAGCGCGGTCCCAAGCATGAAGTCCCCGACAGTGAGTCTATCAGCTCTGTTTTGTCCTGTCACGAAAAACCCTTGGATGGACACGCGAGCAACAGCATTTTGAACTGAGATCTTATCACGGGTGGCACGGACAGACGATCCGACTATCCGTGGTGCGAACGGGTAAGAGGTGCAAAGTAGAAGACTCAAACAAAAAAGACGACCGGTTTGAGGGCCGATTTGATGTCGTCCTCTTGTGCCACCCTGAGGGGATGGCTCGGCAGGAGCCTCGCCCTCCCGGGCGCGTCGTTGGTGACGTCTCTCCCTCGCACTTCGGGCTGTATAATCAAATCGCCCTCAGCAGCCATCCAACTATCTCAGGGCTGTTTAAGAAGATTGGCGGGTACCCGCATGCTCTCTCGTTACACGATGTACCGTCGTCGGCCGGTCGACGCGCCGCCGCTGCCCGAGGGTTTGCGGCAGGATACGCGTTACTCCACACGGCATGTGCTGCGGCCGACGCGCGAGATAGTCGAGGCCTACCTGGCCGCCCCCTCGGACGCCGCCTGGAAGACATTTCGCAAAGCCTATCTGGCCCTGCTGCGCGAACGGTTCCGCGCGGACCGCGCCCGCTTTGACGAGCTGGCGGAGTTGGCCACCGACGGCGATCTGTTTCTCGGCTGCAGCTGCCCAACGAAGAAGAATCCCCAGGTGGGGCGGTGCCACACCTACCTGGCACTGGAGTTCATGCGAAAGAAGTATCCGCGGCTCAAGGTTGTGGTGCCGGAGTGAAGCCGTCGCAGTGAGAAGCGCTCGGGGTAGGGTGGTGCCTGCCGGCAGCCACCACCAGTCGAGGCGAAGGTTGTTTTCCGGTTCCCTCGCTCACGCGTCGGGTTGCTGGCTCCGCAGGAGCGTCGCCCTCCCGGGTAAGGCTGTAGGGTGCGTGCGAGCGCGCACCCTACCAATGCCTCGGAAGCAGGTGCGCCATTTTGAAGCTTGAATTGGGTGGGGATTTTGGTAGGGTGATATGAACGGATGGATAGTATTTGGAGTTGGGGTTTTGGTACTGCGTCGCGGCGACAGCATGCCCACGGCGAGCGTGGGCATGGCACCCGGCAAGGACGGGTTGGTTGTGTCCCCCCGCTCACGCGTCGGGTTACTCGTGTAGCTGGGACGGGTTGCTAGTGTCCCTCGCTCACGCGTCGGGTTACTTGCGTAGCTGGGACGGGTCAGGAGATTCGCCCACAACAGGGTGCTCGGTTGCTGGCTCCGCGGGAGCGTCGCCCTCCCGACAACCGACTACACCTCCCGACAACCGACGGCAGCGCCTGACGAACGATCGACAGGTAACAACCGGAAAACGAACCGACAGCAACAGAACAGCCCCGAACAATTTGGGCAGGGGGTCGACGCCAGCAACCACGTCGGGCCGCCGGTTAGTAGCAACGGATCGAACAACAACGGAACGAACACCGAACAGAGTGGGAACAAACACCGAACGTGTGGCGAACAGAAGGCGAACCAACATCGTGAAAGCGATCAACAGAAGGGGAGCGGCCGGCCGACAATAGAGAGCCTTGATTGCAGAGTCCGCAGGACTTTTTCTCGACGCGACGCGCGAACCAAACGGCGACTGGTTACGTCTTACTAAGGAGACACAGCTGGGGTGGGCAGGGCAGCTGCCCCGGGTGCATGGTGTTGTGAGTGCTTTACAGTTAGCCGATGTGGCTGCTCGTGATGCGTCACGGGGTGAGGCTGCGGTGATTGTAGAACAGCCGGGGTATAGCTCTCTGGAGGGACCTGCTGGTCTTTGCCAGAGGGCGTCAGCGGCGGTCGGTCGAGGTCGCTGTGAGGGCCGACTGTGAGGGCCGAAAAGAAATTCTTGATTTCTTCAAATCGCCCGTTGACAGCACCGCCGCGATCAGTAGAATTACGGATCTCCAGTCACGAAGCTCATATCATGAGTGAGTGACAGGAGTTACGGGCGACCTGCGGCGAACTTGAGCCGAGAGGCTCAAAGTCGACAATGGTTGTCTGCAGTTCTTTGGCAATTTGGAAGTATATCCTCGTCATCAGTATGAGACTGTACTGTTGATGGACTGATGCGTCTTTCACGAGGCGTATCGGAACGTCTACTTCAAACGTTTTCATTTGGCTAGTCACGCGGGGACTTTGAATCGGTGCTCTACCCTTTGGGTTTTGAGTATTGTGCAGGAGTTTTTCCCGCTAAGCAGTTAAATTGAAGGGTTTGATCCTGGCTCAGAATGAACGTTGGCGGCATGGATTAGGCATGCAAGTCGAGCGAGAAGTCACTGTTTGAAGCTTCGGCCGATAACTTTGATGGACAGCGGCGAAAGGGAGAGTAACGCGTGGATTATCTGCCTCTAGATTCGGGATAGCAGGGGGAAACCGCTGGTAATACCGAATAATGTCTCCGGACCAAAGGTGTGATTCCGTCTAGAGATGAGTCCGCGTCC
>Ga0180437_10003511_pt1 | contig 23310 bp, 20 predicted proteins | sample SS_ome_4_FD_132410 | JGI IMG/M metagenome (GOLD analysis project Ga0180437, IMG submission 132410) | Hypersaline lake sediment archaeal communities from the Salton Sea, California, USA - SS_3_D_1 metaG | ecosystem: Environmental > Aquatic > Non-marine Saline and Alkaline > Hypersaline >...
AAGCATCTTCATCATCATCGAAGTGCCAGAGCGAGGCAATCCTGAGACAATCGTCACTATCTCTCGATCCATCATCTCTAATCTCCTAATCCCGGCCAATAGCCGACGGTTTTCTGACATCCGGTGAACGGCTGCCACTCTCATTATAAGTCAGCGAGGAAAATCCGTCAAACCCGTGGGACTGACAAGTCTGACGAGGGAAAAGAGAGGGCATCGAATCTTCAGGTATCAACCCCGCCCGCCTATTGGTCAAGCACTTCAGCAAGCACTTCAGGGGGCAATCGGGGCCTGGCGGCTTGCTTTTTGACAGAGTCGCCAAGGAATCGTATAATGAGAGCAGCCAGGGATTTCAGCCTAGCAGAGTCACTGCCCGCGGGGTTACATTTTCCCCTGCCTTGGCCCTGAACGGCGTGTCGAAACATAAAAGGCAAGCAGATGCACAGAGCTTATAGCGGTAAGGGAGACGACGGCTTTACCAACCTCTTGGGGCACGAGCGCGTCCCCAAATACGATCCCCGTCCCGAGGCTTACGGCACCGTTGACGAGGCACAGGCCGCTATGGGCCTTGCGCGAGCGGCGGCGCAGTCCCGCCGGACGCAGGAGATTCTCCTGGATGCACAGCGCGACCTGTATCACATCATGGCCCAACTGGCTGCCACGCCTGATATTACTGCGCGGGTGGACGGACTGCCCCAAGGCCGGACGGCGTGGCTGGAGCGCGCCATTGATGATCTGGAGAAGGAATTGCCCCCACTGCGTGCCTTTGTCGTGCCCGGCGACAGCCTGGCCAGCGCTGCGCTGCACCTGGCCCGTACCGTCGTCCGGCGGGCAGAGCGCCAGGTAGCTCGCCTGGTGCATCAGGGCGATGTACCTGAGGTCGAACCGATTCGTTATCTCAACCGCCTGTCGTCGCTACTCTTTGTTCTGGCCCGCCGGGAGGACCGGCTGGCAGGCCTGGAGTCGCCGACACAGACGCTGATTTAGAGCATACATATGACACTAGGAGGTGTATCTTGACATCCCCCACCAATCAAGCTGTCCTGGAGATTCTGCAGCAGGCTGCGGAGAACGAGATAGACACTCGTCGTTTCTATCTTGAAGCAGCAGAGGAGATTGCCGACCCGCGCGGCCGAGAGATGTATCACTTTTTGGCCGACGAAGAAGCGATGCACCTGCGCATCGTGCAGGCACAGATAAATGCCCTCACCGATGGGAGAGGCTGGGTCGCTTCGCCAGAGGTACAACCTGGCCCCTTTGAGAACCTGCAGACCCTCTTTCGAGTGCCTCGCGACAAGCTGCGCGCTCAGGTCCGCCCCGGCGACAAAGCCATGGATGCTTTGCTCATTGCCCTGGAGATGGAAGACAGCAGCTTCAAAGTCTACCAGCAAGCGATCCAGGAAACCAACGATCCTTCGGGCAAGGAGACGCTCGGGTACCTGGCCCGCGCCGAACAGAATCATTTCAACCTGATCATGCAGAATTACGAATCGCTGCTGCACGAGCAACACTGGCAGGGTCTGCCGGGTTAGACAGGGGAGACATCATGAGCAATAGGGGAAGGAACGGGATGAGCCGGGATCTGATCGCCCTGCGCATGGCCATCCAGACAGAAATAGATGGCCACGGGTTCTACACCCGCGCGGCCGAGCAGTCCGACCATCCCCGCACCAGAGCGCTCTTCCAGACCGTTGCCGACGACGAGGTTGCTCACCGGAAATGGCTAGAAGCCCAGGAAGCTGCTCTACGGCAGGATGGTCGTTGGCTATCAGAACCGATCCCGGAGATACAAAAGACACAAGATGTCATTCAGGGTTTGCCTATCTTTGCTGAAGACCACATTTTGGATATCACCGCCCACACATCTGAGCTGACCGCGCTGCGCACGGCTGTTCTCATCGAACAGGATGCGGTGAGCTTTTACCAGCGCGCGGCAGACCAGACCGACGATCCGGCAGGCAAAAAAATGTACAGCTTTCTGGCAGATTTTGAACGGGAGCATCGCCGGGCGCTGGAAAAAGAGTACAATTTCCTCCTGGCGGCCTTCCGTGACGCCATGGGCTTTGCGCCGTTCTAGAGTGCTAAACCATGCCATGCGAATTGGCCTGATCACCGGCGAATTTCCCCCCATGCAGGGCGGCGTGGGTGATTTCACCCGCGAGTTGGCCCGCGCCCTGGCGGCACTGGGTCACGACGTGCACGTCCTGACCTCCTGCGGCTCGAATGAAGGCAGGCAAGACAGCGCCAGTGTGCCTTACACCACCCATCGCTTGCTGTCCGGCTGGGGCTGGGGTTGCCTCCGCACGGTCCGCCGCTGGATCGCCGAGTACCGGCCCGACGTGGTGAACATCCAGTATCAGGCGGCTGCCTATGCCATGCGGCCGGCAATTCATCTGCTCCCCTGGTGGCTGCGACGGCCGGCAAACCGGCCAGCCATCGTCGTCACTTACCACGATCTCAAAGTGCCTTACCTCTTTCCCAAAGCTGGCCCTCTCCGTTGGCAGGCCGTCCTGGCCCTGGCTCGCTGGTCTGACGCGACGATCGTCACCAACGAGCAAGATCGTATCACCCTGCATCGCTATCCGGCCCTGGCGGCATCCGTTGCCCTCATCCCTATCGGCAGCAACATCGCCGTTCAACCGCCGGACGGCTACGACCGAGTTGCCTGGCGCGACCGCTACGGCGTTCAGACCGGCGACCTTCTGTTGGCCTACTTTGGCTTCCTCAAGGAATCAAAAGGCGGCGAAACGCTCATCCGTGCCCTTTGTAAGCTGTCCGTCGAATTGCCAGCGGAGATGAATCCACACCTGTTGATGGTCGGCGGCAAGGTCAGCTCTTCCGATCCCACCGACCAGGCCTATCTGCGTCACATCGAGGCCCTCATCGCCCAACTGGGCCTGACCGACCGGATCCACTGGACCGGCTACACGCCACCAGAGGAGGTATCGGCCAACCTGCTGGCCGCCGATGCCTGCGTCCTGCCCTACCGCGACGGGGCTTCCTTCCGTCGGGGGAGTTTCATGGCCGCCCTGACCCACGGCAGGCCGGTTGTCAGCACCTACCCTCAGGTACCCTTGCCAGAACTATGCGATGGCGATAATAGCCTTCTCGTCCCGCCTGACGACGCCGATGCTCTGGCCACTGCCGTCGCCCGCCTGGCTGCAGACCCTGCCCTGCGGCAGCGGCTCGGCGACGCTGCCAGGGAGTTGTCGCGCCAATTCACCTGGGACTGCATCGCCGCCCGCACGGCCGATCTTTTCGCTCGGCTTCGGAGGGGCGAATGAAAGCACACCTCCGAGACCTCCTGCCTTATCTCTTGACCTTCCTCGGCTTTGTGCTGCGCATCTTTCGCATTGGCTATCAGAGCGTGTGGTGGGACGAGGCGTACAGCGTCCACGTGGCACAGGGTGGGCTGGCCGCCGTGCTGGGTCTGCCCGCCAGTATCGCCTGGAACCACCCGCCGCTGCACTATGGGCTGCTGACCGGCTGGACGCGACTGGCAGGTTTTGGCGAGCTGAGCATCCGCTACCTCTCGCTGCTGTTCGGCGTACTTTTGCTGCCCCTCGTCTACAGAGTGGCGCGCCGCCTGTTCGACCAGCCGACTGCCCTGGCGGCCATGGCCGTGACCGCCTTCTCACCAGCGTACATTGCCTACAGCCAGGAGGCGAGGGTCTATGCCCTGCTGCCGCTGTCCTACCTGCTGCTTCTCTACGCCCTTCACAGGGTGGCAGAAACGGATGGGACAGCTCCTCTTCGAATTTGGTTGGGCCTGGTCGCCGCCGAGTCGTTGATCCTCTACTCGCATTTCATCGCCGGGCTGGGAATCCTCTATGCCAACCTATTCCTGCTGGCCGTCTGGCTCCAGCGACGGCGCCTCTCGCTGCGAGCCTGGCTTGGCAGCCAGGCACTCGTCGTGGCCTTGGCCGCGCCATGGCTGTGGAACGTGGCCCGCCACTGGGATTTTGTCCGTTCACAGGTCGCCATCCGAGAGTGGCAGGCCCTGCCTCCAGATCCCTTTACCTTTGCGTGGCGCATCTGGCGCTTTACGGTGAGCGGCAACCTGGCGGCTGCCGAGGGTCATCTGCTGCTGCAAGCGGGTGCCGCCATCCTGGGAGCGATCGGTGCACTGGCCCTGGTACTGGCCGGCCTGACCGACGGCCAGCGTCGCCGAACAGGAGCTATGCTGGCTCACGGGCTGGTGCCCTTGACTTTCTGCTATGCCCTGTGGCAGGCCTGGCCCCAGGCACACCCTCGTTACACGCTCGTTTTCTCCATGCCACTCTTTCTTGTCTTGGGACGGGCGCTGGCGGGGCTGCTGACCGGGCCTGTCGGGCAGCGGCTGGCGGGCGCAACCCTGGTCGGCAGCCTGGTGCTGGCCTTCGGAACAGGCCTGTATGTACACTATTTTGACCAGAGATTTCACAAAGACGACGCGCGAGGTGTGGCTGCCTACCTCGAGGAGAGGACTACCGCTAAAGACGTCGTCTTGGTAGGCCCTGACGACTACTCGGTGCTCTATTATTACAGAGGTCCAGCGACCGTCGCCATGGCCCGCGACGAACCCCTTGCAGGCAAGGTGCGGCAAATGAGCGACATCACCGCAGGGAAACGGCGGTTTCTCCTGGTGCGCTGGAAGCCCTCCAAGGCCGACCTGCACGGCCTGCGACCGTTCTTGCTGGAACAAGCGGGACAACTGGAAGCGTGGCGCAGCTTCCGGGGACTGGACGTGCGCGTCTATGCGCTGAACAGCCTCACTGGTCGGCTGCCCGAATTGACCCCAGCCCAGGCCCGTTTTGGGCCACTGCTGCTGACAGGGTGCTTCTACGAGCCCTCGGCCACGAACGACAACGCGATCCCCGTCGCCCTGCGCTGGCGGCTGGTCGAACCGGTCAGCGAGACCTACAAGGCCATCGTTCTGCTGACCGACGCCGAGGGTCGTCGCCTGTCCTCGACCGACGTGCTTTTACTGGACGAGCTCGGCAGGCCGACGCACCTCTGGCCGGTGGGGTCGGAGGCCGTCAACTTTTACACCGTACCGGTGCCGGTGGGGACGCCGCCGCTGCCTCACCGCCTGTTCGTGGGTGTGTACGACGCCGACACGCTGGCCCGGCTGTCGCTGGCAGACGCGGGCAACGAAGCGGGAGGGCAGGACTTGATGCTAGGCGAGGTGACCCTGCTGCGGGGTCAATATTTCGACCGCGACGCCTACGACACGTGGCAGGACGTGCCATGGGAGACGCCAGCAGAGACCAGGGTGGCCGAGGGACTGCTTGTGGAGGGATTCGCCGTCTGGCCCCGCGATGCATTACCCGGCGAGCAGGTGACGGTGCTGCTTCGCTGGCGCGCCGAGGGAGTGATCCGCCCGGCGGTCTCTCCGCTGCTTCGCCTCTCACAAGAGGACCAAGTCTGGGCGGAAGCTGGTAGCCCCTTGCTGGCCGAAGCCTATCCCCCTGACCGTTGGGCCGCGGGTGAGGTCATCGTCGAGCGGCGCGTGTTGATCTATCCGCCCCGCCGTGGCCCGGCCAGCTTGGCGCTGGCAGCGGGCAACCGGCTGGTCTCGCTGGCGCAGGTGCAGCTAAACGAAGGGGCGCTGCTGTGGGAACTGCCGTCGACGGCACACCACGCCGGCGTGCAGTTTGGCGATTTCGCCGAGTTGCTGGGCTACGACCTGGAAGCCACTGAACTGACGGCCGGCCAGCCGTTTCGCGTCACCCTCTACTGGCAGGCGCTGAACGACACCCCGCTCGATACGCCCTACACTGTCTTCACCCAACTCCTGGCCGCCGATGGGCATCTCATTGCCCAGCACGACGGCCCGCCAGTGGACAACAACCGCCCCACGACAACCTGGGTAGACGGCGAGGTGCTCGCAGACGAGCACACGCTGACCTTTAGCGATCCGGCCTATGCCGGACCGGCCACACTCATCCTAGGACTGTATGACTCGGCGACGGTCACACGCGTGGGCACGGCGCAGGGACAGGATCACGTCGCCCTGCCACAGACTATCGTCGTCACAGCGAGTCACCGGTGAGGAGAGCGCCACCTATTCGCTCATCCGGCTGACGCCCAGCGGGGGCACCGGCCGCGAGCGATGATCACGGTCACTCCGTCCCCACTCGTCCCCTTTTCAAGTGCAGGGCGAACCTCCTCGCCGAGGTCGAGGTCAACCACCTGTACCAACCCGGCGCCTGCTTCGCGGGCTAGCGCAGCCAGGTCGACCGCCCGCCGGGGCCTTCCTCTGGTATCCGTCCGGCTGGCCGGGTGGGGCTGCCCGCCCGAGAGTGCGGTCGTGCCGTTGTCGAGGATCAGCACTACCATCGTTGCGCCGACCCGCACCGCGTCGACCAGTCCGCTAAAGCCAGAGTGCAAAAAGCCCGAGTCACCGCACAGCGCGACGACCCGCTTTCCCATGTCTTCCTGAGCCTGACTCAGAGCAAGCCCGGCCGCCATTCCAATGCTCGAGCCCAGGCTGTTCTTAACGTCCATCAACTCGTAGGGCGGCAACTGGGCGCGGACCATGCAGCCTGGATCGCCGACGATGATGACCTCGTCGCGCCCTCCTGACTGACTGATGACCTCGGTGAGCGCATCAAAGACAGGGATGTAGGGGCAACCGTCGCACAGAGGCGCCCGGCTGGGCATGGGCCGACCGCTCTCCCCCCCTGTGGGCAGAGCCAGACGGGGCAGGAAGCGATTCAGTGCGGCTGCCATTTGGGGCGCAAACAACTCACCAGCCCGGCCTAGATGCCCGGTGTCACGGCCACAGACCGGCAAGGTCAATCCCCCCCCTTGCGCGACCGCCCGTACAGCCCTTTCGACCAACGGGGCAGTCTCTTCCAGAACCAGAACCGACTCGACCGCCTGCAAAAAGGCCTGCACCTGCTCGACGGGTAACGGGTAAAAGGTCCCCAAACGGAGGAGTCGCAGCCCGGGTGGGACCGTGCCGCCGAGCAGATCCAGGAGCTTGTGATAGGCGAACCCGGCCGCAATCACCCCGTAAGATCCCTCTCCTTCCACGCCATTGAACGGCGAATCCTCAAAACCGGCCTGGATGGCATCCAGCCGTTGATGCAGACGGAGATGGTACGGCACGACGTTGATCGGCAAGACCACCCAGCGCATGAACTCGCGCTGAAAGGGTGGGGGCGGCGCGAGACTTCTGAAGTCTTGGAAGACTTTCGAAGTCTGGACCTCCTGCTCGGCAAGAACGAGCGCGCGGGTGACGCGCACGATGACCGGCAAGCCCGTCCCCTCCGACAGTTGGAACGCCTGGCGCACGGCCGACCCCGCGTCAGACACGGAGGTAGGTTCGAGCAGCGGGACCTCGGCCGCCAGGGCCAGCGCCCGGCTGTCCTGCTCGTTCTGCGAACCCCAGCCGCCGGGGTCATCGCCGACGAGAATGACCAATCCGGCGTTGCAGCCGGAGAGGTTGAAAGCCATCAGCGGGTCGAGGGCGACGTTGAGCCCCACACTCTTTACGCACAGCAGCGAGCGCATCCCACCCAGAGAGGCGCCGAAGGCCATCTCGATGGCCACTTTTTCGTTGCTCGTCCACTCGACCTGCACCTCGTCGGGTGAAGTCAGTGCCAGGATAGCGTCAACGACGGCCGTGGCCGGCGCGCCCGGATAGCCGGTCACCAGCGAAAGGCCGGCCTCAATAGCCCCGCGGGCCAGGGCAGTGGCTCCAGAGACAGTTTCATTCACGTTTTGCATCCTCCGACCTGGCAAGACATCGCTTGCCAGCCAATAGCCTAGCTCATTTTCTTCAGGTATTCGACCAGCAGTCGCGTGACGTTGACCAGGGAATCCAAGTGAGCGATCTCAAAGCCGTGGGAGTTATCTCGGGCAAAGCCAAAACAAACAGTCCGTCCTGCCAAGCCAGCCTGCTTGAACCGTCCCGCGTCCGATCCCGACGCTGCATAAACGCACGCTTGCGCTCCAAAACCCAGATCCTTGGCCAGCCTCAACAACTTGTCACATTCGGCTTTGTTGTGATACGCTCTCTCTCCATACCAGATCACAGGGCGGGCGTCCACGACCAGCGGCGTGCCGTGAGCCACGGGGGAGGTATCCAGCGCCACACACAGGTCCGGCTGGAGCAACCTCGCCGCCCGCACCGCCCCCAGCATCCCCACCTCCTCACCATGGGTCGCCACGAAGTGGAGGTCGGGCTGGCCGCCCGTCGTCCATTTAGCGCCCTGACTCATCTCGCGCAATCCGGCGATCAGCGCCGTCAATCCCATCCGGTCGTCCAGCGCGAAGGAGGCGATATAGTCTCCCAAGCACTGCACCTGCTTGCGCTCGCGGGCAACGACGGCCCGACTGCCGACGTGCACACCTCTCGCGTCTAGTTCGGCCTGGCTAAGCCCGGTGAAGACCGTCACCAGGTCCCATGTCAGAGGCCGACTGATGTCGAGTTCGTGTACTGGACCGGTCTTTGTGTGCACCGAGCCGACAGACAGGATACCTCTTACCACCTGTCCGCCATCGCCGATCACGTCGACCGGCCCTTCGCCGTACTTCCATGCCCTCGCACCACCACAATTCTGGACCCGCAGCCGCCCATCGTTTTCCACTCCAGTGACAACCATGCCGATTTCGTCCTTGTGGGCACAGACCATCACCTTGGGCCCGTCGCCGGGCAGGTGCGCATAGAGATTCGTGACCTCGTCCTGCCGCACCTCTGCCCCTGTACTCTCAAACTCGCGCCGAATCACGGCGTCAATCTCGCCCTCCTCGCCGGGTGGTGAGTGGCAGGCGATCAATTCTGACAGCAATGCAAGTATGTCATCTCGGTTCATGCCTCATTATTCTCCTTTAACACGTACGCACGACGATCCATCATCGCTTCCTTTATGTCAAGTTTCCCCGCCTGTCGACCAAGCTGCCAGCTGTGGCGTGTCCTCTGCCATCAGGCGGTAGATGCGCCTAAGGTGATTCGTGTATTCGTGAAACCATTCGTGGACGGCCCCCACACCGACGATGACGGCATAGCCACGGCAAAACTCTTCAGACATCGCATCCCTCAATGCGACGTGCCGCAATTGCCCAATTCCATGAGATATGATACACTATCAGTCTTGAATTGTAAAGCTTATGCATCCAACCAGAAAAAACTACGCCTGAAGGATCGTCGCACTTTGGAACTACAACAGCTCATTCACAACGGTGTCATCGTGTCCGACCCGCCACCACCCCGCGGCCTGGTCATCACGCTGCGCGGCGAGCGGGTCGCATTGACGCCCAAGCAAGAAGAGATGGCCCTGGCCTGGGCCAAAAAGCAGGGTACGCCCTACGTAACAGATCCAGTATTTGTCGAGAATTTTCTCGCCGACTTTGGCGCAGAACTGGGACTTGAGCCTCTCCTGACGTTGCCCGAGATAGACTTTGGACCCGCTGTTGCGGTCGTCCTGGCAGAAAAAGCAGCCAAAGAGCGGATGACCAGAGACGCGCGCAAGGCGCTGGCCGCCCAGCGCAAAGCCAAGCGAGAGGCGCTGCGTGCGCAGTTTGGATTCGCAGTCGTGAACGGCGAGCCGGCCGAACTGGCCAATTACATCGTCGAACCCAGCGGCATCTTTATGGGACGGGGCCAGCATCCCCTGCGAGGACGATGGAAGGAAGGCGCCCGTCAAAACGACATCACCCTCAACCTCAGCCCTGATGCACCCATGCCACCCGGCGACTGGGCCGAGATCGTCTGGCAGCCCGAATCGCTCTGGGTGGCTCGATGGAAGGACAAGCTCTCGGACAAGCTTAAATACGTCTGGCTGAGCGATACCGTGCCCATCAAGCAGGCGCGGGAAGCCCAGAAATTCGACACAGCCATCGAACTTGACGCCCAACTGGAAGCCGTCCGTGCCCGCATCGCGCAGAACCTGAACGCTCCTGAGCCCAAGAAGCGAATGATCGCCACAGCATGTTACCTCATTGACGCCCTGTGCCTGCGCGTGGGCGACGAAAAAGATGCGGACGAGGCGGATACAGTCGGTGCCACGACCCTTCGTCCCGAGCACGTCACTCTGCACCCCGACGGTACGGCCGAGTTCCATTTCCTGGGCAAAGACTCGGTAGAGTGGCACAAGACGCTGCCCCTCCCCAAACTGGTGCGGCGCAACATGGAGGAACTGATCCGCCACGCCCGGCCCTCCAGCAACGGCCAGGGGGACGACGACAGGTTTGCTCCGACGCGCGACCTGCCCCAATTGTTCCCCGACATCAGCAGCCGAAATGTCAATGCCTATCTCTCCAACCTGATGCCCGGGTTGACCGCCAAGGTGTTCCGCACACATCACTCCACCGTGGCCGTTCAGGAAAGCCTGGACAGGTCAGGTGTCACGGCCGATGACCCGGAATATGTCAAGTGGGATGCGGCCACCCAGGCCAACCTGGAAGCTGCCATGCTGGGCAACCACACCAAGAAATACACGGGCAACTGGCAGGCCAGCAAGGCCCGCTTTGAGGAACGGCTGCAGAAAGCAGAAGCGCGCGTCGTGCGCTACGAGGCACAGGCAGAAGAACTGGTGCAGCGATTGGCGGCACTGCAGGTCGAAGCCCGCGAGAAAATCGAGGCGGCCAGAACGCCAGCGCAGCGGGAAAACAGGGAAACCCGCTATGAGAAAAGGATCGAGCGAGCTCACCAGCGGGTCGCCAAGGCACACGAGAGACTGGAGCGTGCCCGACACGCTGTGGGCAAGATCAAAGCGCAGTTGAAAGTGACTTCTCAGAAGCGCACCTGGAACCTGGGCACCAGCTTGAAATCTTATGTTGATCCCAGGGTGTATTACCGCTGGGGGCAGCAGGTTGAGTACGATGTGCTGGAACGCTACTATCCCAAGGCACTCCGGCGCAAGTTCGCCTGGGTCAGGGAGTCACCAGAAGGTGATGCCTGAGGGTGATTTGGAGGGTGTACCCTACGACCAGAACGCCAGGCGGCTGGTGGCCGTGGTAGAGCGATAGAAAATGACTATACGAAGGAACCTGGCGTACCACGTCGTGGTTGAACCGGCCACAAGGCAGCCATCACCAGAGGCAGAGCGAAAACAAAGGACACCCCAATCAGATGGCTTGATAAATGATCCTGGTCAAGCAGGTAGGCCCAGAAATGACCATAAATGACCACGGATAGTTGAGCCGTCAGCAGTAGCCACAGACCAGCCGCCAGCCGGCGGGTGCCGCCTTTCAAGTCTAGCAACAACCAGGGAAGGAGCCAGGTCGGGTACCAGATGCGGAACTTGAAGGCTTGCACCAGGTAAGCGGCAAACACGTCGGCAGCCGACCGCACCGGGGAGCGGCCATGCCAGGTACGCCAGAGCAACCACAGAGCCAGCAAACCAAACAGCACGGCTGCCGCCTGGATAACGGTTTTGCCAGGCACACCGAACCCACAGCGGCGGGCAGCCATGATGAAAAGCGCCGTCGGGGAAAAGCCTCCAGCGAGGCTCGCCTCGCTGAGCAAACGTTGCGCCAGGTGCAGGGGTGAGCCAAAAGGTGAAAAGGCCAACCAGGCCATTGCCAGGCTACCTGTCGCGCTGACCAGCAGGAAACGGACTCTGGATCGCCCGTTGGGCATTTCCCTCCAAACCGACAGGAAAAAGAAAGGGAGAGGCAGCAGACCCACCGGCTTGGTCAGCGGGGCGAGTACCATAAAGATCTGCCCCGCCTCCCACCTGCCACGCCGCATCAACCAAAATCCCATCAACAACCAGAAGAGCATCCATCCATCGTTGTGCCCACCATTGGCAAATGTCAACAACAAGGCTGGGTTCCAGGCCCAGAGCAGGACACGACCAGCGCGGCTAGCAGGCTCCGCGTCATCCAGCATGAGCCATAGGAGACCGCTGATGGCCAGATGGGACAGTGCCGCCAGCCCTTTGAACATCAGTAAGCCGAGCTGAAGATTCTCACTGCTGAACAGAGTCACCGCCGCCGCCATGAGCTCCCACAGCGGACCGTAGGGGGAGGTCTCCCCCACCCAATCTCCAGCCAGGGGCAAATAGGGATCGGCAGGAAAGGCAGTAGGGGGCGTGGACAGGGGGCTCTCCTGGTAAACGACGCTGATACGGCCACGAACGAAATAGCGATACAAGTCGGTCGCGTTGAAGGGAAATGTAAACAGGAGAGGCACGCTAAAAAGAGTGGCAGCCAGAAGGATAGAGGCGAGGGTATACGAAGCGTTGTTCTGGCGTGCCCGCTGATAAGCCAACCAGTAGAGACCAAAAAGAACGCAGAACCAGGCAGCATACCCTAGCCCTGCCTCAACTGACGGCGCAAGTCTGCAAATGCTAGGCAGGGGGACACGATTAAAATAGGGCCTCAGGGGAAACCAGAAGCAGATAATAACATAGCCGACCAGGCTAAGCAGCGCCAACAGCCAGAGAGGCCATCGCTGGACAAAGCCAATTAATTGCAGCAAGGCAGTCTGCCTGCCTACCCGCCGATCAGGCATTGACGTGGCACTCCCACCATGCTATAATGAAGGCACAGCGATTAACCGACCAACCCAGAAAGGGGGACTCTAATGCTAGACAACATCCATTGGCTGGGTCACGACAGCTTCCGCATTGATGCCGAAAAGACGATCTACATAGATCCCTGGAAGCTGAAAGAAAACGTACCACCCGCTGACCTGGTGCTGATCAGCCACGAACACGGCGATCACTGTTCACCGGATGACGTAGCCAGGATCGCCGGGCCAGAGACGACGATCGTCACCAATGCAGCCTCAGCCGAGAATCTGAAAGGCCAAAAGGGCCAGGTACGCGTCGTCAAGCCGGGCGACCGGCTGACAGTCACCGGCATCCAAGTGGAAGCCGTGCCGGCCTACAACGTCAACAAGTTCCGCAGTCCTGGCAATCCATTTCATCCCCAGGAAGCAGGGCACGTCGGCTTTATCGTCACCGTCGGCGATCAGCGCATCTACCACGCTGGCGACACCGACGACATCCCCGAGATGAGTGACTTTGAGGTGGACATCGCCCTCCTGCCCGTCAGCGGAACCTACGTCATGACCGCCGAGGAAGCCGCCGACGCTGCTCGACGCATCGGCCCCCAAGTGGCCATCCCCATGCATTATGGCGCCGGCGTCGCAGGCACCCGTGACGACGCCGAACGGTTCGCTAACCTCTACGACGGCGAGGTGGTCATCTTGGAACAAGAGTAGATCGCCAACGGGGAAACTGGTAAACTCGAGGCTTCGCCGCGACCAACCTACCAGTTTCCCACTCTTCCCATCTCCCAACCACCCAACTCTACAGATACCCGTGCGTCCGCCACCAGCGGACTGCATTCCGCATGCCATCCTCGAGCCCCACCTGGTAGCGAAAGCCTAACTCTCGTTCTGCCTTGCTGCCGTCCCAGGCGTGGTTGTTGACCAGAATACCCAGTCGAAAAGGCGTGATGAGCGGCGCGCGTCTGGCCCGCACGGTGCCATAGATCGCGTTCAGCAGAACGCTCAACACCCGGCCGAACACCTTCGGCGCATAGATCACGTCTCGCCGGCCCATGGCCCGCGCCAGCGCCGAATAGACCTCGCGGGCAGTGGTGCGTGGCCCCACCAGAATATAGGTTTGTCCGACTGCCTGCTCCTGCAGTGCCAGCTCCATGCCCCGTGCCACATCGGTGACATAGATCATTTGGTGATCGTTGCGCCCGTTTCCTGGCAAAAGGTTAAAGTGCCGTTGCAGTAGACGGGCGACAATGTAGATGCCAACGTTCAACTCGCGAGGGCCATAAGCGTAACTGGGGCGCAAAACGGTGACCTTTAAACCATGTTCACGGGCGTAACGCCGCACAACCCACTCACCCTCTGCCTTCGAATAACAGTAGGGATGCTGTCCTTGAGGGCTGCTGAGGAGCGGTGCGCTTTCGTCTTTGACGCCGGGGTAATCCTCCATGCCGGTGGCGGCGACAGAACTGGTGTGGATCAGTCGTCCCACTCCCTCCGCCACGCACGCCTGGCAGACGTACTCCGTGCCTTTAACGTTCACGTCCAGGAAAAGCTGGCGCGGCGCCCAATCACGCATCACGCCGGCCAGGTGATAAACGACTTCCACGTCCTTGACCGCCTGGCGAACCGCCGAGTCATCGCGCACATCGCCGTAGACCAGTTCAACGCTCAGGTCGCGCAGGCGATGCAGGTCGCTGGTGGGCCGCACCAGGACGCGTAAGTCATACCCGCAAGTGACCAATCGCTCCACCAGGTGGCTGCCGATGAGCCCTGTCCCGCCAGTTACGAGGATTTTCATGCGAAGGAGCGCGTTGAACGACCTGGGGGCGCAGTGTTGACCGGGCCTTTCACCGTGCTACGCCGTGCCAAACTGCCGGTCACCCGCGTCGCCCAGGCCAGGGACGATGTAGCCAATCTCGTTGAGGTGGCTGTCCACAGCCGCGACGTGGATCGGCACGTCAGGATGGGCAGTCGCCAGTGTTTGGATCCCTTCCGGCGCGGCGATGATGCCGACGAACTTGATGCGCCTGGCTCCCCACTTTTTGAGAATATCCACCGTTGCCACGGCCGAGCCGCCGGTGGCCAACATGGGATCGAGAATAAGACACACCTGCACGGTGGGATCCACCGGCAGCTTGTTGTAATACTCGACCGGACGCAGCGTTCTTTCATCGCGGTACAGACCGATGTGCCACACTTCGGCGCCAGGCATCATTTCCCAGATGCCGTGCACCATGCCCAGGCCAGCGCGCAGAATTGGCACCAAGCCGATCTTTTCGGTCAGTGTACTTCCCCTTGTCTCCCCCATCGGTGTGGTGACGTCCACCTCTTTCAGACCGAGGTCGGCCGTGGCTTCGTAGGCCAATAAGATGGCAATCTCGCGAATGAGTTCCCGAAACTTTTTCGCCCCGGTCTCGACAGAGCGCAGCAGAGCCAGTTTATGCTGAATAAGTGGATGTGTGGACTCGAAAACCTGACCGGCCATCCTTTCTCCTCCAAATCATAGAGCGGTGTAGTCATCCTCTGAATCCGCGGACAAGTCCCAAAAAAGGTAGCGCTCCCGTTAGCGACTGTTAGAGCACACGATTACATCTAATGAGCTGATCAAGCTAATCGGGGCGCTAACCCCTGTCTATCTGAGCTATTCTACACCATAAGCCGACGAGGGGCAAGCGGGGCGACTAAGGTCAGACCCCGTTTCGCATCGCAGGGGGTTGTTTTGATGAAACCTAGAACAAGATCATTCCCTATCATCCTGTTGGGCCTAGCGCTTCTTGCCAGCCTGCCGGCACTGGCACACGCACCTAGTCTGACGCCCCTTCTCGACCCCAGCCTGGTCACTGCTGATCAGCTGCAGACCTCCGGCACTGTGCAACAGCAGACGTCTCCCGGTTCGCAGAGGGCCCGATTTGACTTGATGCCTTTGTCTGCCATAGACGAGTGCACGAGAATCCGGAGATGATGTGATGAAAACAGCCGCAGGTCCTGGGGCGGATCCTGCGGCTGTCAAGACCGCATCTATCGTGGTGCAGGGAGAATGATTGTCTATGCCTTGCCACACAGTTTCAGCAAGTGCTCCCAGCGACGGTCTACGTCTGCCTGGAACTCATCAATCATATGACGGTTCTCCGGCCGGAAGAGGTGGCGGAAGCGCCCCTGCAGCTTGAGCCACTCCTCGACGGGCAGCTTTTCCTTGGGCATATAGTTCAGCTTCCACTCGCCATCCTCGACCTCGAACAGCGGCCAGTAGCAAGTCTCCGTCGCCAGACGGCTCACCTCGAGCGTCTGGTCGGTGGGATGCCGCCAGCCCCGGTTGCAAGAAGAGAGAACATTGAGAAAAGCCGGGCCATTGGCTGCCACACCCTTGCGCGTCTTTTGCATCAGATCTTTCCAGCGATGCGGCGACGCCTGGGCGACGTAGGGGATGTTGTGTGCCGCGCTGATGGCCGTCAGGTCCTTGCGGAACTGCTGCTTGCCCGGGATCACCGTGCCCGCCGGCGAGGTGGTGGTGTGCGCGCCGTAAGGCGTCGCGCTGGAGCGCTGGATGCCGGTGTTCATGTACGCACCGTTGTCGTAGCAGACGTACATGAGTTGATGGCCTCGCTCCAGCGCACCGGACAGGGCCTGGAGACCGATGTCGTAGGTACCACCATCGCCGCCGAAGGCGATGAATTTGACGTTCTCTTCTTCGACCCGCCCGCGCCTCACCAGTGCCCGGTAGGCGCTCTCCACGCCGCTGATGGTCGAAGCGGCGTTCTCGAAGGCATTATGGATCCAGGGCACACGCCACGCCGTGTAGGGGTAAATCGTCGTCGCCACCTCCAGGCAGCCAGTGGCATTGGCGATGACGACCGGTTCGTCAATGGCCGCCATCATCTGCCGCACAATGATCGAAGCACCGCAGCCCGCACAGAGACGATGCCCTGGCGAAAGCCGATCCTCGCGCTTGGAAAGCTCTTTTAGCGTCAATCTCGTTGCCATGTCCTCACTCCTATTCCCGCACGCCCAGATAGGTGACCAGCCGCTCCGGTTTGCCAGTATCGGCCATCTTGAGCGCGCCGTGCAAAGCGGTCTCGATCTGCGACGGCACAGTGTCACGCCCGCCCAGGCCATAGACGTAATTTGAAACAGGGATACGGCCATCGCCGTAGACCTGCAGCGCCGCCAGGATCTCCAGGAAGAGCGGCCCGGCGTTGTCCATCGCGCCAAAGGAGATGGAGCGATCCATCACCGCAACGGCCTTCAGGTGCTTTAGCGCGCCTACCAACTCTTCTGCTGGAAACGGACGGAAGACACGCGGTTTGAGCAGACCCACCTTGTGGCCCTGCTTCCGCAGGTTGTCCACCGCCGTCTTGGCCGTGCCTGCCGTGGAAGAGAGCACCACCACACCGACGTCGGCGTCGTCCAGCTTGTAAGTCTCGAACAGGCCATAGGTGCGGCCGAACTTCTGGCCGAACTCTTTGCCCACGTCAATGATGACCTGCTTGACGTTCTCCATCGCCTCGACCTGCTGGCGCTTGTGCTCAAAATAGTAGTCGTAAAAGTCCAGCGGGCCATAGGTGACGGGGTTGCGCCAATCCAGCAACGGATAGGCCGGTGTGTACTCGCCGACAAAATCCTTCACCTCGGCATCGTCATAGACCTCCACCCGCTCCAGACCATGGCTGGTGATGAACCCATCGTGCATGAACATCACCGGCAACAACACGTCCGGGTGCTCGGCGATGCGCAGGGCCTGAAAGGCATTGTCGTAGCTCTCTTGCGGGTTCTCGGCAAAGATCTGTACCCAGCCCGCGTCCCGGGCACCCATGCTGTCAGAGTGATCGCAGTGGATGTTGATCGGCGCCGAGAGGGCTCGGTTGACCACGAGCATGGTGATCGGCAACCGGTTGCTGGCTGCCACGTAAACGATCTCCCACATCAGGGCCAGCCCAGCCGACGCGGTGGCGGTCATGACCCGCGCCCCAGCTGCCGACGCGCCGACACAAGCACTCATGGCGCTGTGCTCACTCTCGACCGTGACAAACTCGGTCTGCACTTTGCCGTCCGCCACGAAACTGGCGAACGTCTGCACCGTCGAAGTCTGAGGCGTAATCGGATAAGCGGCCACCACATCAGGGTCGATCTGCCGCATCGCCTCAGCTATGGCCGCATTGCCGTCTAGTGCTTTGAACTCACTCATCGCTTACTTTCCCTCCAATTCCGCGGCCTCGGCCTCTTCGACCATGGTGATGCATTTGACCTTGTCCGGGCACACCTCAGCACAGATGCCGCAGCCCTTGCAGTGCACCAGGTCAATGCCTGTCATCTTGCCGTCTTCCACCATGATGCTCGAATCGGGGCAAAAGACCCAGCACTGCAAGCAGTGAATGCAACGGTCCCCATCCCAAATGGGTCGAAAGGCCCGCCATCCACCGGTGAGATACTCCACAGCGTTGCCCGCCTCGAGGATAAGGCCCCCCATGGGAATGTCTTTCCAACCCGTTCCATCCTTAGCCATGCTATCCCTCCTTTACCTCTTCTACTGCTCGACGCATGGCCCGCACGTTGGCCTCAATGATATCCTCTTTCATCATCAACTTGGTAAACCGCTTGCGGGTCTGGTCAATCAGATCGTCAATCTCAAAGAGCCCCGTCGCCCTGGCGAGGGCGCCAATCATCGGTGTGTTGGTGATCTCGCGCCCGATTTCTTCGATAGCAATGTGGCTGGCGTCCACGGTAAACACTCTGCCCGTCTTGAAACCCGTCGTCTTTCGGATTTCCGCCGGAGATTGTGGTGTGTTCACCAGCAAGACACCGTCTACTTTCAAGCCCTCTGTCACCGGGACGGTGCCCAGCAGCGTGGGATCCAGCACCAGCACTACGTTGGGATCTTCGATCTGACAGTGCAGGTCAATGGGATCCACGCTGAGGCGAGTGTAGGCCTTGATGGGTGCACCCATCCGCTCTGGACCATAGTCGGGGAAGGCCTGGAAGTACTGGCCCGAGCCCAGAGCCGTCTCGGCCAGCAGCTTGCCGGCCGTGACAACACCTTGACCGCCGCGCCCGTGCCAGCGAATCTCGGTAAGTTTGCCCATGTTGTCCTCCTTTAAGGTTGGTTGGTGTAAGCTGGAAACTGGTAGATCGTTCGGTTAGTCGTTCAGTTGCCCGTTTACCAGTCCATTCTACTGCGTGGCAAAAAAATAGGCTGGATCATCTACAATCCACTGCAGAAGATCGAACCTATTCCTCACTTTCTAAAAAAGAAACTGACGTCCAACATTGCACGCAGGTCACCCCATCTGGTTTACCCTAATTCTATCAGAATTCGTCGGGCTTGTCAAAAGTGGAGCGTCGTATCTCCGCTTTGGAAAAGAGCGACTTGCGACGCTCGCGGCTATGGATAAGCCAACCAGCTGGTTCAGGCTCCTGCGCATCGTTGACAGTGCGTCCAACCAGGCTCTTCTGAGTACTTGTCCATGAATAACTTGAGCGCTGGCTAAGCGCAGAATGGCGACAGAGATGCAAAGTTGATTTTGGGCAAGTGCTAAGCCGAATCGGGAAACGACAGCCTGTCCCCTACCTCCACCTTGTCCAGCACCGAGGGATGCGCCTCGATATAGTAGCAGGCAGGATGGCTGGGCGCATAGATAAGCCGCCACGGACAGGCCAGCACTTTGTCCACCACGCGCTTGTCACAGTTAAGCCAGATAACCGCGACGGGAAAGGAGACAAAGAGCATCGTGATGGCCGTAGCCGCCAGGCTCTCCGTGCGCTCTTTGAAGATCAACGCCTGGTCTTTGCGCAGAGAGCGACGGAACATGAGGCCCAGGCCCCGGCGGAGGAACGAGTTGCAGTAGGTGAGGTCGGAGGCGATGTCGAGACCTCGTGTGACGTTGCGGATCATACCCACCTCTCTGGATCGCTCAGCGAATGACCGGCCTGAAACCTTGTCTCGTGAAGCCCAGGCGATGGACATCGCCAGCCAGCTGAGGCCCACCAGCCAGCCACCCAACACGTCGGTCGGCCAGTGGACGCCCAGGTAGATTCGGCTGAACCCCAGTCCCCCTACCAAGACCATAACGACTATCAAGAACAGCCCGCGCCAGTGACGAAATCGTCTGGACGGACCAAGCCTTGCTCCTTCTATCCAAACTAAATAGATCACCGCCCCATAAACAACGACCGACGTGATGGCGTGTCCACTTGGATAGGACCACTGTTGGAAAGGATGACGAATCTCGGGTATCAAATTCGGGACGTAGCTGACACCCGGACGAAAGCGCCCAAAGAGGGCCCGCAGCGCCAGGTTGAAAGGCACCGCACCAAGCAGGGCGACCACAGGCAAGAGAACCGGACGCGATATCCGCCGCTGCCGCCAAAACATGACCGCGCTGGCCCCGGCGCTGATGAGCAACGCCGGTCGCGCCGCTGCCAGGAAGGTCAATACCTGCATGGCCGTGGTCAGTGCCGGCCGGCGCACATCCGTCGCCCACAACACCAACTGCCACTCGCCCAGCCAGTTGACACCCCAGGCAATAGGAGCCGAGAGCAGACAGAACAGCGCCGCGCTGATCGCGACGACGATGACAGGACGGCTGAATCCCATCTATTCTCCAAAGTAATAGCGCAGGATCTCCGCCGCGATGGGCACGGCTGTCGTCGTTCCCTCGCCGCCGTTGTAGACGAACACGACCAGCGCAATCTCTGGATCTTCGACCGGCGCAAAGGCGAGAAACCAGGCATGCGTCGGCAAGTTGCCTTCCTCGTCCGGTGGAATGTCAGGGTCAAAGAACTCTGCAGTGCCGGTCTTGCCAGCGACCCGGACGGTATCTAGATAGGCCCCCTGCGCCGACCCCCACACCACAGCCGCCTCCATGCCTTCAGCGACAGTGGCCAGATGTTGCCCATCAACCGGCAACTCTCTGATCACCTCCGGCGCAAAATCCCGCACCAGGTTGCCATCATCGTCCAGAACCTGGTAGAGGAGCTGGGGCCGGTAGAGCGTGCCGCCGTTGGCCACCACCGCCGTGGCGTTGACCATCTGCAGCGGTGTGGCCAAAACGTATCCCTGGCCGATAGTCATGTTGTATGTATCGCCCGTCACCCATTGCTCCGAGTAATTGATACGTTTCCATTTGGCCGTGGGCACTAGCCCAGGGTTTTCACCAGGTAGGTCAAAGCCAGTCGTTTCGCCCAGGCCAAAGAGATGGGCATAGTCCACCAGCCTGTCCGGACCCAGCCCTTCAAATTGATCCAAAAAGCCCCCACCCAGCCAGTAGAAAAAAATATCGCAAGAATTAGCGATGCCAGAGATTATGTTGACTTTACCGTGCCCCCGGCCAAGGTTGTGAATCCAGCAGTAAAAAGTCTGGCCCTGCTCTGGATCGTCGGGAAAACGCCGATCGGGCAGCCACATGGTTCCTTTGCAGTCCACCAAAGTCTGAGCCGTGATCACGCCTTCCTGCAAGGCAGCCGTGGCAGGGATGATCTTGAACGTAGAACCAGGAGGATGACGGCCCGAGATGGCATGGTTGATAAGGGGATGGCTCGGGTCCTCACTCAACCGCCGGTAGTCGGCGGTCGAGATACCACCAGAGAAAAGGTTGTTGTCGTAGGCCGGCAGACTGACCATGCCCAGGATCTCACCGCTTTGGGGGTTCATGGCAATCGTCACGCCTATTTCGGCACCAGCTTGCTCCAATCCCCACTGGAGAGCTTGAGTCATCTGTTCCTGGAGGGCCAGGTCAATCGTGAGCCGCAGACTCTTGCCAGGCGTAGGCGGGCTTTCGGAAACGGTGCGTACCTCTCGCCCAGCAACGTCCACTTCCACGTACTTTTCCCCTTTATGACCCCGGAGCAAGTCCTCAAAGGCATCCTCCGCGCCGATGAGACCTACTCGGTCCTGGTTCACGTCATAGCCTGCCGCCTTGTACACCTCGACCTGATTGGCAGGGACGGGACCAATGTAGCCCATCAGGTGCGACATCAACTCGCCGTAGGGATACTGGCGCACGGGCTCGGGCTCGACCAACACGCCGGGCAGATCGAGATGGGCCTCTTCGATCTGAAAGACGGTGTCACGATCCACGTTTCGCTTGAGAACCAGCGGCCGGTAGGGCGACCAGTCACGCACCTCGTCAACCATCCCCTGGATGGAGCGAATACCTCTGGTAGTCACCTCTTCGACGCTCACGGACAGTTCCTCAGCGATGTCAAGAATATCCTCGCGTGTGGCGGGCAGGGAGAGAAGCGCAGCGAGGCGCTCAAACACAACCTCTTCCGACGCCGGGTCGTCGGGCAAATAGGCAGGAATGACCGTCACCGTGAAACTAGGGATGTTGCGCACCAGGATATCACCACGACGGTCGTAGATGATGCCCCGCGACGCTTCCAGGGGCACCAAACGAAAGCGGTTCTTATCAGCCCATAGCTGAAAATAATCACCTCGGACGATCTGCAACTGGTAGAGGCGTGTCGTCAGCAAGGCAAAAGCGAGGAGAATGACCAGGCCATATACAATTATCCGAATCTGGTAGCGATCTCTCATGTCTAACGACTCGCCCCCCCGGCAGGTGCAAGGGACTTGTTCAGGCCAAACAAGACGGCTACATCAAGTGGCAATGCCTGGTTCGCAGTCAACCGGTGAGAGGACCAGCTCCCGTCACCAGCCGATCTCCTCGCGACCAGTTTTGCGGTCAAGCCAGGCCAGGCTCCGGAATATCACTGGCATGAGCAAGGTATTGACCGCCAGGGACGGTAACGTCGCCCGAAAAAGGCTGTCGGCCCAGGGAACGGCGCCACGCGTGAGTTGAACTATCAATAGAAAGAGACTGTGATACAGCAGCGTGCCCACCAGGGCAGCCCCTAACGGCAACACAAAACTGGTGCGCGCCACAGAGCCTTCTGTCAGCCCTGAGAGAAAACTGACCACCAACAAGGCCAGCGTAGAGGCCCCCAGTGGCCCACCGGAAAAGATATCCAGCAGCAGGCCACCTAGAAAGGCCCACACCAATCCCTCCTCCACACCACGCAGCAGGCTCCAGGCCAGCACCATGAGCAACATCAACTCTGGCTTTACGCCGAGGATCTTGAGCGCCGGCAATGCCGTCGTCTGCAGCAACGCGGCCGCCAACAACAACGGTAAGACGAGGTACGGGTTGCAGCCTATCATGGCCCTTCCGCCCCCGGCGTCGTCTCCTCGATTTCGCCTGTCACGTCTACCGGCTCGAAAGCCGCGACCACCAATACCATTTCCAGCCGGTCAAAATCCACAGTGGGACGTACCACGGCCTGTTGGAACAGGTCACTGTCTCGCTGCTCGACAGCGACGATCTGTCCGATGACCAACCCCTTGGGAAAGTTGCCCCCCAGGCCCGAGGTCAGCACGATCTCCCCTTCGCTGACGCTCTCTTCCTGGGAGACATATTTCATCACCAAGTCGCCGCTGACCAGTCCTTGCACCTGGCCAGTTGCCCGACTGGCCTGGATTAGAGCGCTCACCGAGCTTCGCGGATCGGTGAGCAGCAAAACTTTGGCCCAATTGGAGCCGACCGACTGAACGCGCCCCACCAACCCACGTGGTACAATGACCGGCATGTCCTTTCTCACGCCCTGCACTTCGCCAGCATCAATGATCAGGTAGCGCAAGAAATTGCTCGGATCGCGGCCAATGACACACGCCTTTACCTCTCCTCCGACAAGTTGGAAGCCAGGGTGTTGCTGACCAAAATGGAAAAACGAGCGCAACGTGGCGTTCTCCTGAGCGGCCTCCGTAAGTGCCACGTTCTCAATGAGAAGTTGGGCGTACTTCTCCTCCAGTTCTTGGTTGCGCAGTCTCAGATCGCGCAGGTCACGGGCGGCCCTAAACAAACCGCCTGACGTCT
>Ga0180437_10003513_pt1 | contig 23303 bp, 31 predicted proteins | sample SS_ome_4_FD_132410 | JGI IMG/M metagenome (GOLD analysis project Ga0180437, IMG submission 132410) | Hypersaline lake sediment archaeal communities from the Salton Sea, California, USA - SS_3_D_1 metaG | ecosystem: Environmental > Aquatic > Non-marine Saline and Alkaline > Hypersaline >...
CTGTCGCTCATTTCGGGTTCTCACTTCTAGCAACAAAAGAACGGCGCGGATTAACGATAAGCATAAAATAATCCCACCGGCCAGTAACCGCAAATCCTCCAGAGTCATTCTGTCCGTCCTTTTGCATCAGTGCGAAAATCGCCCAGGTGCGTAGCGCCATGAATACAAGAACATTAGCTATCGGAAACATCCCGACATACCAAAGTAATAGGCCTGCGATATTGGCAATTATCTCTATGAGGCAGATCCGCTGCAAGGTGATCGTCAATTCCACGATCTTGATCTGCCTTGCCATCAGCTCCATAGCGAACAAGCTCGTTAAAGCTGCCGTGACGAAGTATGTCACCCCGTCCATACGCTCACCATCCGCCATCTGCCATGAGTAGAAGGCAAGGAAATGAAGCAGCCCCAGCGACGAGAACACGAATCCAACATACATTCTTTCGTCGGTTTTCTGGAACATGGCCGCTAACGCGACCACGCATGCCATCGCCACGGAAATAAGCTCTACGCTCATTTTTTCTTCGGTTTTTTGGTCTTGCGTGGTTTCGGTGATTGTCCGCCAGCCATGATGCTACCCTCCTTTATTCGCTAGGTGGCGGGTTTTATCTTTACTCCCCGCCGAACTGCCAAAATAGTAGTTGCCTACTTGAATAACTAGCGCCGTTAGTGACCCTAGCAATATATTTATAGGTTGCACCGCCTGCGCTGGGATATCAATAAATGCAATCCCAGCGAGTACCGAGAAAAATCCCAGTACAATCGTCCCTGCGAGGATCTTCGGCGCATTGTCTTTTGTTGCGATCTCCCGCTTCCTTGCGGAATCCCGGTCTCCTGCTGCGACCTTTTCCAGGTCTACCCCAAGCTCCTTCATGCTTACGGCAAACGCGTGGTCTGCCTTTTTCATCTGCATCAGCGTATCAGGAGATGCGCCAGCTAGAGCCGCTGATACATCCTTCTCGCCAGCACCGTCAGGAAGGCCTAGCCCGGATGCGATAGCCTTAACAGCCATCCCAGCCATAGGGCTACCTAGGGCCGTAGCCAATGTTGGCGCTACAGATCCAATCAAGCTTTTCCAGTCGAAGTCACCCACCATTCAATCCTCCAGCAACTCTATGTGCGCGCAATCCCAACCATATGGAATGCTGTTAACGTATTCGGGGCTTTTGCTTTTCCACAATCCGCCCCACTTGATGCGGTAGCCGAGTATCGATGCGGCTTGGAAGAACGCAGCAGCCACCATTGCTAGGTGGTCGTGTTCCCAGCTGGCATCACCGTCAACGAACGCGAAGAAATCCAGCGCCTTGCCGGACTGGTGCTTGCTTTTCCGATTGACCCCGTCTGCCCTTGATTTGCGTCTGCGGTACAACGCATTCTGCGTGACTGCGGTGCGCAGCCCGCTATCAGGGCCATGCCCGAAGTCTACAAGTGTAATGACCAAAGCAAGATCTCGAATCTCAATCAACCTCTGATCGACTCCTTCGCTGTTTCGCTTTGAGCTTTCACTGAGGGTGAACATTATACCGTTCTCAACCAGACCATTACTGAGTTAACGGCGGTTGATGAGTAACCCATGCATCGCCATGTTCCTGATACCGCTGCGGCGATTGATGTCCCGTCTGCGTTTGATGGTCGCAAATCCGCCCCTGGCTTTGTTTCACCAAAATCTATCGTTGCATCGGTGCCAAGGTACTGTAGCAGTGCATACGTCCCAACATCCCCGGCAGCAGAGGAAGCGATAGCGGCCAATACCCCAGACGCTGACACAGGGGCATTAGCAAGCTTTAATGGCGTAACGATTTTTTGATCATCTACCCCAGCATCAGTTTCGGCCTGTGTCGCCAGCTCGGCACTCCCGGACGCCGTCTCGGTTGCCTGGGTTATGTTTATAGATAATACGTTCACGCCATCGCACACGACCATCAAATTAGCCCCGGGCGACACAGTTACGCCGGTACCAGCCGCTGTTTTTACCGTGGCATTATATGTCCCTGCCGAATTGTCCACGTAGAGACGGCGCGACTCATCAGGGACGACAATATTGTGATCGGTAGTCCACGATCCATCTGCCAATACAATGCGATCAGCTGTGTATTGGGATTCGGTTAGCGTGACATCGGCATCACTCGCCGGAGTGACCGTTACCGCTGTGACGTCGCTGGTTGACGGCCCTTTGACCATCTGGCGAATATCGGTTATGTCACTATCGGTGATGGTTGTTTGAGATACCACGAGTGAAATTAGCGCAAGCCCCCTTTTATCTCCTGGGATTGGTGGAGCGACTGGAGAGCCGGACTCTGCGCCAGTGATAACACTTAGCGCTCCGGATAAGTCGGAGACCAGAGCGTCAATACGAGGATTTACGGACGGGGCGGTTATGACTGATGATGTTTGCTCACCAACAGCTGTGCTGCCCATATACCCCTTAGACGCCCTCACCTGCATTGACGCGGGGTATGTGGGCTGAACCTTGAAAGGGGAAGACTCACCAAACAAGGCATCAAGGATATCACCGCCCAGTGCGGTATCGCTGTTGTCGCTTGGCGTAATCCCTGACATCAGGATTAAGCGCTGTTTGAGGCCCTCAAAATCATTTCCCCACTCGAAATCTAGCGGGGTTCCGTCATCACTGACATCGGGGACAGTTTCATTTCTGATCGCCCCATCTTGGTAGTCGGCGCTTGCTGGGGTTACCTTGCCTGGGTATTTATCTTCGAGCCTAATTGACATCTTCTATCCTCCGAACTTATACGTGAATTGCGACCCACCAAACTGCGATCTGCCGAACTGAGATACCGACGACGCATCAACAAGGCCGGATATATTGACCCCTTGCGGCTTCGGTATAATATCAAAACTCGATAATACTGTCTTTTCCAAGACTGTTAGCGAGTCGAATACCACTTCAAAGCTCATATCTTCATTATCAATCAGCTCTATATTATCCGTCTCAACGATAAGTCTTAGGGCGAGTATTATTGAATCTATCGTCGCATCTGATGTGTTCTTGGCTATTTTGGCCTTTATCAGTAGTCTGTATGTGTCATTATTGAGGTCTTGGTCTGTGACTCCTTGGGTCGGCTGGAATTGATTACGCCCAAATTGAGACCTTCCGAATTGGCTTGATGAATACTCAATGACCCCCTCAAAAGACCTCCCAATACCAACAATACGCCCCAGAACATCCAGCTCATAGGTGGTTGCATCATCAATGTTGTAGCTACCCGATACCCCTTGATATGCTTCTTCTAGATCGTTTGCTAGTTCGCCATTTATGCGAAGCCACGCAACAGCCTTGGGCTTATCCCTGTACTGGGCGTATATCCTGCTCTCCGCCTGCTCTGCGTGATCTATGGGGTTCACGTGATATTGACCGTAATATTGGCATCGGTGAACCGCGCCAGCTCTTCAAAGTTAATGGCGAGAACAGCGCCGCCGTTAACGGTTATTGATGTCACGTAGCTGTTTCCGTATTGCCCGATCACATGATTGGCAGGGGTGTATAGCCGCCCATCTTGTACATCCTCGCCGATGCCGAATCCCGTCTGATTAAATCCGCCATCAGCCTCCAGTAGATCCCCATTCACATAGTCCAGCGTCGCATCCTTTACTAGCTGGCCTGCATTTGCAGGAAGAGTGCCGTCATCTGTTATATTGTAGACAATGATCGCATCAACATAATCAGGGCGATTAAATATGATAGTTTTCTCGTTTCCTGTTACTGGAGATACAACTGGGACACTTACCGGGTTTGATAAGGTGTGCTGGATTGGCCCGGGATTCCGTTTGTTATAGGTAGCCAAGGCGATATCATCATCATCGCCGCCATCAACAACAATGGCGGTACTGTGAATCGGCAGTCCGTTAGCGTCCACGGGAGATGTGTCGTCATTCTCATAGATCCTGACACGCCTCACATCATCAACGTTAGCGATGGCTGCATGTGTGCTATCGACCTGGTTCTGCCCGGGTAGCGCGACACCGCTATTTCTCTTTATCCTTAATTCAGAGTCAGTGTCTGGGTTTGTGCCTGGCGTGGCAACGGTCGGATTTGTGACAGAAGCCCATCCCGCCTGTGCTATGACTATCTTTGTGATTGTGTCTACGCTTGCTTGAGTTGCCCCGTTTGTTGTTGCGGTTGCGGTTGCGGCTGTTGCACCAAGGATGGTTACGGGGCCGTTTATTGCCCATTGAGAGCCATTCTCCACCGACTCCACCAAGGCTCCATCGGCGATCACCTCGCCATCTGTGCCAGTTAGCGTTAACGCGACATCTGATGGCGTCCCGTCGCCCCTCACGGTGCCGGTTATTGAGCATAGGACATCTAGATCGTTTCCGGTCGCCTTGTTGGGGTCTTTGGAGTTGTAGGCGGACTGCCCCAGCTCATCAAGGTTGGCGAAAACCTCGGAGTCTGCCGCTATCTTGAGGCCGTCCGGTGTTGAAGGCGCTATATTCCAATTGGGATCGATAGCAGTGTACTTGGCCTGCTCATCAAAAAACCATTCGTTTTGAGTCTTTAGAAGATACCCGACGTCTGTTATTTCAGCCATCACACAACCCCATTAATAGATACTGTTGCTTCGCCAAACTGAGTGATTATGCTAGCAGACACCGTGTATCCCCTTGTTGGTAAGTCGAAGTCAGTATTAAACGTTGATATCGAATCAACACCTTCCGTCTGGATTATCTGCCGCTTAATTAGCGCCTCCCTTGTGTCCAGGCTGGCCCCCTTGCCGAGGATCTGCTGAAACCATGGAGTGCCGATTGTTATGTCTCGAAAATATTCCCCAAGGAATAGCTTGAGATTAGTCTTTACGGTCTGCGCTACCTCTTCAGCCCCGTTTGTAAACTGGGTTCCGCTTGTGGTTATGTCTTCGCCAATATCAAGCGCCCTTACTGTCATGATAGCGCTCCAGATGTCCCAGTGACCGGGCTTCCGCCAATATTGTATGACCCCGGCCCGTGATCGTGATCCTTAACCTCAACGCCATTCACGGTCATACTCACCGCTGCGGCTACAGTTCCGGCAGTCAGAGTGCCTGATATCGTCGTACTGCCAGTTTGATTCATGTCTCCGGCATGGACAATGTCGCCGTTAATATTTAGCGTAGGGATATTGATCTCGGCGGTGCTGTCATTTTTAAGCCAGATGTATTGAGATCCGTCTTCGTTTCTCAGTCTCACTCCGTTGTTCTGGAAGTTTGATAACGCATTCGGCTTACTCCTAACCCCCGGAATGAATAGAGCGTCTTGCATATCAAGCTTTCTCAGTACTGGTTGCGACGCCACCCCCCCTTGCTCCTTCCACCCGTCGATACACCTCTGGGAGATAAGAATTACACCTTCATCTCCATTGTCGATCTGGTGCTCGACTGAAAATGATCCGCCAGAAAAATGAACTGGCACATTGATTATAGGGGCCATCGTGAATGTATCTCCATCGGCCTTGACGAACTCAACGCCAACCTGAACCTTTGCAAGCTGAGATTCAGGATTAAACGACAATACGTGGCCGGGTATGGATGTGCCCACCCCTTTCAGTAGCTCAGATACGGTTTTCTCTACCATCTCTGTTAGCGTGGCCGTTCTCATTGCCTAATCCCCGTGATCCGCGTGTCCCATACATCGCCTCTTGAATCGCCTGAAAACTGCAATTTATGTACAGTATACACGCCTTGGCCAAGCGTTTCAGGGATGTCCTGATAGTATATGTTTGAGTAATTAACCTGGGTAAATTCAGATTTTATCTCAAACCTTCCGCCGATCTTGATAGATGGCGAAAGCTTGACGGTGACATCTGCTCCGACCTCTGTGATCTCTGGCACTCCGACCATCCCGTTTGCAGCGGAGACAACAGATACAAGGCCTTTTCTGGATGAATTTGATCCAACTATAACAACCTTTTCACCCTCTATTAGCCATCCGAAATTATGAGCCTTTCCAAGCTTGTTTAGGTAGGCTTTTGGATCTCCAGACATCGCATACCCAGATATATATGGCGACTGGCTGGGAAAGTCATCATCACTAATCACTATCGGCAGGCTCATTGCGCTGGCGCATGCCCTGCACAGGGCCTGCGGGGTCACCCCTTCTGCAAATGACGAGTTTATAGTTGATTTATCTTGAGTTAGCGCCCCTCCTTTGCAAATCACCCTAACGAGATGCTTCTCACGCACAAGATTAACTATCTCACCCTTGAAAATGTAATCTATTGAATCCTCATATCCAGCCCTTAATGCTATGTATTCATGTTTTTTTAGTATCTTTGCTTCGGTTGATCGAGACAGGCCATAAATAATGATTTCTGCGTAGGTGTTGAACCCGCCGAAATCAAGAAGGACATTAAATACGACTCTGAATTGCCTCTCTGTGGTCTCGGCAATAAACGGGTTATCCCTGTCTGATACGAATAGCTCGAATACTCTGTTATAGAAACTAGGCATCTTCCCACACCAAGCTATTGGCGGTGCCTAGATTGTCGAGCGTTGGCTCATCGCCCACAAACACGAGCCGACCTATGCCTGCGTTGTAATTCTTTGTGATTTCAGCCCCAGGAACAAGCATGGCTCCGGCAATCAGTAGATCGCCTTCACGCGATATGTCAACAGACCATCCGGGTGACCGGGTAATATAATTCACCCGAAACTCAAGGACGTTATCACCAAGCTGGATGGAGAATTCTTGGTGTGCGTTGACCGCTCCACCTGATAGAGGGATGGTGGCCATCAAATCACCTCCGAGGCAAGCGCCTCATCTGCTGGGGTGGTCTCGGTTGTCGATATCTCGCCTTTTTTTAGCAATCCAGCCGCTTGGGATTTTGCAGGATCTCCGAATCGTAGCTGTGACTGCCCCGGCTCGTTACTGGTGATAACCGTTGATATCAGAGGCAGTTCCATAAGTTCCGCAACAAACTCAAGGCCACCCTCATTTTCTGCGGTCTTGGTTCTTTCAACGCTAACAATTACCATGTTCTGTAATTGGATATCCCCTGCATCAATATCGAATGGCTGTCTCTGGTACATGAGGCCAAGAAGAAGTTGTAGCGCAGCCCCCGCTCGTGTGCCGTCAGACCCAGACAGAAACCCCGCTGACAGACTTGCTATAGCTAGCGCTGTAGATGGATCGAATATATTGGTGATGACGCCAGACGCCTCGGTTAGCCCTGCTGATAGCGGGTTATTCGATACGAGCCCAGTGATCGACCACTCGATAGGATTGATTATCCCGTGGTCTGAGGCATCCGCCCCAACCTCAAGCGGGAATGTCGGGTAATCGACACTTGCCGATAATGTATCCTCGAGGACGGCATCAAAGGTCACCACGCCAAGGCTGGTGATGAATTCTGGGGACTTCGGGACAAAGATATTAATTAGCGCCATCACCCGCCCTCTGTGCTTTTTAGGTCTGTAATAGCCATATCGGCCATTTCGCCAACGGTGTTATTTATGCGTTTATCAATAACCTGTCCATCAATAATCACCTTATTCTCTATCGCTATAGGGACTGCGTTCATGATTCTTTCTGAGCGCTCTATCTGCCTAAGCGTCTGCTTTGCCGACTCAAGCCCGAAATCGGCCAATATGTGTGTCAGAGTGCCGCCGATAGCGTCTGCTGTGCTTTCGTCAAGGTTTTCATATATTGCCGCCCCTGCGGCGTATCCTCCCGCAGCAGCCAAACCAACCGCGCCGAACTTCCCCACAAAGCCGCCAAACTTCCCCACCGATGTTCCGAACTTGGTCACACTCTCAAGGCCAAGCTTTGTACCGGTTGCAGCGAGAGCGCCTCCGCCAGCCGCTGCGGTGGTTCCCACGGTTATTGCAGTCAAGGCCGCACCTATGGCTACTGCATTCTCCCCTAACGAGTCAAGAAATGTATCAAGGCCGCTATTTATCAGGCCCCTGTTAGCGTCAAACCAATCATTAGTCCCGGCAACAACTTTGTTTATCTGGGGAAGTAGGGCGGTGCTTATTTTGTCTGCAACGCCGCCTACGTTTGTCGATAGGTCTTGAAACTCATCATTGAAGTCTCTCGCCGCATCGGTCATTTCCTTTGTGATTGGCCGCATTTTCCGCTGCGCGTCGGCCACCTGCTCGATATTATCTCTGCCCTTCGATAGTAGCCTGATTGCTGACTCATCGAGTCCGAGCGCGCTAGCGGCGTTTAACCTCTGCTGCTGGGATAGCCCCTGGAACTGATCTGCAAGCTCAAGGAATCCCTCTGTTGCATCCTCTGCCGCAACCAGTGCATTAACATCAAGCCCAGCAATGCCAGCGGCGGAAATAAACCCCGCATCGCCAACAGCCAGTCCTGCGCGGAACTTTTCAATCCCGGCAAGCTGCGACATGAACCCTTCAAGCGTCCCACCCTCAAGCCGTAGAGCGTTGCCAAATGCTTGTACATCATCGGCCTGAACGCCGAAGACCTCAGAGAATTTACCCAGCTGATCCTTGGCGCTAGCAAAGTCATTAGTGAGTGCCTTTATCCCGAATGCGCCACCAACAACGGCACCCAACTGGAGGGCCTTTGACTTTATCCCGTCAATCCCAGACGCAACACCGCCCATCGACTTTTTATCTAAGTCGAAGCCAACGCCTACAAGGAAATTTGAGAGAGTCTTAGACATTATTTAAGGTCTGCCAGTATCTCGTCTATGGTCATGTGAAACCGCAGGACATCTGCGATCGTATAGGTGCCATCATGTAACTCAGCCCATGTGCAGAACGGCTGGCATACGGTCGCTACGCCGCCTGTTGATGTAGCCACTGTCACTCCTACGCACGGGCGCATGAGAAACCAATCTATGAGGCTTTTTTTACTGCTTCTCTGGTTGCGGCATTTACGCTGTCGAGATAAGTAAAAAAATCAGCGAGGTTTACCACCACGGCCTCCGCAACAAGTCGGTAATAAGATGATGCTTGATCCTGGAAATCACCAACACCAACAATCTTATCCTTTCCGTTCTCAACCGTTTTGTACAGCACGATCTCAGCGACGGCGTCAAACTCTGACTCAGGAAGAGACAGGAGCGCTCCGAAGAGCAATGTAGAGTCAATCTCTTCGGCCCCAGACGCGGCGCTGACAAGAGAGATCTTCGCCCCAATCTTTGAAAGAAGGCTTTTCTGCTCTGCCGCCGACGCCTGAGCTACATTGAACTTGCGCCCATCAATATCAACTTGCTTGGCGCTCATTATTCACCGCCCTTCGACTGAGTCCATCCGTTAAACTCGATGATGTATTGGTCGTCAGTGATGGTCGCGCCGCCGCGCCCAACCTCGCCGTCATTAATAATCACGCCGCCCGTACCAGTCGCAATCTCAAGTGTGCCGATTTGCGTCTTACCTAGGACAATATTGGCATTAGCTGTCATCAGCGATTGCATATAGGTCGAATCCGGGCTGCCGGGGTTGAGGTTTAGGGTCACGGTGCGTCCTGGATTAATGCGATCAAGCCGCACACCATTGCCACCCTGACCTCGCCGGAGGGTTGATTTCTGGTCAATCGGCGCGTCAGTATATGGCGGGTCGCTTTCACCCCAATCGGTCATGACCCGACCGTTGATCACGATTGCCAGGAGTTCTGTTGAGAAGTTATTAATAGCCATTATCGTTCCCCTTAAAATACGTCAACAGTGATATCAACGGCATGGATGGCACCGGCACGGAATATCCTAATTCGTATTGGTGCTGACTTGCGATCTGCACGATCAGAGTCAGAGATAGTCAAAATATCGTCTGCCTTTGTCAGTATCTCATAGCCCTCCGTGAATTCATCCTGCCCGTTATCTGGGTTAGTCCAAATCCGAGGCCCAAGGTATCCATTAGAGATGTATTGCTCTCCGACATCCCTTGCGGCTGCCAGCAAGACAGACTGCCCCGGCGGGGTCTGCGCTAGCTTGGTGGGTTGATTCGCTGTTGCGTTATAGATAGACACTCGAAGATTGTTTACGAATGCGTCAAGGTTAACGACGTCGTCGATGTACTCGCCAAACGATGAATGAGACCAGCTATTGATAACGCGCCCGGCATCGGTCGATCCCTGAAGGTCTACTACCGTATAGAATACAGCCTTCTTAGTGTCGAGCCTCATGGCCGCGTACTCAGTCCCCGTCAGGCTCTCAGCATCAACGCCGGGAAGCTTCTTGAACTCGCCAGTAATGGTAGAGCCTGGGATTGAGTAGTTTACCGAGGAGAACCAGGCGGCCAGCGAGTGCCCGGCATATGGGTCAGTTGCGTGGCTGAATGTTGAGATGTGGCGGGTTCCCTGCGTAGTCATCTGGGATGCGATGTCTGTATCATCGGCAATATCCCTGATGTCTGCGGCCACTGAGCAGTTGAACGAGAACCGGGTATTCGCGTCCAGCCAATCAGCAACGAGAAGCATAGACGCTTCATCACTGTATACATCTTCGGTGAAAAACGTCCAATACCACCATGTCTCATTTGCCGCGATATCTAGCGTCTCGACAATGGTCTCAATGGTGGCGGTGGTTGATTTCCTGCCCCAGACCCTAATCTCTCGCGGGGTTGGAATCATCGACATATAGCGCTGCGCCGCTTTGTATGTCTCTGTCGTGCTGGCGAAGTCTACACTTAGATCTGCCATGCTCTGGTACACGCGGAAGGTGTTAACAGTAAAGCCACCCGGCAGCTCATCCTCTGGCGCAAAAAGCATAGCCAGTGAGAAGTTGGCAAACGACAACCCCTGCGGGCTGATCCGTGTGGCAATGTTAATGATATTTGACGCATCGTAGCTCATAGCTAACTCCTGTTATTTCTGCCGTGATTATAGCGTTAAAATGGCCCGCCGGTATAGGCTAGGCCGTATGGTAGTCCGCTCGGCGTTGCGAACGATGAACTGATCGTGGCAGTAATGCCGCTGTGGATGTAAATTAGGTCGGTTCCTGAGTCGGCGCTAATTAGGTTTGATCCGTCGTACGTGATGTCGGTTAGAATATCGGACGGCGATGCGAACGATGAACTGATCGTTGCCGTCACACCTGAATGGATGTAGATTAAATGGACGCCGTCGTCGGCGCTAATTAGGTTTGATCCGTCGTAGGTTAGGCCTGCTGTATTGGCACCAGGCGTTGCGAACGATGAACTGATCGTGGCAGTAATGCCGCTGTGGATGTAAATTAGGCCTGTACCTACGTCGGCGCTGATAAGGTTTATTCCGTCGTAGGCAAGGCCGCGTGGAAGCAGCCCCCCAGGCGCTGCGAAAGACGAGCCGATTGTTGCGGTGACGCCGGAGTGAATATAGATTAGATCGGTGACGACATCGACGCTGATAAGATTTGCTCCGTCGTAAGTGAGGCTAGATAGATTGTTTGCAGGCGCTGCAAATGATGTGCTGGTCGTGGCTGTAATGCCGTTATGGATGTAGATCAGATGAGCGCCAAGATCGGCACTGATTAGGTTCCCGTCAACAGGAGATGGTACGAGCCCAGACACCGTCTCAACCTGAATGGTATCGCCGCCCTCGTTTTCAATGGCGATTTGAACGGTGTAAATAGCATTCGTTGTCACTACCTGTGACTTTTCGTGCAATAGCGTGACGGTAATAAGCGCCCGCTCCTCTCTTTCATTCGACTGCAAAGCGGTCAAATTACTAACTGCGCTTGAGCCTTTCCAGCCGAGACCGGCAAGGAATAGCGCGGCGCTAATATCTGGGCGTTTATTCGCCTGATAGATACTTGACGCACTCTCAAGGGCGCTGCCACGGTAGAAGTTAATGGCAACATCAACGGTTAACTGTGGTCGTATGTCGTGATTAACGTCGAGTACATCCCCGATTGGCGATGACACTGGGTCTGTATTTGACGTGATTATGTTGGCTTGGCCGCGCTGCCCCCTACTTGCGCCTACCTTTATTGACGCGTAAGGGCCTGCTGGTGCTTGCTGGTTATCATCAGCGGGGATCACGTTGTTTATATCAAGACCTGAAACCGCAACAACAACGACCTGCATGACATCAAAGATCTCGCTATCTGTCATTTAGATGCACCACGCATTTGCAGTAATTACGCCAAGGCCTATTATCCAGTCTATATGTAGTGAACCGGAGCCCAGACAATTCAGGCGAATCGAACACCCACTCATCCTGTGGAGTTATCGAATACAAATCACCATCATTAACGTATATTTTGCGGTAATCCTGCACCCTCTCCGCGCCTTCGCCAAGGTTCGCGACCTCCCTCTCACTTAGTGGCTGAAGTGTCACCTTGTGGGGGGTCGGGGTTTCTGGCCCTGCCACCCACCTTCCGTCAACTCTGGCCCCGGACTGAGAGTAGCGGGTCGCCGGGATAGACTGGAGGCAGTCATCAATATGGCCTTCCATATCTAAACTCACAGACCCTCCTCCGGCTTCTGCTGCTGCACTTTGTAGGTAACCGCTGCCCTCATAGCGCCTTTATTAATCAATGGGTTTGCGCTCTTCTTTCTCTTGATCGTTGATTCCGCGTTGGCAGGGGCCTTTAACTCGGTCATGTACTGCTGCACGTTTCCAACCGCGAGCAGTCCAACTTGATTCATTGCCTGATCCATTCCTTTGCCGTCTTCAATGGCCTGCGCTACTGCATCTTTCATAATGTCGGAGTAATCCTCATCCCCGACATGGAATCCAGGCTCAAGCCATGGTCTCGCAGGAATACGATCATTCCCGAATTCTTGCACAGCTCCAAGGGTAGCCATGTTGATTTCACCCTCAGGCGGATCTGCTGCATCCTCGTGAATACCTACCGTAACCATCGGCGCGTCAAGACTCTTTAGCACCTCATCAAGCGCCTTTTTTACCTTGTCAACGCCAGATACGGTGGACTTGATCATACTGCTCTAGCACCCATGCCTGCACGCCTGCGTAGACGCATAAATTGCTGGCCCCATGAGGTTGACGCAAGCCACCCATTGCCAGAATCCGAAATATCGGCAACCGATGCGGCCCCGAAAGTCACAGACTCATCGCCAACCGACTTTGACAGCACCGCGTTGTTTGCATTGCCAGATTGCGCCGTATCATCCGTAGCGCCTTTGGGGTACGTGGTAGTTAGCCAATGGGCGGCGAACATGAACATTCCGCGCTGTTTGAAGTTATGGCATTCATCGTCATATGTACCCCACCCTCTACCTCCTGTCTCTGCGTCGCCTTCGCACAGGGCCGTAGTTACAACGCTGTCGGGCCATGTCACCTCATCAGAGAATGCGGGGTATGCTGTTCTGAATGCCGTGATTACTTCTGCCGTGATATCCATCATGAACCCTCTACGAGAAGTACTCTTCCCATCTAAATGACAGCTCTACCTCGCTTGCTCCGGCGGATTCGCCAGTAACAAGCATTAACTCTCCCGGATCCATCTCCAAGTGAATATGGCCTGCCCCAAGTACTAGAGATATAGTGTCTGACTTCGCCATTGGCACAGACATCTCATATTTCCCAGATCCTTGAGTAAATGCGGCCGTTACATTGATCTCTGTTACAGAATTATCCGCATCGACATCATTCCATACTCCACCAATTACCGTGGCGTTCCTCCAGAACCTAATAATAACCGATTTAGTCCCATCCGTTGACGCGCCCATATATGTGGCTTCGATAGCAACCTTGTTTGCCCTGCCTTGGAATGTATCTTTATTTCTAAATGCCGCTATTAACGTCTCTGTTCCAGCTGAAAGAGAAGAGAACCCCTCCCCCGCGAACACGCGATGCCCTGCGTGGGTGTGGATGCCCTCGATAGTGCCGCCAGCCCATGACGATGTTCTCATGGTTATATCAGCGCCATCCCCTGCCGTGCGTCCGACCTCAAATTTTATCGCCTGGCTCGGCTCACTTATTGTTGGGGATGTTGATGTGTTTGTCTGATCGATGACATGCACAAGTATCCAGTCATATCCTATGCCCCCGTACACCCAGAAACTAACCGGCGCAGATCCTAACCATCCGTAAGTTATCTTGTATTGAAGTAGCGCATTGTGATTTAGATTGAACCCAGACTTCCCAGCGCCATCGCACGGATCAATATTCCACCCTGATTGCGGGAAAAACTCATCTACCCCGTCTTTTCTGAGGGAAACACCAAATACAGTATTTTCGTAACCAAAAAAGAAGCCATCAACACCATTGAATATCCCGTGCCGCTGATAGGTGCCAGGCTCTGGTGTGTCGTATATGGTGGTGAAGAACGCGTATACCTCATGCCCTGGCCGGTATGTGATAAAGCGCTTGCTTTCTATTATCGCCTCACCAACGCCAATCCCCGTTGTAACGGATGCCATAGCATCGGCGTTCCCGGTTGTGCCAGTCCCTGCTACGGTCTCAATGACGTCCTCGCTTGAGTTGCTGTATTCAAATCGAACCAGCACATCGTCGCCTCGCATCCCCGTTACCAACTGACCATAGCGAGACACATCAGCAGCCGCGCCAGCTGTCCCGACAATAGACGTTGACGGGGTGATGGCTTTAGCCACATGCACAGCGCCCCCCATCTGAGAGAACGCCCATATTCCACTAGGAGAAGGCGGGGTTACGGTCTTCCCAGCCTTTATCACTAGCTCGTGTCCATCCTCGTCATCTGGTTGATCAGGCCCTATATGTATCCTGACATCACCAGCATTCAGAGATTGGATTTCTAAAATAGTGCCGACAGCAATACCGGACGCAGCATAGACATCGACCCATTGATCCTTGTCTAGCTGAATTATCGGTAGAGAGTCGGCCATTGTTACTTAATCACCTTGGATGACTTTACTTCGATGCTATTTAATCGCATCATCTCTGGCGCGCTATCAGCCATTACACTCCAGTCTATAGATACATCCATAATGCATATGCCGAGGTTGTCATATGAGCTTCTTATGACTTCTAGCAATGCATCATGGGTGGCGGTATCAATGGACACATGAATGCCCTGCTCGATAGTGGCCATTATTCAGCCAAGGCCTTTTCAATCTCTTCCTTAAGCCGAGTTTCGCCCCATCGCTTATCTACGTCGATGCCGAGACCTTCCGCCTCTTCGCGCAATGTCGCAATGGCTTTTTCTGCCTCTGCTTTGGCTTCGCCTTCAACAATTGCCAGCGTACCATTGGCAAGAAGGGTCTTCAGGTACGGACTCTCGTCTTTCGCCTCGTCGGGGATCTCAACAGGATCACCGGCTGGCATGAGTTTGTACTTTTCCTTTTTAAAGGAATAAGTGATTAGTCGTGCTGCGTTGTTAATGACTTCCATCGTATTTAACCCCTAATACGCCCAAAAATAGAAGCGCAGGAAGGCGGCGGGCTTTTCCGCTTTTCGGTTTCCCTATCCTGCGCTAACTGGTTACGCTGCGTTGTCGTGGTATGCAGCAGAGCCAGGGTAGCGGAATTCAACACCGCCAAACTTATACTCCGCTGGTACGTTAACACGCAGACCGTCAGGCTGTGGAGCCAGTGAACGCCAAGGCATAGGCATGTGCATGACGAGGTTATCATCATTCATCTCATAGGCCATCATGCGAGGTACGCCACTTTCTCCAGCCGTCTTCATCTCGAAGTTAGGCTTGATGCTCAACTCTGATCCGGTCATTGCGGTGTAGAGGTTGTTAGTCTTGAAGTACTCAAGCACAGTGGTATCGGTGCCGGAGTCCATGCGCTTTTCTGAGATGATTGCCCAGTTGTCGCTATCCAGGACGAACATATTAGCAAGATGAGTCTCTGCGCTATTCTGCCACACAGTGATAAGTAGGGCATTCATGTAAGAAATGACCTCCTGACCAGTTGCGGTGGTGAAGTTCAGCAATGAATTACTGAGTTGCACATTGGCGTTGTTGAACAGACCGGTGATGCCGCGATCCGAGTCGCCAAAGAATGCGACGCGCTGCGCATGCTCTTGGAAGCCACGGAAGGACATACGCCCCTTGGTGGTGTCAACAGGAATGCGGAGCTGCTGCGACTTGCGTAGCTCATCGAGCGAGTATCCGTAGCTATTGCCGCCGTAGAACACCTGAATGGTGCTTTTGCTGGCGTTGATATCGGACTGAGGCAGGTCTTTTGCATTGGCACCGATGAATTTACCCATGGTCACAGCGTCATAGCTGATGTAGGTAACGGTGTCGATCCACTCAGGCTGAGAAGTATCTACCGGAATAAAGTCAGGGTAGACGATATTACGGTATTTGGCTTCGTAAATCTTCGCCTCAGTCTGTGAAAGCTGGCTGAGGAAGAAGGCGAGACCGTCATCGACGGTAGGCATGGCGGCGTCAAATTGAATGACCTCACCACTATCCAGGGTTACTGTTGTCATTTGTGGCATGGTGATTAACCTCCAAGGCCGATTGAAAGCTTCACAAGGTCGCCTTGAGCGCCTGCGGTGATGAACTTGGCACCAGTCAGCAGGATGCTCTCGGTAACGCCGGTTCCTGCTGCGTTTGAGAAGTCGCCTTGGCTGGTAGCACCTACGCGGAAATAAGCCTGCTCATCGACTGCAACAGCCTCGGCAGCAACCACCCACACAACGCCATGTGTGATGACGGTCATGTCCATGTCATCGGGTGCGCCGAAGGTATCGCCGTCTGCATAGGCTCGATTAAGCTCACGCATTACAACGCCATTAAAGTCCAGCGCGGTATCGCCAGTGGCGACCAGACGGGAGCTTCCCTCGGTGTCGGTTGCTACGGCTTTGCCATACACGATAGTTGCGCCGCTCTTATTGAGCTTCGAGACGGTGTTGCAGAGCTGTAGATCTACGGGCATGCCCGCGTAGGCCTCGCCGTGATCGATTGAGTATGTGGTTTGAACGGCCATTACTTATCCCCCTCTAAGGTTTTTTCCCAGCGATTGCCGAGACTGTCAGTGAAGGCCTGCTTCGCTGATGGCTTGTCTTTGTCGACATGAGCCATATCTTGCGCCAGTTTTGCGCGGGAGTCTTCGGCGGCCTTCTTCTCCGCCTTCTCCTCTTCGCTCTCGTCCTCTTCCTTCTCCATCTCGATGTCGAACATCGCCTGGATATAGGCGTCCGGCTTGGCGTCAAATCCCTTACTTGGGTACTTGGCTACCAGTGCGGCACGTTTAATCTCGTCAGGATTTGAGGAATCACAGGTGAATTCTTTACCTGCAACCTTCAATGCGGCGGTCATGGCGTCGGTTGTGGCCTCGACACGGGCAAGGATCGCGGAATCAGAAGAGGCCTTCTTTGCCGCTTCTAGCTCCTCGGTGGTTGAATCCAGCTGAGCCTGCAAGCCATCCAGCTTTGCCTGCACCTCCTCCGCTGAGTCTTTGCTGGTCTGCGCCGCTGTGGTCAGGCGGGCAATACTGTCTTCCACTTGCGCGGCGGCAGCATCCTCCATCTCGACGGCTCGACCGTTATCTAGCATTACTTTGATCATAGTGATCTCCGGTTGTTTATCTAAAATACGAGCCATCGCGCCCGCTCTTGCTTTATCCACCACCGCGACGTGGTTAATCTTGATATCGCGCTGGATGAATTCGTAGGGCTGACCATCTTCGGTCTTGCCTGGGGTGTTGTCATATTCTGCTGTGTACCCGGCTGACAGCTGAGCCTTGCCGGATTCGATTGATTTGATTGCGTCGGCGTCTTTGATCACCAATGGAGCGACAACATAGTCGCCATCCCTTACGCCTGCGCCTGAAACGACGCCGACTGTAACTGACTTGAATGTTTTGGAGTTGACCAGCTCATCGGGGTGGCTATCTGTGACATCGGCCACAAGATAAGTCTCCAGTGATTCATCCTTGAACACCTCCTCTTCGGGGCGGTACACCTTGATGATGCGGAAAGGGTCTCCATCGAGACCAAGCTCAGAGGCTAAGTAATCTTGAATGCCAGTACGCGCAACACGGCCAGGAACCTTCAAAAATCCCTCAGGCGTGTATTCTCGCTGGCTTATGGCGAATGTAGAGCGGTCGAACAGCGTTACTTTCAAAGGGGTAACTCCACTTCTTTTGATGTCCCATTGTACCACGCTGCCCTAGCGATCAACCACATACTAGCCATTCTTCTTACTTTCCGCAACCTGCCTACTGGTTACCGGCTGGGCCACGCATCGGCAATTTATCTCCTGTCCGGGGATTATTGGCTGCCCTTTGTCGTTCTTTGGCGGGTCTGACCACTTGTAAACGCCCTTGCCATACCCTACATCTGCATTGGATATAGCCTCATGCCTATGCCTGACGCGTGAATCATCAGCATCAAGCCATCGGAAAAACTCAAAGCCAGCATCTTCTTGCCGCTGCTTTGATAGCTCCCCGTTGGCCTTGGATGTCTGGTCGCGGGCTATCATGGTTGCACGCTGCCTGGTGACGCCGAACCGCTCTTGAAGCTGGGATACTATGGCAGAAGGTCTTAGCCCTGCCTTCATGTTCGTGGTGACTAGCTGCTCGACCTGTCCGAGATATTGGCTAGGGATAGATTTGATCAATCTAGTGTTTTCCGCTACTGATGCGTCCAATATGTTCTCTAGGTTTGGTGAGTCGCCGAACACATCTATCCCTACGGACTTAACGGACTTTGCGAACCGACTCCTGTTATTTCTGCCAATAGCATTAACAAAGGCTGATGCCACGCCCTTGGCTGCCCCGAAGAATTCAGGAGATGACCACTTAGCCGTCAATCTCTCGAATAACGCCGAGATATCAGCCGCCCACCCGTCATAAACAGCAGAATCTCCGACGTATTGAGGCTCAAGAGCTTTAATCATCGGTATCAGCTGCTCGTCGATATCCTTCCTTATGGCCTTGACCAGCTTTTGGAGGGTTGAATTATATGTGCGCGCCGCTGCCTTGTCAGGCTGCACTGACTTTGCCGCCTTGGCCTTCTTTGGTCGATTGGATATCTCCTCAAGCTGAGATTGCAAAAGCTCCTTGCCGCGCAGTATATCACTCACCACTGCTCTCGCCTTCCTTTACATCAGACAATAGCGCGCGGGCTTCTGCTTGAGATACGGGGAATGATGCGGATACTATCTTCTCTCCGGTCTCCTTTGATATTTCGCCTAATCCTATCTGCGAGATAACCTCCATCAGCGCCGTAACCTGTGCGCCATTAAGTGACTTAGATGGGTCTATTTCTCCATCTACCCCCTCCTCAAGGTCAAACGGATCGCTACCCTCAATCGCCTCGGCCTCCTCTATCTGCCCATCAAGGAACTGGTACTCCTCGTTGGCCTCAAGGTTCTTCTGTACTTGGGATACGACAACAACTCCGTCTTCGAGGTAGACGGCGCTCTTCTGCGCACGCAACAATTCCGCCTGAGCTAGCTCCACCTGATTAGGCTGCTTCAGCGGGTTCCATGTGTAGTCGTAGTCATCCGGCATATCCCCCAAGGCAGATCTAACGAGAACCTGATCAATATGGATTAACGGCTTCGCAAGCTGGCTTGTTTGCTTGGCGCGTATCGAGTCATAGTAGTTTGATAGATCCCCCTCTCCTGTGGAGTTTAACCCGCCAGGGCTTTGCCCGAAGAATCGGGTCATCGGGATGTCAGCGCACCCGGTAAGCCATACCATGAGATTTTCAAGGATTGGAGCAACACCGGATAAATTGAGGGTCTTTCTATCGTATGACTCTTCCCCATCGAGCAGGGCGAGATTAACAATGGACTTAAGCTGGGAAAATAGGATATACCGGTCTGTGATCGCTTCATCCTGATCGCTGGCAAGCTCCTCAGATAGGCCATCACGGGTAATCACATCAACATTGGCTTCTTGCATTAGCTCAGCGATGCCGCCCTTGGCCGATACCGTATCAAGCAGATCCTCCATGCACTTCCTTAGCTCAGAGTCCCCCCAGCCTTGGGTTATAGCCATTTGCCTACGCGGCAGTTTCGCCCCATTGAACCGGGCTATATGAGACCAGTGGATTTGCTGCGATCCGCCCTGGATTGTGTAAAATTCTGGCAACAAGTAATTATCGGACAGCACATCCCATGTGTTAAGCGTCATTGCTGACATTTCCCAACGATCAAAGACTAGGAGTCGCTCCAAATCGCCCTTCTTTATCTTGGTAACATCAAGCGGCTTGCTCAAGTCTTGATTCGTGATCATGAGGATACCGCCACCGCCATATAATCTAGCCCAGCTTAGCGCGTCATCACATGCGAATTTCAGTCCTACTCTCTGCTCCTCCCGCTGGATATCCTCGGCCCCGGCACTTTTTATGGTTCTCCACTCTCGCACCATGTCCCCAGCTGGGATATCAACGATCTTGCGTGCTATCCAGTTGGTTTGGTACGCAGCATCCATCTCGGCAAAGTTCGTCATTACCCCGGCAACGAATTGATTGTATGCGCGCTTGCCTTTTGCTGTACCAAGGCCGGATGCGACATTCTGTAGTCCATCAACGGATGATTTCGGGACTATCAGGCCTGAGTCTGTTTGAGTGTACTTTTCCACTAGAGCATGTCCTTTAGGCTTGGTTTTGCATTGTGTAGCATATCGGATATAGCATCACACATAGGGTCTATTTGGTCATCATGGTCGTGAGCGTCATCTGCCGTGAACGCCTCGCATTCAGCTATAAAATCATGCACCCACGGTGCATTTAGTGGAATCATAACATGCCCAGACTCGATATAGCCTAGCACATCCTGAAGCCTGGTTACCTTGTCGATGCTTCTGGGGATAGCCTTAACCGGGATAGCGGGAGTAATCTTCTTGCGCATCCTTTGGATTAACTCTGTCCCGCTACTCTTATCCTCTATCCCGAAGTACCTGAGCCTTCCGGTATCGGCTGATTTGTGCTTTTGCCAGAAATCAGGAAACCTTTTCTCCAGCTCGTACGCCTCAAACTTACCCCTCAGCATGTCAATCAGGTATATTTTTCCATCATCGCCAAGGCCCCAGCACTCGGCAACCTGATAATCGCTTGCTTCTTTCTTTTTCTGCGCGGTGTCGCCGAATATCGCCCGCCATTTCATCTTTGGTAGTGTCGTGTATCGGCCAAACCAGCCGCCCTTTATAATCTCTCCGCCTATAGTGAATGGATTCTGTTGATATAGGCTCTGCCAGCTATTCGTGTCCATGATAGATTTTCTATCGAGCAAAAAGTCTACACTTTTGTGCTCAGGGAATAACGCCTCCCCCTCCTTCCTATGCTCCTCATTCCTCTCTGCTATGGCGCTATAAGTCAGGACTCGCACGTCATCAGAGGAATCAATCAGTCGCCCTATAGGATCGTCAACATGCCACCTAGTGAGGATTGCGAGCAATGCCCCGCCCTCGCTAAATCTGGTAAAAAAATCATCAGTAAACCAATCCCATGCCGCATCTCTCACCGTCCTAGAGTTGGCATCTGCCCTCCCCTTTATCGGGTCGTCAATAACCCCCAAATCCAGAGACTCGCCAGTGATCGCCCCCCTTACGGTTGTATTCCTAAAAAACCCGTCATTACCACAATACTCCAATATCTCCCTGTTTCTCAGGTATTGCCCAGACACTGTTACTGTATTTGAGCTATTTATTGATGTTTCCGGGAATATTCGCGAGTACAACCTCGATGTATATGTGCGCTGTAGCCTCAAGTTAGCCCTTACCCCCAATCTCTCAGAGAACGAGGTATAAATAGTCTTCTTTGATGGGTCTTTACCGGCCACCCATGCGATTAGGTCAATAATCTGCACGGACTTTCCGTGCTGTGGAGGAGCCTGGATTACAAGCTTCGGGGATTCACCGCATAGAAAGGACTCTGCGAATTGCTGCAATTCCGCTGCCACCTCGCGTTGCCACCATCCATCCTTCATGCCAGGATTCATAAGCTGGCGAAAGGAATAGAAGTCCTCCCTGGCATCCCTTATTTTCTTTTCGAGTAGTAACTCAAATATCCTTTGGTTCGAGTGCATACTTTGCTATTTCTTCTGCCAGCTCTTCATCGGATATCTCGGAAACCAGGATCGGCCCGCCTCCCGGCCCTGTGACCTCGCTCGTTGTCGAGTCCCTAAGCCCCAGGTCTCTAGCTATGATGTTGGCATTAAACAGGTCTGCCGCAGCCCCTGTGAACTTCTGGGTACGTATTACGCGCTCAATATTGGCAACGACATCAATAAAATCTTCCCTCCCCCTGTAATCACTCCATGTCTGTGTGGATATATCAAGGAAGATATGCAAGCCGTCAAGCGTCATTGCCCTTGCTTTGTTGATTGTTAGGTCTACTTGCTCCCCTTGGAATTGGGCAGCCTTATTTTCTACTAGCGGGTTGCTGTCCACCCACTCGAAATACTCGCACGCAGCCGACCATAACGAGTTTTTATCGGAGAATATCTTATCCCTGCCGTGTTTGGCTCTTGCTTTCCAGAATTGGTTTCCTGGCGGGGCTGGCATCACTCACCAATCCTTTCTTCAGCAGTCCACATATTAGCCGTGACTCCATTATCGCCGTATACCCGCACCTCATGCGCCCCGGACTCCCCTACAGATAGGGCGGTAGCCGGGAAGTCCTTTCTTGTGATGATGCACCCGCGCTTTACTAGCCATTCAATCGCCCGCTTATCGCCAGTATTGACGGCCGTTGCTAGCTGGGTAAGCTTATCCTCACTCGTACACGCAATAGAGCCAGCGCTTAGCGTTGCGGCCATGGAGGCGTTCATGGATAGCGCGGCGGCGGTTATCAGTACAGCCTTTATCATTGCTGCGCAGATTCCATCAGCGGGATAGTCAGCAGCTCCGCGTCATATTCGGCCTTTGTCAATTCAATGATCGTAGTTCCGTTGGCGGTTACCGAGTCGTCAGCGATACCAAGCATAAACTCATCCTCGTAGTGTTGCACCTGTCCGCTTTGGTGCTGGTATCGTGCAGGAATAATGCCGTCGGCGCTGTACCCGTCTGGGTATACCCAGTCCACCCTGCCGTTGCTTCCTAGGCTCTTTGTTATCTCTACTCTAACGTATTTCATATTTTCTCCTGGTTTTGTCTATTGTGTCTTTTAAGCGATCATCCGGTATAAGTCAGGCCCCTGTTCACCTCGCCAGGCGTCGCGAAAGATGTGCTAATCGTGGCAGTGATGCCTGAGTGAACGTAGATTAAATCGGTGCCGTTGTCGGCGCTGATTAGGTTGGTGCCGTCGTATGTGAGTCCGGTTATGCTGCCATCAGGCGTTGCGAATGATGTGCTGATCGTGCTGGTGATGCCGCTGTGAACGTAGATTAAATCGGTGTCTGCGTCGGCGGTTATCAGGTTTGCGCCGTCGTATGCCATGCCACGAACATTCGCCCCAGGCGTTGCGAATGATGAACTGATTGTGGCGGTGACTCCGGAATGGATGTAGATTAAGCCGGTGCCTGCGTCGGCGCTGATTAGGTTGATGCCGTCGTATGTCATGACACGAAA
>Ga0180437_10003514_pt1 | contig 23302 bp, 27 predicted proteins | sample SS_ome_4_FD_132410 | JGI IMG/M metagenome (GOLD analysis project Ga0180437, IMG submission 132410) | Hypersaline lake sediment archaeal communities from the Salton Sea, California, USA - SS_3_D_1 metaG | ecosystem: Environmental > Aquatic > Non-marine Saline and Alkaline > Hypersaline >...
GCTTACTTTTTCGTGAATTCTGCCCTGTCGGGCATCCAGAAGGGCCTGCAGGTAGCACACTGCGTGGCGGAGATGGGCAGACAATCAGAAGCTGCCTACTTCAGGGATTCGGCAAGAGAAGCGACCGGCTTCACCGATTGGGCTGAAAATCACAAGACCATCATCGTCCTCGAAGGTGGATTCCACGCCGCCCTCGATGGGATCAGGTATTTCCTCGAAGCTGGCAAATGGTGCGATGTCACTGAGCCCCCTCCCCCTGCCGATCATTTCCACTGCCCCTATCCGTGGGCCTCCTTCACCGAAGACGAGGAGACCATGAACGGCATGATGACCTGCGTGGGCATCATCCTGCCCGAGCGGATCTACGAGGCGGCGAGGGCAGTTCGTTCCAAGGAAGGCGAATTTTTCCCGGTTCCGATCGATCAGCCTACCAAATATGCATTCTGCAGGAACGACTTTCCAACAGAGGATTTCACTCCGTGGGAAGTCGAGCTTATCAAACTTCTCAATTCCTGCCCCCTGGCGAGGTAACAATGAAAAAAGAGACCGCCGTTGTTTTCGACGTATCCGCCTCCATTGACCTCGTACTCGACTTGTTCGTGTCAAGCGGGGCCTATGGCGTAGAGCCGGTTGGGTTTCCGCTGAGATCGGGAGGAACGTTGGTAGACCCAATCAACGAGCTGGCGGCCAAGTATCACAAGTTATACTGGTTCACTGACGGCTACCATTCCGGAGACCTAGCGGACAACGTCAAGGTCATTCTGGTTGGAAGAGAGAGCGGGTACACCACAAACAACGTTACACCACATGAAAAAGAGAAAAAAGCTTAAAAAGACGTGGCGCAGAGTGCGCAAGTCGGTTACGCATCGCATAGCCGCCTGCCAAGACGGCAAAATCACTGTCTTAACTGAATTCCGGGCTGACTGGTACGTCGGGGTTAAAGCGCCAGTCAGCCTTAACATATCGGAACTCGACCTCTACAATCCGGCTCTGACTCTGGGCATTTATGCCAGCGGCCCTATCTTTAAGGGATTCCATCGCGGCGAGATCTTCATTGATTTAAGCACTGAGCGTGTATGGAAAGTCAAGAAAAAGAAGCTGGGTATAGAAATCGACAAGCTTGCAATCCACCCTGGGGTCTTCGACCCAATTATGCGCAATGCGATCCGGAGATTGGAAGAATACATTTAGTGCCGACTATTCATGCGCACACCATCAATGCACGATGAGGCATTCGGAGGAGTAGAATGGTTTTCCCTCTCTCCAAGATCAAAGAATTGTTTGTGCGTGTCAGCAAAAGCGGCCATGCCGCTATCAAGCCGCACCCCAAACACAAGCTTGTTGAACTTGGGTTAACCCAATACCTTGGTGGTCTGCAGGCAACGATTGGTTATTTTAGTACTCATACCACGCACACCACTACCGCAACTTGTATCCTGGAGCTGCTTAAGGCAGCACTCGATGATCAACAGATCAAGGTCGATTTCAGGCAGAAAGATACCAAGGGGAAGAAAGATTTCTATGTCCTTGAGGCTTGCGTAAACGAGTGTATCGTGCCAATTGCGGTGCGAATCGATCAAGAAAATTACAACGCGAATTGCAATGGATTCATCCCAGAAGAGAAGGAAGGCGGCTTTGGGATTCTCCTCCGTGTCCGCATAGAAGACCACTACGATGAATTTTGTCGTGAGATCTACAATTCCGGCCATATAGCGGACCCCGACTGCGATCTTGAGATTGCGGTTGCCGAGATCAAGAAAATTATCGATGCTTTGAAATAGGGAGACAAACCTTGAAACGATGCGAAGTTTGTGGCACCGTTATCCATCTTGCCAGACTCAGAGCAGTTCCCGACACGCCATTTTGCATCGACTGCGCTGAAGAATATGGGCCGAAGAAAAAAGTCGGCTTCATGGTGAGCACGGCCTCGAAGGGGACAGCCTCGACGTTAGTCACTATCGACCCCGACGACGCCGAAGCCCTTCGCCGGGCTCGCCGCGCACACCGCCGCGAACGTTAGACATATCTAGCTGTACCACACGGAGGCCGTTACACCACGGCTCAATATTCGGGTACACCACGATGTCGCGTACATCACGCTAAGAATATCAAGTTATGATTCTATGCGGAGACACCGCTCCTCTGTTGGGTAGTGTATAAGAAGGACGTTGTAGAGGACACTGTGCAAGAATCCACCATCCAGAAGATCTTGGGCGATCCCAATTTCGATCCCGGTATCATCCTCGAAGATGCCCTGGTATCGTTCATCAGAAATTACCCGCGCAAAGCGGCAGAGGACAAGGTTGCTCTCAAGTATCTCGTCCGGGACGTCGACATCATCGAACAGATGAAGGACGTGGTCGACGTCAACGACGCCGAAAACTTGGCAACCTTCATCGACACCGTCAAGCGTTCGACTTCCTGGGCACGAGACAGAGCCCTGAGGGCCATCGTCGATAATCTGCAAGACGTCGAGAGGGAAAACATCGACGCGGTGTTCGAGGTGGTTAAGAGTAAACTGTCTGACATCCGGCTGGGCAAGATCCCAACCCGATTTTTCTCATTCTTGACCCTAGGCCAAACGGAGGAGATGGTTGCCAATGCGGTCAGGAGAGGTTCCACGAAGAGGTGGAAGGCGACAGATTGGGTGGTCGCCCTCCGTGTTTCTATCGGTGAGGATTTGTTCCTGGAAGCTCTGGAAAAGGAACATGTCAAGCTTGACGCCGATACGCTGAGGATAGTCTCCAACATGGCGATAAACGTCAAGGGCGATCCGGTGAAGGAGAGGATCCTCCTGGCTGTAGAAGATTCCTTTGATGGCTACGTCTGTTTCGGATGCGGCAAGGAACCCATCAAAAGCCTGTCAGGATACACGCTGCACAGGAAAAGTTGTTTTGCCGCAACAGTACGCTCCCCCCACGAAATTATTATGGGACGTCCCAAGTCCCTCAAATTCCGTTGCGCCTGTGGTGAGATCTTCACCTCTCGCTCCGGACTCACCCTTCATGAAAAGACCTGCAGATGACCATTAACGACGAAGAAATCAAGAAGCAGCTCGAGGCATACGCTCCGGTAGTCCCAATGGCTGGTAGGAGCGTAACATTCTTGGATATGGGGACTCTCCTGGAGGTGCCCCCGTCCTTCGCCTACCACATCTACGAGATGATCCAAAATGGAGAAATCAAGGTTATTATGCCAATGCCGCCCAGAACGGATTGAACATTTATGGTTGTTGGAGAAGCAGAATATCCGTTGGGTGGACGCACGGCAATCGACTATCGGAGGACCAAGTGGACGAGAAACTTCAGGCAGAGATAGACTTCCTGCATAGGCTGGGATCCCGCAGCGGTGGTGAATCTCGCGCAAGACGTGAACGCATGCGTCGGCAAGCCGCCCTGGAAAGCGAACCAGCACCACCTCGTACAATCAACGGGTTCAATGTAGGTGATCGTGTGAGGAGGCACGACGGGGCTATGGGCCACGTTGTGGAACCCTCCACTCTGGTGGGCCTCCACATCGAAGATCCCTCCTCGAGAGGGATCGTCGAGACATTGCCAGGTGCCAACGCCGTCACAGTTCTGTTAGACAACGGATGCGCGGCCTGGGGCATCGACGGCTGGGTGAGGGTCGAATCCGAGCCCGAGCCCACGCCGAGCAGCGAGGAAGAGGTCACTCGTTCGACACATCCTCACGGAAGGGTTCCCGGCATGCAAAGCCCCGATGAAGACGGCGATCTTTGCGAAGTCTGTGGTCGTCCGATGTGCACCTCCTGCAACGTCTGCCACGGCTGTGAGCACGACAGGTCTGAGCGCCTGAGACGCGGCGCATACATCGGCGAAAGCGGAGATGAATTCTTCGGAGCCCCGCCAGATCGCCCCGTTGCGGGAGGTGCAGGGTTTGCCCCTGAGGTCGTTGAAGGCGATGTGGAACCTGGCACGGCGGTACGAATCAATTGTCTCCGTGCCAGGGGAATGCCGTGCGACCACTACGGAACCACCTGCGAGGGGCGACATGGCCAAACAAGAATGGTGGACGCAGAACGACTCACCGACGAAGAAGAGCGCTGTTGGATACTTGATTGTGGAGGTTGTTGTCCCGCAAGCGCTCTCGAAATCGTCGACGAAGAAGAGGTAGAGGAAAGCCGACTCTTCCCAGGTGCCAAGGTCAGGGTCAACTGCCTGTATATGCTAGAGGGCCATTGTTCACATGGCAACTGCCGCAGCCGTCATGGGCGTATCTACGAGATTGAGAGCGAGAGAGCAACTGACTATGGCTACAGGGTGTGGAATCTGGTAGATGCCTTTGGTTATTGCCCAGAGCAAGCCTTATCGCTGGTTGACGACGAAGCCAGGCTGGAGGCTGCAGGAGGATTTTCTGAGGAGAGCGAAATGTCGGTGGCGACGAAGAAAAAGGCTAAGAAGAAGAAAGCCAAAAAGAGTGTGAACTTCGTGGTCACCGAGGAGAATATCCCCCAGGTGGTCGAGGCGATCCTCGAGAAAGTTCGCGAGCCCCGCGAACTCAAGGCTGCGGTCAAATTCATCGAAAAGAACGAAGCCGCCACGAGGCATATCGAAGAACTCGCCGCCGCCATCCAGCATTTCAAGAACAAAGACGAAGACAAGTATACTCATCTTGCCAACGTCTGCCGTCTGATCCCTGCGGTGTTCCGAGACACCAATTCTATCAGACATGACGAACTGCATCGAGCCAGAAAGTGGATCGAGGAGAACTCCGTGGTCATGGGCAAAAGTGATCTCATTACCATGCAGCTGATGGGAACGGTGAAGAATTTCCGAAAGGTGCAGTACAGAGGCAGAGACAACAAAATCATCGCCGAGACCGACGATTGCTTTGCCAAAGGAATCTGCTTCGGTCCGTTCCACATCCATCTGTGGCTCGACAGCGGACACCTGCGGTTGAACGCCCTCGAACCAAACATCCCGCCCGAGCAAAGCAAGTATATGGTTCACCCCCATATCGACCGAGATGGGGGCGATATCTGCCTGGGAGCCGGTCGAGATTCGTTCCATCGGGCCGCACGTGAATCCAGAATATGTGATGCCCTCCTGATTGTCAGAGGTGTTCTGAACGAGTACGGTAGGAACCCCTACCACGACCTTGGATACTGGAAGAAAAGCGCGGAGGCCTGCATCACCTGCGGGTCGGGAGAGGTCATGCACAAATGTCGCGGGTGTCGCCAGCCTCTCTGCAAGGATCATTCCTTCACGTGCTCGAGATGTGGGTCCACCGTCTGCGCTGACCATGTCCGCAAATGCCGCGACTGCGATCGCCCCCTTTGCGGCCCCTGCAGAAGGAATGACAAGGTCTGCGGTCGCTGCGACGACACCACATACAATCCGACGTGGATGAAAGAAGTCGAAAAGTTCAAAGAGATCGTCGTGCCGGTGGGCAAAGCGAGGAAAAAACCCACCAGCACCGAAAGCGAACGGCTCGGCGGAGGATTCCTGAAATAATCAAATCTCACTGCTTCCCGACAACAGCAGGTGGCTGTGGGATTGGGAGCAGACCAGACAACCCCTTTTCGCGAAAGGAGAACGCAAATGAGGATCCATCTGGTGCACAACAAGGGAGCGGGTTTCTCGGGTTACAAGGAAATCGGAAACGGGACGTCGATCGGCGACCTGTTTTTCAGCGAGATGGGCCGCGATGCCCGTCCCGGCGATTTCCTGATCCGGGTCAACCAGGAGGAGGTGAAGGCCTCGCAGGCCCTCCAGGAAGACGATTACGTCTCCATCACCCCCACCAAGGTCTCCGGCGCGTAAGCCGGGCCGCCCCGCCTGAGGTCCCCCGGCCACCTGCCGGGGGACCTCTGTGCCTTTACAACGAAAGGAGCGGAGATGCGCTACAAAGAAGGACTGAGGGTTATGATAAGCCCCCAGGGACGTGAGCGCTACATACCTTCAGAAAGAAACCCCTTTAACATCGGGGGACAAATCCTCGAAGTCTTGCGCCAGGGGAGAAGCTACCGGGTACTCTGGGACAACGGCAATAAAAATACTTACCGCAAGATTGATCTCAACATCGAAGGCGAGTCCTCCGACCAGATTGTTATTCTTCGCAAAATGGTTGCGATCTATCAAGGGAGCAATTGCCGTAACTGCGCCATCTGCCGGGAAATTTGCCCCATGCATGCGATTTACCGCGAGGATGGCCGGCATATGGTCAACGCCCGCAAGTGCGATGGCTGTGGCATCTGCATCGACCTGTGCCCCAACAAGAAGATTGTCTGGACCAACATCGTCGCAGACACCACTGAGATCACGGACGAAGACAAAACGAAGATATCCGAAAAATACCCCATTGCTCCAAGGACCGTGGCGAAAGCAGCCGATTGGATGGGAAAAAAGAAAAGTAGGATCGCCGCCGCCGCCGACACGTTTGTTGAATCGCTTGGGAAAGTCAATGGCAACTTCGTAAGCCTGGAAGGTGCAGAAACCATGCTCGCCCTGCGAAAATTCCGCGAAGCCATCGATGGCTTACCATATAGCACTCTCGGAGAGGCCGCTGGAGTCATCAAACGCGGATTCATGAATCCAAGAGAAACAGCCCTGCGCGAAATCGAGGGCGTTCTCAACCAGTTCTGCATGGTTTCCTACGAAGATGGCACTCTCACAGTCGTGACGAAGGAAGACATAATCGTGCACGACGTGAACTTCGGACAGTTCCGGATCGAGCTTCACATCCCAGGCAGCAGCCTCAATGTCACCGCCATCAACCCCAACTGGGGGTTAGAACGCCGACGAGCTTCACACCCCCACATCGATAACGATGGTGGCGGAATTTGCCTCGGTGCTGGCGTCAACGCGTTCGATAAGGCGATAAGGGATGGCAGAATATGTGATGCCCTCCTGGTCGTGCAGGGCGTGTTGAATGAGTACGGTGACGAAAACCCGTATCATCCGATCGAAGCATGGACAGAAAAAGAATGCTACTTATGCCAGGAGGACGGCGCAAGATATTCCCACAGATGCGCACAGGACAGCGAGCTTAAGCACATCTGCGACGACCACGCAATCTTTTGCAGCCATTGCGGAAGGGTCGCATGCGCCTATTGCGTTGCACAATGTTCGGAATGCGGAGAACCCCTGTGCGGCATTTGCGCCGCCCTGGAACTCTGCGAACACAAGAGCGATCCCAGAAACCGCGAATGGGTAAGGAGGGGGGTTGAGGATGCGAAGAAATGGAAGACCGAGGAGGGGGTCAACGGGCTTCGTGAGAGAATCGGCGAGCAGATCACCGTCCAGATCGAGCGCATGCGAAAAGCCGCCAAGGAATGCGCAGCCGCCGATGAGCAACGTCGGAAGCTGCAAGAGGAGAGAGAACGCAAAGAGCGAGAAGCCGAAGAATACCGGAGGCTTTCTGAGCGAAAGAAAAAGGAATTCCTCGCCGGACGTCCGACCCCCGATGGATACGCTGGATTCCTCGGAGATGAGAGCATTGACGACCTCCGGGATCGACACGCGCAGGCCACTGACTCCGAGCGAGCTGCAGCAATTGCGGGAGGGACGTGTCCCGCATGCGGTGAGGCATGGTGCGAATGGTGTAATCGCTGCCATGAGTGCGGCTTCAACAGATAAGGGAGGTGAGACGATGGCGAGAGGCAAGAAGAAGGGCGAGCCGAGAGGCAAGAAGAAAGACAAGGGGGAGAAGCCCCCGAAGAAGAGCAAGAAGAGCACGAAAAAGCCCCCGAAGAAGAGGGGTAAGCAGAAGAACAAAAAACCAGGGCCGCCCAAGAAGATCGACTTCTCCCAGGAGCGACAGAAGACTGATTTCCCCGACGTGCTCCGCTTCACCCCCTACGCCTTCGCCAAGATGCTCTATCTGCGAGACAAGGGGAGCACCGAGATCAGCGGATTCGCCCTGACCGACGATGGCGACCCTTACCTGATCGTCGACTTCATCATGCCCGAACAGGAGTGCACCGGGGCAACCACCGAGATGACCTCCAAAGGCATCGTCGACCTCTTCGACAAGCTCTCCGGGCCTGCCAAATTCGGCGGCATGGGCATCAGCCCCGGTCGCTACGGTCGCGTCTGGATCCACACTCACCCCGGTTTCAGTTCAGAACCGAGTGGCACGGACTGGGCCACCTTCCGTGAGGTGTTCGGCGACAAAGACTGGGCCATCATGTTCATCATGGGGAAGGGCAAGGAGGCCACCTGCATCCTGAGGATCGAGCAGGTGGCTGGTGGCCACTTCCGCATCCCGTGGGAAGTGGACTGGGATTACGAGTTCCCCGGCTCCAACTTCGAAGCCTGGGATAAGGAATACGACGACAAGGTCACCGCGCACACCTACGTCACCAGGTCGTGGTACGGTGGCGGCGGCTCACTCTATGGCGGAGGAGCCCAATACGGGAAGTGTGAGGTGTGCGAGTGCGGCGGCGTCTATCGATACACCGTGGGCGACAAGAAGATGTGCTGGGCATGCAAAGAGGCACGCAAGTCGTGCCGTGGCAAGCTGAAGACCGACCAGGCAGACAAATACGCCAAATGGAACGAGCTGATGGGCGGCCCCGAGGAAGAGGAGAAAGAAGACACGAGCGAGAAGTTGACCACCTGCACCAAATGCGGCAAGGAAGCCGCTACCCTCACGTGGTGGGGAAATAATCGATATTGTGACGACTGCTGGACTGACGACGCCGACGCCACCGAAGACCCCAGCGAATGTGCCAGGTGCGGGGCCAAGGACCATCTCCTCGCCTTTTGGGCTGGGCAGTGGCTCTGCCAGGACTGTGAGGACGAACTCCAAGGCCTCACGGATGGCGACACGGTTGACGCAGCCTTCATCGGCGAGGCCATCGACGCCGTGGATGCCGCGAACATCGCGGCAGACCCGGGAGGATTCCTGGCGGACGACACCGAATCCAAAGAGGAAGATGACAGCGGTTTCTGCGACAAATGCAACGCGAAGGTAGAAGTCCTCGTGCTGCACAAAATTTCAACCTCGTTGTTTGAATACCTCTGTGAAGCCTGTTACGAGAAAGAAGACGCCACGAAGAAGGTGAATGAGGAGGAGAAGGAAGTCTTCGGTGCCGAAAGCAGCGGATTCGAAGGAGACACCACCATCGAACCTCGACGAGGCCAGTGGCCGGTCGGCTTCGATGGTGAACTTCCCGTTTTCTAAAGGAGGACACAATGAAAATCGAAAACCGTGACATTCGCCAGCGGGAGATCGTGCCTCCCGACGCCATCAAGGAGATGACGGTGACCGTCATCGGTGTGGGAGCCATCGGGAGGCAGGTGGCCACCCAACTTGCCGCGATGGGTATCCAGAATCTGCAGTTCATCGACCCCGACGTGGTAGCCCCCGAGAACCTCGCCGCCCAGGGCTTCCTCGAAACCGACCTTGACGAGTTGAAGGTCGTGGCGGTCCAGGAGGCCTGCTCTCGTATCAACAGCGAGATCAACATCGAAATCATCGACGGCCTCTACAACGACGACATCGAAGTCGGCAACGTGGTCTTCTGCTGCGTCGACTCCATGATGGCCAGGGAATTCATCTGGGACAGCGTCGAGGAGGATGTGAAACTCTTTCTCGATACGCGCATGTCGGCGGAGTCGATGCGAATCCTCGCCGTTGATACGGAAGGAGGGGACACCTTCTGGTACGAGGAAACCATGTTCGCCGACGAGGAGGCCTACGGAACGCGATGCACGGCCAAGAGCACGATCTACTGTGCCAATATCGCCGCAGGCCTGGCCATTTCGGAATTCACCAAGTGGCTCCGAGGCATGTCGGTGTCGAAGGACAAAATGCTGAACCTGCTGTCCGGCGAGATGGCAGACATGACCAAGACAGGTGGCTTCGACGAGTAAACTAAGTGGACCTAGTTGCCCCAGAAGCAGGAACCTAATTGTCTTGTGGGCTCGGGGATTCTAGGCGATTGTTCGGAGCGTAGCATGCACCAGGCGATCGAATTGGTAAGAAGCCCTGCTCGCGGACCGCCCCTCGATATTAAATATATTGTGTGTGGAGCGACATGCACCACGCAATTCAGATCCGACCATTCCCGCCGACACCACGACATTGTGGGTTGGTGGCAGAAGAGAGGTCCGTTTCCCCTGATCTGTTCGGCCAAAAGGCCCAACACGAAAGGAGCAAACCATGACGATCAAGACCAAAGACGAGTTGATGGAGGCTGCGGAAGCCTACATCGAAGCTTCTCAGAGCGTGAAGGCCGCTCAGGAAGTGCTCAGCCGTGCGAGGGATGCCATCATCCCCGCCTTCAACAAGCTTTGCCGCGCCGATGAGGACGGCAACCGCACCCTGGATTTCGGCCCCACCAAGATCATGCTCGTTCCCTCCCGCAAAGTGGACGAGACAGCCCTCAAGGCCAAGCTGGGGTCCGACGCCACGCGGTTCATGGAGCGTCACCTCGCCATCGCCCTCCACACCATCCAGCACCGTATGGGTGTCAATAAGGCCAAAGACATCGCCGACGACATCAAGGCGGTCCTGGACGAACACCTGTCGGGCGAACCCACCCTCCTGCGCAACGCGGTGAAGACCATCAAGGAATTCGACAAGAACTCCGCTCTGGCTTCGCTCTCCAGCGAGGACCAGAAGGAGGTCAAGATCGAAGTGACCCAGACCCTGCGTCCCTACCCCGAACGCCAGGGCTTTCGCGCCAAGGTGACCGCTGCCCTGGAGTGGCTGAACATGCGCAAGGACAAGTAAATACTAATCAAGGACCTCTCTCCAGGACGGGGGCCGAAGCCCCCGTCCAACTTTATAGTCACAAAAATGTGCAAAGAAATTCACACCTCTGGTATTGTCCCATTCCTCGCACGTGCCAAGATGTGGTGCGCAAGGCTTGGTGATGACTTAAAAGCATCCCATTCCATAGAGCAATTGGGGAAGTATCTAAATAATCCAGCAGTGCGGCTTGGCGTGTGGGTAGAAATGCGCTGGATGAATATGAAAGCCATTAACAATTACAAAAATGGGAAATTGGTTGGATTCTTTGACCTTGAGTCTGGTGAGTTCTACAAATCAATTAGGCAGGTTTACACTGGTACAGGAAAACACATAGGCGACACACACATAACTGCAGAAGAACAAATTGTTGTCAAAACAATATGGGAGCATATGAAAGACACATGGCAGAAGAAATTCAAAAGAAAGTTTCGAGCGGAACAGCAGACTTAGCCCACATTCCAGATCCTGCTCTAGCTCGCAAGCACAGGATCAAGAGTGATGTGGTCTTCGTCTCGAAAGAGACGGATATTAAGGCTGGACGTCGTGTTTGGATAACATTCCGGCGAGCCCCAGTACTGTACTTCATGACTCCTGAGGTTGACAAAGACAACGACAAAAAGCTTTACAACTGTAAAGTAGCCATGTACATCTCACAGGCAGGAAAATGGGGGATTATGTGGCTGGACGATAAATTCTGGAGAGTCGTACGTAAGAAGCGGCTTGCCAAAGAGAAAACGAGGTATCAGGCAAAATCACTAAAATTGGACATCGTACCCCTCGATATTGAAGAATCACGCGCAGAAGGATTGCGAAATTGTGTTGCAGACACATTATAAGAATGTCAAGCTGTAATAGTTCCTGGCGACCGCCATTGGCGATGGGGTTGGGAGCGGACAACCGAATCGTCTCTGTAAGAAGGAGGACCAAATGAACGTATCCGAAGTCAAAGAAGCGATCCTGCTTTGCAGGGAGGCCGGGGTGACGGCCTTCGTGTGGGGCAAGCACGGTCTGGGTAAGTCCAGCGCCGTGTTGCAGCTCGCCCATCTCATGGGCGTGGGCATGATCGACCTGCGCTGCTCCCAGCTGGAAGCCAGCGATCTGCGCGGCCTGCCCGACCGGGACCAAGGCCGTACCCTCTACCTGCCTCCCGCTGACCTCCCCAACGAGGAGACCTGCTCCCCCTCCTGCTCCCTCTTCCGCCTGGGCTGGTGCAAGCACAAGGCCTGCGAGGAGCGCGAGAAGAACGGAGAACCCGCATGCCAGGGGTTCCTCTTCCTGGACGAACTGAACCGCGCCGAAGATGACGTCCTCCAGGCTGCTTTCCAGCTGGTCTACGACAAGGCCATCGGCACCTACAAGATGCCCACCACGTGGTCGATCGTGGTCGCCGGAAACTACACCGAGGGCTACACCGTCAACAGCTTCAACGACCCCGCCTTCCTCGATCGGTTCTGCCACCTGGACATGACCATGGGTGAGTCCTACATGGGTGACTGGACCGACTACATGAAGAAGACCTGCGGGGCCGCTGCGGACAAGATCCTCCAGTTCGTGGGCTTCAACGAGGCTCACCTCGCCGGGAAGGTCGAAGCCGACCGTGGCTTCGCCGTCACCCCCTCGCCGCGCTCCTGGGAGCTGGCCGCGAGAGTCGAGAACGTCAGCCGCGAACAGGGTTTTGACCGCCGTGTCGTGCAGGACGTCCTCTCGGGCCTCATCGGGCGCGAACTCGCCATGCAGTTCGAGCGATTCTCCACCGACGTCCTCCCCGCTGACGTCATCAGCCGCTACAAGGATGTGTCGGCCAGGGTTGCGAGGATGGGGCGCAACCAGCTGATCGGGCTGGTGTGGGGCGTGGTGTCCAACGCCAAGGAGCTGGGCAAGAAAAAGGACAGCAAGAACAAGATGGACAACGTGCTCAACTTCATGCAGCACCTCGCGAACCACGTCGAGCGCGACATGGCGGTGATGCTTGCCAGGCAGCTCTGCGAGGGCGAGACGAAATCCCTGGGCGGGGCGGTGGTCAGCAACCCGCACCTCGCCAAGATGGCGGCGAAGTTCAAGAGCAAACAGGGCGGTCGCACCTGGATTCAGGCCATCAACGACCGACCCGACCTCCAGAAGCTCATGAGCAAAGTCGCCTTTGGTTCCAACTGAGCGTCCTTCTTACGGCGGTTTCGCCAGGGGAGGCTGGGTCGTTCCCGGCCTCCCCACTTTTATCGGAAACCACGATGGAAGAAGTCGAAGTCTACAATCCTGGGCCAACCTTAGTCCAAGCATTCTGCATCGGCCTCCTGGAAGAAGAACAGACGGCGGAAAAATGCAAGCACAAGGTATGCGGTTACGACCCCGGTAAGCGTGCCTGCCCACACTGTGAGCACCAGGGGTGGAAGTTGCAATGGTTTGCGTTTTGCCAAAAGTGCAAAACATATAAGCCGTGGCGCATGGGCTATACAGCCCCGCTGACAGCCTGTAAATGCGGCAGCCCAAGAGAGAGAAGACATGAGCGCGTGTGCAGCGCTTGTGACAAAATGTTCGAGAAAGCAAAGAGAATAGGTGGATCAGGCCCTGTCGAGTGCAAACGAACTCGACGCTTCCGCATCCTAAGCCCAGCGAAAATTGCGAATCCGAAGCAGGAGATCAAATTCGCTGCTTTCAGAGCAGACGTTCACTATCAGCACGATAGGACGAGCCGAATCAAGGTCTTCGTGGCCAGCCTAGAAGAGCGGAAATTCATTGAAGGTGTTTGGGCCACTAACTACAAGTGCGTTTACAAAGCTGAGGATTTCGATATTTCTGAGATCGCCAACATCAACGCAGCCGAGTTGATCGATGAGATGTGGCGAAAATTGCTATAGAACACGGATATCAAAATACGACTATTCCTGCCGACACCACGGTGCGGTGGGATGTCTGTATGGGGCGGCGAGTGGAACGTAGCCCCCTGAAAGGAGGCACAGATGGCATCTCTTCGTGACAAGCTGATGAGCGCAAGGTGCAGGCTCATCACCACGGAGCCTTGGTATGGAACAATGGCGTCCCTGATGCGCTGGATCAAAAACGACCAGACCCCCACCATGGGCGTCAGGATGATTCGCGGGGGCGAAATCGAAGCCCTGTTCAACGAGGAGTGGTCCGACGCCCTCAGCGTTGAAGAGCTGATGGCCGTCGTGAAACACGAGATCGAGCACGTCGTTCGGCTCCACATCACTCGCTCGGGCACGGACAGGGATCACATGATCTGGAATGTTGCCGCCGACATGGTGGTGAACGGGACGGAACGCAACCCCCGCGTCGATGACCTGCCCAAGGGCGGCATCTACATGTTGGAAGAGATCAACGAGGATTGCACCACGGAAGAAGCCTACGACATCCTCGCCAAGAAGGGCATCAAAATGCAGGTCAACTGCCCGATGTGCGGAAAAGGCAGTGGCCAGGGCGGTGGAAGCGGCGGTGGCCAGCAGGGCCAGGACCAGCAGGGTCAGGGCCAGCAGGGCCAGCAGGGTCAGGGCCAGGGTCAGCAGGGCCAGCAGGGCCAGCAGGGCCAGCAGGGCCAAGGCCACGGAAACCAGAAGTGCCCGATGTGCGGAGGCGCAGGAGGCGGCGGGGCTGGGGCGATCGTGGTCAAGGGCACCTGGGTCGACGACCACTCGATCTGGCAGGAATCGACGGTTTCAAAGGATGAGGCCCGCCAGGTCATCAAAGACATGGCCTCTCAGGCTTCCTCCAAGGCATGCGGAAATGTCCCCGGTCACCTGGTCGAGGTCCTGAAGGGGCTGGAAAAGCCCATCGTCAACTGGAAATATGTGTTCAGACAGCTGGTGGGCCGTCGAGCCGGGGGCAAGCGCACGACCTACTCTCGTCGGTCACGCCGTCACAACCACTTCGGCGTCCCCGGCAAATCCTCCCACGCATCTATCCCGCTGAACGTCATGGTGGATACCTCCGGATCGATGAGCAGCAAGGACCTGGAACTCGTCTTCACGGAGATCGAGGCGATGTCCCAGCGGTTCAAGATCACCCTCATCCAGTTCGACCACGGCGTCCAGGGAGATCCCCAGAAATACCACCGGGGCGACTGGAAGAAGATCAAAATTCACGGGCGTGGCGGCACAAGCTTCGTGGACGTCCTCAACTACATCGAGGAGAAGAAGCTGGTCGCGGATGCCAACATCGTCCTCACGGATGGCTACGCCAACTTCGGCCCCGAAAGGCCGTACCACGTGCTGTGGGCCATCGTAAACAAGGAAGTGAAACCGCCGTGGGGAGAGCACGTCATCATTACCAAGAACTGAGCCACTCGTCGGGGGTTCGGGGTGTTGCCTCTCGAAGGCGGCCCGCATTATGGCCATACGCCCCGAGCCCCTTTTTTAAGAGGTCAAAATGACATATCTAACGGGGTGTTGAAAGGTGGGTGCAGCCGATAAGGCAGGCTTAATATGGTGCCATGCGCCCACCTTTCACGCCTTTTCTAGGAGCAGACAATGAGCATCAAAGAAGAAATGGAAGAAGCGATCGGAAAGGCACTCCGAGAAGTCCTCAAGGAAATCCCCAACCAGGTGAAGAGAGGGATGTCAGGCACCGTCGCGAGAGCACTCGGGTTCGAAAATCGGTGGGGGGGCGGATGGGAGGTCGACCACTGCAACGGCAGAATGTCGGTTGTCAGCGAACTCATCAGCAGTGCAGCCCAGACCAAGGTGAGAGAAGCCGTAATGGAAGCTTCCAAAGAATTCACTATCTCCAAAACGCTGAAGAAGGCTATCATGTCCGATATGAAGAATGTCTTCAACCGGGCGTTCCGTAATACGCTGGGCGAAGAAATTGAGAAACTAGCTCGGCAGAAAGCACAGGAGATGGCCAAGCAGCTCATGTCGGACATGGCCAACATTACGATGGACATGCCCAGTATGGCCGACCCCTCGTTCGGAGAAAAAGAAATCGAAAAGGCTGCCCTGGAAGCATATATGATCGTACATGGAGAATAGCGATGGCTAAGATCTACGGAATCGGAGATTTCCAGAGTATCACGCGAGTGGTCTTCCACGATCCTGAGCCCAAAATCGCAGAGAAATACCCATTTGCCTGCGTATTCAGGGAGGCAAGCAACGCGGATTCGGCCAATCCTGACATGATTGCTGGAGTCCATGTTGACTTCGGCGCAAACGAGCAATACGTGGTCTGCGCCACGGACGACGAGATCTTGATATTCAAGGCAGACCGCGAATGTGAGGAGGCCGAACAGGAGAGGCTGGGCATCGAACCCGCCAAGGTGGAGAAAGAAGACGTCCCAGCTGGACCAATCCCCGGCCAACTCATCATCCCCGGCCAGCCCCAGAAACCAGCGTCAGCCGGGGCCATCATCAAGGAGGAGTGGGGCAAGGCGTGGTCGTGCACCGCCTGGGAAAACCCGCCCATACCCGTCATCAACAAGGTCAAGGACCTGCTGGAGAAGGTACTGTGAAAGTCGTAGACCTCAAGGACCGAAAGCTGGTTAGGTCGACTGGCTACAATTTCAACTTCGACAAGAAAACTGGCTTTTTCATGAGGTGGGGCAAGACACAGGAAGACGACCCCCAGATGTGTCCTGTCGGCCCGGAAATCCTCGATATCGAGATCTCCATCAACGGCTGCCCCAACGCCTGCCCATTCTGTTATAAGAGCAACAGCGATACTCCGCCGACCAACATGTCATACGACACGTTTGTGGCCATACTGGACAAAATGCCACCCGTGCTCACACAGATAGCGTTCGGGATCACGGGAGTGCAGACAAACCCTGACTTCATCCCAATGCTCCGTGTTTGTAGAGAGCGAGGTATCATTCCGAATTTCACGCTATCCGGGATCGATCTCACTGACGAAATCGCCGATGAAATCGTCAAACACATTGGCGGATTGGCGGTAAGTGCATACGAAAGCGACAAGAACGTATGCTATGACACGGTAAAGAAATTTACCGACCGTGGCATCACCCAGACCAACATCCATCTGATGGTTGCAAAGGAGACGTTGCCATTCGTGCACGAAGTATTGGCGGACCGACTACATGATCATCGCCTGAAGGACATGAATGCCATTATTTTCCTTGGCGTAAAACCCAAAGGGAGGGCAGCCGGTCATTATACCCCGGTAAATTCCCAAGAATTTGGTGACCTATTATCATTCGCTGAAGAAAATTCCATTGCTATTGGTTTTGATAGCTGCTCGGCTCCCAAATACGAAGCAGCCATTATGCAGTCCGACAAGACTGAGGAAGAAAAGAAACGCGCAATTATGTTTTCTGAAAGTTGTGAGAGCACGCTGTTCAGCCTTTATATCAACGTCCACGGTGTGGCGTGGCCCTGCTCCTTCACAGAAGACGAACCTGAATATCAAGGCGTGCGTGTTCTGGACCACGAAAATTTCAAATCGATCTGGCGAAGCCCAGAATTATGCAAATTCAGGCACCAATTGTTAGCCACAATGAAGAATGGGTGCCGTTCTTGCCCAGTATTCCAAAATGTAGGGAGATAGTCAGCTTCTCTTTTGGCTCCGGACGGTGGTCCGGACCCGCCCCTGCCGATATACCGGGTACCGTCCTCCCGACAACGGGAGGGGCACTCCGTGGCGTCCCGTGGCAAGCGGTGGGTGTGACCGGACCACCACCCCGTGGCAGGTGCCGGAGCCACGATATTAAGGCTATTCTCTGTTGAGGACACCGAGTCCAGACTATTCCTGGACACACAGCAGCCACGTTGGATGTGGATATGCAGAAGGACCATAACAAACCGACACCCGACCAGATGACCTGGATTGAGCAGAACTGCGGCGACAAGCCGTGTCAGGATATCTGCGGCAAGCTGGGGGTCTGGCACTGCCCATTGAAGTGAAACAAATGACACATCTCAAGTCAGCACATCACGATGCAATGCGAGGCCTTGGCTACAGCGATAACCAGATTGAAGCAGACTGGGAAGTCTTCATCGAGGAGTATGAGAAATATTTGGACCTCATGTCGGTCAAGACCGATGAATACCGACCATTTGGATCATCGGTGCCCGTCAGGAGGCTCAAGCCCGAAATAAAGGAAGAAGTACCGTGGTGAAACTCATCACTGATGTCCATGTTCTCCCCTTTCTCAAGATCGGCCCTCCAGTCGAGTTGCCGGGAGCGCTCCGGGGGCTTCTCTCCGGAGCGCTCCTCGACACCGGAAAGCGTGATCGAGGAGAACGTAACGAACTTTACGACGCGTTGGTTGACGACGCACGAATCAAAACCGAGAAAATGCTAACCGAGGGAGGCAACTTCAATGTGTTCGAGTCTGTCATGCAGGTGGGAATATCCGTCAGGAACCCACAAGTGGACTTGAGCGCGGAAATTCTGGAGCTGGTATTCCCCCGCCCAAACTGGCCTCTGCTAGTCAGAGATTCCAAGAAACTCATCTACAACACCGAGCAAGAAGTCATGGTCTGGTTCAGAGGAACGCAACACGACGATGTGCCCCGCCATGGTTCTGAATATTGTTATATCCGCGACACGGTGTGCAAACGACTCACCTATGCGGACTGCGGCGCAGGAGAACGCGGTGATCCCTTGGGACGACCCAAGGCCTTGAGAACTGTCAGGGGTGATCAGCTCGTATACTTCGTGCAGAAGATCAATGCTGATGAAACCCTGATTGAAGAGATTGGAGAGTCGATCGGAGAACTTATTTAGGAGGGCAGAACATGTCCAAACGTCCCAAGACCAAGCTCAGGTGCTCCAAATGCGGGTACCGCTGGAAGGAGGTTGTGTACACCTCCTCAACCATGGGCTCCACCCCGCCGTATTGCCCGAAGTGTGCCCAAAAGGGAATTCGAGCAATCGGCAAGCGCCGGAAGATCGTTCCCCTCCGGAAGAGGGTGACGGGCCTCATCCGGAACGTGGTCGGGAAGCCGCTCTACTACGGAGCGTGGCTCCCGGTCAAGTACAGCGTCATCAAGCCGTCCCTGTTCGGCGTCCGCGTCGGGTGGTGGTCCCTCAAGATGAAGCTGTGGGCCGTATCCCTGCCGCTTCGCGCCGCCTGGTGGGTGGTGAAGCTCCCCTACCGTATCGTGGAGAAGCTTCTGGCCCCTCCGCCCAAGGTCATCGTGCTCCCGAGCGATGCCCCGGCAAGCATGAGCGGCTTCGTGGGTGAGACTCAGCGCGGCGGCTTCACCGAGCCCACCGCCCCGGCCAACCCCGGCACAGCTGGCTTCCGCAAGGAAGACCCCAAGACCAGCCAACACCACCCCAGGGCCTGCCCTCGCTGCGGTAACTACGTCATCGGCGAGCATTGCAACAACTGCGAGTGGGGTCAGGACTGCGTGAAGTGCCCCTACTGCGGCGATCTGGCCTTCGTGGCGTCGGATGGCGAATGTTTCAACTGCTACTACGAGGGGGCCGAGGATGTGGCCGGTGGTTTCACCCCCGAGCCCACCGGCTCCACCGGATTCGCCCCCGAGCCCACCGGCTCCACTGGCTTCGCCCCCGAGCCCACCGGCTCCACTGGCTTCGCCCCCGAGCCCACCGGCTCCACTGGCTTCGCCCCCGAGCCGTGCTTCGGAGCCGAGACCAAGACCCGAAAGCCAGCAGTGCCCCCTTGGTGCCCCACGTAATCCCGTTTTCATCAGTGAGGATTTCATTTCGGCGCCTAAGGAGGAAATATGCAACTGCCTGACTGGCTGAAACGCTTGTTCCCTTGGACTGGTTCAAGATCCTCGAAGGAGGCTCTCCAGGACCTCGACGCGATCGTAACGCGAAACGAGATTGGCCTGGAGAGCCTCCGTGGTGAGATCGAACGAACCAACGCGGAGTTAGAGGCCGAAGAAGCCAGAATCCGTGACAAGCAAGTTGAAGGATGGGAGAAACGACTAGTTCTACAGTCAGTCAGGCGGCTGCGTACCCACCTCGTCAACCTCGACCGAAGGATGAATATCTACGACAAGAACATCACCGTGGCCCTGACGATGATCGGCAAGGTCGAGGACATGGAAGCCATGTCCTTGCGTGATGTCAGTGCTGAAGATATCGATCGCCTGATCCTCGACTTTGAGGAGCAGATGCAATCCTATCTGAACGACGTCGGGATGACCATCGAGCCCACCGACCCCCTCGAGGAAGACAGAGAGCTTGAGGAACTCGAAAGAGAAATCCTTGGCGTGAAAGAGAAACCCACCGCAAAGCCCACCAAAGCCACGGCTACCGCCGAACCTTCTTATGACTTGACCGGCCAACGACAAGAAAACCTCGACCGCCTGGTGGCCTTCGTGGCCGAGAACAGCCACGAAGAACCGAGTGCAATGCTCGAGTAGTAGCCACCATATCAAGACTGTATACTTGCCGGGGACAGAATATCGGTGTGGAATGGGGGTATGGCGGAAAGAACAACCCATTCTGGAGGAAAGACGATGGAATACGGGATTTTGGTCTATGACGTGCCGCTCACTCGCAGGAGCGTCTACAACAAGCTCCGCACGCGGCTGGGTCGCATCTCCGTCCAGATGACCTGGAGCGTCTACCTCACCCCCTACGGCCTCCGAGACCGTGCGCTCGGCATCCTCAAGGAGCTGGACGAGGACGAGGACAAAAAGGATCGCCTGATGTACAAGTACATCAAGTTCGATCCCTCCGAGCAGGAAGCCCTCGACACCCTCGTCAATGACGAGTTCGAGAAGATGCTCCGCAAGGCCAAGGACAACCTGCACCAGAAGTTGGGCGAAGCCGAGATGGAGTACGAGGACGACACCACCGAGAAGGCCGGAGTCATGCGAGGCCACCTCTCCAAGGCCATGAAGAAGGTGAAGGAAGCTCGTCGACTCGCGGCGGTCTTCGAGGTCACCGACCTCATGGAAGCGCGGTTCCAGGCCCTGGAAGCCCTGGTCGAAGCGCGTCGGGAGCGCATCAAGGAGGAGCTGCAGAAGGACCGGGAAGCCAGAGAAGCCGCAGCGCAGGCCTCCGCCGAGGAAGTCTAGATACAACGATCGGGCGGGACACGCTCCCGCCCGGTCCATCTTCATGAGCGCCGCACAATGAAAAACGACATATTCAACCTCACAGACCGACGCCTGGAGACACAACACAAGAAAATCCTGAGACGCCTAGGCAAGAGGCTGGCCAAAGGGACCTCTGGCTATGATGAAGTCGTGGAGCTGATCAAGAACGAATGCGACAGATTCCCAGAGTCAGCAATGGCATGGCCGGTTGTTTTAAGGCGGAGGTCTTCAGCAAAACGCAGGGAGAAGGAAGGCGATACGCTAGAAATCCAGATCAAGGTCGTCAACGTCCTGTCGCGCCCAGACAGCGCAAAATACCAGCAGTCAATGCAGTATTACGATCGCCCACCATCATGCGCAGCACACAAGCGGCTGATCAGTGGAAAGTGTTCAGACTTGGCAGAACAAGGCCTCGCTATCGTGCGAGCGACAAAGACGATCTCTGAAATCCTCACCGTTCTGGAGCAAACGAAATGTTCCGAGGAAAATACCAGTTCGTAGCGGTGGACATCGACCCCGTCTATCCACACCACGGTGCCGGAAGGACCATCCGGATCCGAACGTTAGACGAGAAACTGGCCGCTGACCCCACGACGGTCGTGGGAGTCATCGTGGACTTGGACAACAGCATCGACAGAATCCTGGTGGTGGGCGACGACGCCTACACCATGGGGAAGATACCAATTCAGAATAACGATACGCGGATGCCACCAAAAGGTTTCCACAAGTGGTACGGCAAAGAGGGCTACGGACGCTATTACGGCTACATCAAACCCGCAGGCACGGCCAAGATCATCATGGATCTCCTGGATGTGGAGGAAGGATAGGTGGCTCATCATGCAGTCGGTCCAGTCGCTCTCACTCTAGAGCGGATAGCACAACGCCACGAGGAAATCGCCAAGTCGATCCCGGAGCGCTTCACCATTTTGGACGACCTACCAAGACGGTCCTGGAATATTGCACTCAGAACGTTGGTGGACAAAGGAGGAGTTGGTACATTCCGTTTGCGCTTCAGCCGAGGCAGGATATATGCGACCATCAACATCGAGGAGTGCATTGATGGCCTGGTCAGGTCCGAGTACATCATCAAAGCCAAAACCGCAAAAGGCGGTCTTTCTAAAGTGGGCTCTGGGTACATCATGGGGGACAAGAACCCCGTACCGACCGTGGTGGTAGAAGCAGACAACGCGCATAGCCGCTACAAGGTCGAGGACATCGCAACAGCATCGTCGGTCAAAATGAATCCTTTCAATGACCAATGGTGCGCATTCTCAGGAAAATGGGCAGGAAGTGCAGGCATAGGGAAGGCCCAAGTGTCCGGCATGGCTAGAATCCTGGAAAACAACGAAGTTGAAATCCTAGATGTTCATAACCCACGAGAATTCGACAACGCCCCCTTATTCGTGGTAAACATTATCACACTCAAAGGGTCTATGCGAATGATGCTCACAAACGGTGAGGAATGGATCGCGGTAAACTACAAAACGATGAGGGTCAGCAGAGGCAAGAGATATACCGAAGAGATGCTGCGCATGGGGTTGGTAGACAAGTTCATCATCAACAAGGCCATTGAGCTTTACTTCGGAGGCTAGAAAGAATAATGAGTTATAAGGCTCACACGCACCGTGGCGTCGAATGGACGTCGATCTTCAGCGACACTGACTATATCGACAAACTGCCGGACGCCGTCATCGATGTTGTGATAGCTGTGCAGCAGATGTATCCTGATATGGAAGTCCGAACCCACCCGACATTTTGCTACAATGGCCGAGAGTTGAGCGTCGATCATCCAATGATCCAAGACATAACCATAATTACTCAGGCGAGAGAGGATCATAGGGTGCTCATGCTGAAAGATTTTAGCAAGCGCAAGAATTATGTACAATACGAAGGCGATTACAATATTGGCAAAATCCTGGAGGTGATAAAGAATTGGCGTCGTGACGTCGATAAGAGAGTCCGGACAGCCCAGAGAGCAAGGGCGCGGAAAAAACAGAAACGAATGGAAGAGGGCACTCCCGCCGATATACTTACCGGATTAGTCAACAGCTTTTATGAGCGCAAGTACAACACCGACATACGAGGCACCACGGTTTTCCTAAGATCAAAGGAGCACAAATTCAGAGTAGCAATATGCGGATGGCTTCCAGGCGAGCATGGCCGGATATCCGTTGCGTTCAAGCACAATTTCGGTGGCAATGCTGGCGAACAATACGTCGAGTGGGAGAAAAAATTCAACATCATCCCAGAAGACCCAAAATGGAACCCGGAAGTCTTCATGTCAGATATCGATGAAACCATAACACGGATGAAAGAGTTTGTCGAGGCCCATCGCAAAATGGGGTGGGAGCGCCGCAGATTATGGACGTGGACCAGATAATGGAAAAGAAACCCGAAGTTTGTGTCACTGCCGTCCTGCTCCCCGATGACAGGGTGGTCTGCGGCATGGGCGACAGGGCCATGGCGGACGCCCTGTCGCATCCGGACGCCCGTCTGGGAGTGATGGTGTTCTACGGCGTGTGGGACAACAGACAGCGCACGGGGGCGTCCCTGTGCCACGCATGCCGCCATGAGGTCTTGTCGGCGTCCCA
>Ga0180437_10003516_pt1 | contig 23296 bp, 22 predicted proteins | sample SS_ome_4_FD_132410 | JGI IMG/M metagenome (GOLD analysis project Ga0180437, IMG submission 132410) | Hypersaline lake sediment archaeal communities from the Salton Sea, California, USA - SS_3_D_1 metaG | ecosystem: Environmental > Aquatic > Non-marine Saline and Alkaline > Hypersaline >...
CCACTAGAGCAGGTTACGGCTGTGTCTATACAGGTCCCGCCTACGATGCTTATAACGCTATCGCAGTCTACCGCGGTACAGGAGCCAGTATCTCCGTCTACCTGGCTGTAGGCTATGGTACAGCCAGTCTCTACGCTAAGGTCTACGGTATGCGGGTCCTCTAGGGTACCCTTAGTAATGTCTACGCTTGCGTCCTCTGAGGTAAAGCGCATGCGTCCCTTATGGCTAAAGTCTACCGCGTCCTCCGCCTGCTCTCCGTCTGGCGGCTGGTTAAGGTAGACTCCCCGCATTACTCGTAGCTCGTAGGCTAGCTCCCTGTGTAGCGCTCGTACCTGCGCCTCTAGCTCCCGTATGCGGTTTACAGGATGCAAAGGACCCAGCGTATCTACGGCTGCTGGTCCGGTCCTCTCGTCTACGAGGCTATTACCCATAGCGTCCCCGTCCTAGAGCGTTACTACCGTCTCCCAAAGGTCTACAGACCCTACACATTTTAGGCTATCGCCTATGCTGTACTGTAGCGTCCGTATCTTGGCTACTCCCTCTGTGTATACTCCCGTATCGTCCTCGTACCAGCGGGTACTAACCAGGTCCCGCGTCTGTAGCTCTGACCATAGGCTATCGTCCGTTATCGTAACCTGCGCTCTGTACTGCGGAGGGAGAGAGCGCCGTAGCGTAGCTATGGTCCTGGCGCGGTTAGCCGCAGCCGTAGGGCTGGTAGCGTTTATGGTCCTGCCGCTCGTTACCTCCCGTACGTTTATGGTCCTGCCTGCTATCTCCGCAGCTAGAGCGGATCGTAGCCCTAGGACCTTACCGCGTACGGCTCTGGCAGCGTAGCCGCGGACGAGGTTAGCCGTATCGTACCCGCGTCCTATCCCTGCTAGCTCTGAGACGGTACCCGCCAGCGTAATAGAGCCAGTCCAGCGGCAGTTAACCTTATCGTTTAGCTCTATGTCCGTACGGTCCCTGCTGCCCAGAGCAGGCAGTACCCGTAGCCGTAGCTGGCAGGCTCCCGCTACGGCATTAAGGTATACTTCCTCGTCCCGCTCCTGCTCTAGCTTGTCTATCAGGGACCAGACCGTACCGCCTACTACGCGGTCCTCTAGCGCCTCTCCTACATGCTCCGTCTGTAGCGCCTCTATCCGCAGGTCTACGCTCGTCTGTAGCTGCTGTATCGCCTCTATCAGGACCGCAGCGCCGCTCTGCTCTACGGGTAGGCCAGCAGGCAGGCTGGCTACTAGCTCGTCTCCTAGCCATTGCTGCGGACCATTAGCTACTAGCTGCCTGCCGCCAGACTCGCTACCCTGGTCTAGTCCCTCTACCTGTCCCAGCCAGGTAGGTAGCCCGTAGGCTCCCTCGTCCGCGTACTCTATGTACGCAGCCTCTCCGTTAGGGTATAGCCTCCGCAGGTCTACTATGTCAGACCCGCGGGCTAGCGGGACCTGTAGCCTGTGCGGTCTGCCATGCTGGTAGGATAGCTCTAGCGGTCCTCGTACGTATATCTCGTCTACGAGGGTCCCGCCATTATCGTAGAGTACTAGCCTGCTCCTAGCCATAGTCTCTGCCCTTAGTTATACGTATGCCTATGGCTGCTGCTTACGTCTATGCTGCCTACGCCAGTCTCCGCCCAAGTAAGGTCCGTAGTCCCTGGCGGTATGCTAGGGTACGTACCGCCTCGTAGGTGAGACATACCCAGACCGTCCGCCTCCCTTACGATCCTCCCGTTAAGTACGTCTACGGTAAGGTCTGTATTTAGCGGAGTCCAGATACCGCGTAGCTCTAGCTGCTCCTGCTGGTCTAGCGCATTAGTCAGAGTAGCGGGAGCGTCTGGCCTACCATACTGGTATATGGTTATCTCGTTACCAGCGGTTACTACGAGCCAGTCTGCTAGCGTGTCCGTATCGTAGGTTAGCGTTACGCTGGCTACCTTTATGCCGTCCCCGTCGTCTGGCTCCTGCGGATTAGTACCGCCTCTGTCCGCTCTCTGCCAGGGTACGTATAGGAACTGTGCGCCGTAGCCAGCGTAGGCCAGCGTTATAGTATCCGTCCCGCTGGCTCCGCTGCCTGTGTTATCCTCGTAGCTACCCTCTATGGTTACGTTACCGTCCCTGTCTACGCTCCGTACGTGTAGCTGTCCCTCTCTCCTGTGGCTCCCAGAGTACGGGTAGGTAGTAGGAGCCTGTAGCGTTATCTCGTAGCCAAAGGCTACAGAGGCTATGCCTACTGGCGTGCGTAGCTCCCAGCCGCTCTGTAGAGGATGCCCGGTAAAGGCTCCGTTAGCTCTGTACTCTATTACCATAGCGTCCGCTGGGTCTGTATCGCTTAGCCAGTCCTCCGTACGCGGTACCGTCCCGCTAAACTGTAGCCCGTCGTCTCCGCGGTCTAGCCAGTCAAACGTACGCCAGGACGCAGACCGCGGTAGCCTGCGCTGTGTGTCGTCTGCGTCTCCCGTCTCCTGGTAGTCCGCCCAGACGTGGCTACTGTTAGACGAGGACGGTATATCTAGCATAGGCTCTCTGCTGTCCTCTATGTAGTCTGGCGCTGGGAGGCTGGTACCTCCGCCTAGTATCTCGTAGGTAGTAGATACCCAGTAGAGCAGCGTACCCGCAGCATGCGTAGCAGGAGCGGTAGTACCTCTCTTACTGCGGGCTATGGTTAGCGTCCTCGTAGCCTTGTCCGCAGCCGTTACTAGTACCGCCTCCTGCGTACTGCCGTCTAGGACCGCGTAGAACGGGAGCGCAGGTAGGTTGTCTAGGCTTTCCTCTACCTCTAGGCTCGTAGCTCCGCTGGCTATGGTCCCGCTCCCTCTGTGCGTCCAGTACCTAGCAGGCTGTAGGTTAGCGTTTATCCATACCTCTAGGCTCGTAGTGTTGGGACCGTCTAGCCAGCGGCTAACTCTCCGCCCGTTCTCGTATACCTCTATATCGTCCCCGTCTGCCTGGCTCCCGCTGCCAGAGATTAGCGTACTATGGTTTATGCCTCCGTCCGTAATGTCCGTAGGCCAGCCTACCATAGCCCAAGGGTTGCGCCAGACAGGAGTAATGTAGAGCGCCCAGCGCTGTCCGTCTGCGGCTGCTTTCTGCGCCGTAGCCGTTAGCGTATACTCCGCAGACTCGCTCTGTACGTTACCGTTATTGGTTACGCTTAGGGTACTGTCTCCGCTATCGAACGTATCAGAGTCCGCGGTACGCAGAGCGGTAGACTCCCATACGCTATCTAGTACCGTTATTAGCCCTAGGAAGTGTCCCCTACGGTTAAAGCTCTGCTTATCGCTAGGCGCTATCTTGTCTAGGGTACAGCGTGCCCGTATCTCTGTCCCGTCCTCGTCTACGATTAGGTATAGCTGCTCCTGGTAATGGCTGTAGTCTCCCTCTAGGTCCTGTAGCCTGCTCTCGTGGCTAGCGTCTACGGGTACCCAGTACTCTACTACTACCTTGCGCTCCGCCAGGCTGCGTCCTCCGTACGCGGGTCCTCGTCCTCCGCTTTGCTGTATCGTAGGCGTAGAGCGCATAGCCGTATTACCGCGTATGCTACCTCCGCGGATTATGGCGGACCAGGGAGAGGTAAAGTCATGTACCGTATTACCGTCTAGGTCCTCTACTCTGTCTAGCGTTATCGCCATAGCCTACGCTCCTACGATCCGAAAGCGTCTAGCGTCTCTCGTAGCAGGTCCTCTAGCTCGTCTAGGTCCCCTACGATAATGGGCGCATAGAAGTTATTAGCTACCTCATTAGTAACGGGAGCTACTACGCCAGCCGTAGCCGCTAGGCTGCTGTCTAGGCTGGCTCCTGGCGGGAGTATCTTACCCTCTGTCCCTAGAGCCTCTGACATACCCGCGGCTATCTCGCCTGCCAGTCCTCCGCCAGCGCCTCCCTCTACCTCTACTGGTAGAGGACCAGGAACGGGACCAGGCAGACCAGGACCGGGCAGACCAGGGACGCCAGGCGGTAGTATCGGGTCTACTCCTGGCTGTACCTGCTCTGCTCGTCTGCGCCGTTCTTCCTCTGCTGCCCGTTCCTCCGCTAGCTGGCGTAGTATGTCCTCCGCCTCGCGCCGTATGCGCTCCGCGGTACGCATAGCCTCGTCTATCTCCTGCCGTATCTCGTCCTCTGTCTTACCCTCTATAAGCGCCTTTTGTATGGCTGCCTCTTGTGCTATCTGCGCTAGGCGGTCCTCGTGTCTCCGTTCCTCCGCCTCCCGCAGAGCGTCTATGCGCTCCTGCTCCGTATCGTAGGCGTCCTCCCTGGCTTGTTTCTCTGCGGCTATGCCAGCCATACGCTCCGTATGGTCCTCTCCCGCTATGCGCTTAGCCTCTGCCAGGTCCCGTAGCTCGTCCTGCCTTGCTTCCTTGTCCTCCGCGTGACGTAGCTTAGCTCTCTCGTACGCTTCCTTTTCTGCGTCTAGTAGAGCCTGCTTACTCTCTAGCTCGTCCTGTACGTCCTCTCCCAGAGCCTCTAGCAGCGCTCGCATCTCGTTACCAGATACCCGCTTACCAGATAGGACCTTATCTGCTATGTCCTGTAGGTCCTGGTCTAGGTCCCCTAGGCGTCCCTCGCTCTGCGCTCTCTGTAGTACCTCTAGCTGCTCGTCCGTTGTCTTAGTCTTTAGCCTGGCGTCCCGCGTACCCTCCCGCGGTAGGTCCGCCATAGCGTCCTTAATGTCCTTACCGTAGTCCTTTAGGCTGTCTAGGTCTAGGTCTAGCTCTAGCTGCTTTAGGTCCCGTCCCATTTTACGCAGGACCTTATCTGCCTCGTACTGCTCGTCCTGTATGGCTCTGCGCTCTGTCTCTATCTGGTCTATGCGGTCCTCGTGAGCAGCCTTAGCCGCCTCCGCTCTGGCGTCTATGGCTGCTATATCGTCCTCGTATGCCTGCCGCCTGCGGTCTGCTTCCTCGTCTATCAGGCGCATAACCTCATCATGGCGGCTGCGTTCCTCGTCCTCTAGCCTATCGTAGTGCGCCTCTGCTTCCTCTAGCAGGCGCTTACGTAGCTCTGCTAGCGCTTCCTCGTAGTACTCCCAGTTATCGTACAGGTCCTCTAGCTGGTCCGCGTACTGGTCTAGGTGCGCCTTTGCCTGCTCGTGTCTCTGCTTCTCTATCTCTATCGCCTGCTCTATGTCCTCTAGCTCGCTACCCTGCTTGGCGTGTTTCTCTGCCAGTAGCTTTAGCTCCGCTATGCGCTGCTTGTAGCGTCTATCTTCCTGCGCTGCCAGGTCCTTTACGCTGTCCTTTACTAGGTCGTATGCCTGCTCTAGGTCCCCTACGTCTAGAGCGTCCTGTATCTGTTGCATGCGCTGAGGGTCTATACCCTCTAGGTCCTTTAGGTGAGCTACCGCCGCGGCTATATGGTCGCCTATCCAGCCCCAGCGTCCCCGCGGGTCTGGGTCTATCTCTGCTCCCTGTAGCCCAGCCAGTACAGCTATTAGACCCTCTAGCTGCTCCTGTAGGAGTAGCTTACTCTGGTCTGCTCCGCTCTGTAGCGCTGCCTCGCTATCGTCCGTAAACTTAGCCCTTATCTCTATGGGCTGGTTAGCTGTCTCGTTTACTGCGTCCTCGTATGCATCCAGCCATGCCAGACGGTTACCGCTGCTACCCTCTGCCAGTAACGGACTCTGCGGACTGTACGAGGTAGTTACTACTACAGGATTAGAGCCAGCGTAGGCTACGGTATCCTCTATCCAGTGTAGGAGATTAAGACTAGGGGACTCGTCCGTAGCCTCGTCCTCCGCCATATGCATAGTAGATATTACTACTTGCATACGAGCAGGGAACGCTAGCAGGTACTCTAGTAGCTGTACCGCGTCCTCCGTTGCCTGCTCTATGCCCAGCAGCGTTAGCGGTATCTCTATCTCTGTAGGTAGCTCGTCTATTACCTCTGCCAGGTCCCCTATGCTGTCCGCGGTATCCTCTGCCTGCTCCTGCGTATCCTCTAGAGCGTCTACCGTAGTACTGCCGCTGTCCTCCGCTGCCTCTCCGCCAGCCTCTAGGCTGTCCTCTAGCTCTACGCCAGCGTCCGCTACGGAGTCTGTGTAGGAGTCTACCGCTGCGGAGCCTGTCATAAAGGCTACCTCTGCGTTAGACATATCCGTAGTAATGCCAGACAGCCCGCGGTTAACCGCGGAGGCTGCGTTATCGTAGCCCGTCTCTATCCGCTTACCGCTACCCTCTACCGTATCCGCCAGACCCTCTACGCCAGACTCCGCGTCTCCCGTAGCGGCTACCGTATCGTCCGCCATAGTCTCCGCATGCGCTCCCATACGCTTATACTCTCCGCGTACGGTAGAGCCAGTAGATAGTACGGTATCCTCTAGGCTGTAGTGTCCGGTCCTCTCGTTCTCTATGGCAGCTACGGTCTGCTCCGCCTGCTCGTCCGCAGCAGCTACTACGCGGTCTGCGTCTGTCTCTATACTGCTGGCAGTATCCGCGGAGGTATCCGCCAGGTCCTCTAGTCCCGCTCCCTGCTCCTGGTAGCTGCTTAGCGCTGCGTCCGTAGAGGCAGCTACGCCAGCAGCCGCGGTATCTCCCGCAGCTACGATCCGCGTAGCGCCGTCCTCTGCCGCCTCTCCTGTAGCCTCGTACTCCGCCTGCCAGCTATCTAGCGTAGCCTCTGCTCTCTGGTACTGGTCCTCTAGAGCGTCTGGTACGTCCTGTACCTTTTGGGCTAGGCTGTCTATAGCTTCCTCGTTACCCGCGGCTGCCTCTCGTACCGTACCCAGCAGGTCTACGTATACGTCCTGTACTGGGCTAAATACCTCTACGTCAGGGAACGCAGAGCGGAGGTTACTGTAGATAGCCTTAGCCGTTTCCTCTGACGTTTGGCCTAGTAGTACCTGCCCGTTTATGTAGTCTACTATGGTCTGGGCTATGGCGTCCTTAGTTATCTGTACCTGCTCCGCGTAGGCTGCTCGTACCTTAGCGGTATGCTCTCCCGTACCATTCTCCGCCAGGCTATTTACCGCAGCCCAGCGCTCCTGCTCTTTAGCTATAGCCTGCTCTGCGCCTATCCTGCTGGCGTCCGTCTTGGCTTTCCCTAGGCGTTCCTCTAGCTGTAGTAGCTTAGCGTTATGCTCTGCTGCGCCTGCGGCTACCTCGTCTCTGGCTGCCTGCTGCGCTGCCGCGTCCTGCGCCGCAGCCTCCGCCAGATTCTTAGATAGATCCTTACGAGCGTCCCAGAGTCCCTGTACTCCCTCTTGTAGACCGCCTGCTAGCTGCTCGTCTAGCTTAGCCATAGCCTCCGCCATAGCCTCGCTATCGTCTACCCATTGACTACCTGCCTTACTCAGGTCCGCAAAGCCAGCAGAGTACCTGTAGAGCGCTCCCGTAGACTCTGCCGCGGCTGCGGCTGCCTCCCGCTCCGTCTCTATCTGTCCCGTACGTACCTCTGTGTAGCGGGCTATAGCGTTGGCTGCTGCTTCCTCGCTTACCTTACCCTGCGCTACTAGCTCCGCCATGTTAGCTAGCGTGCGGTTATACTGCTCGTCCGTTACGAGCGCCTGCCCTATCTCCCCGCTACGCAGAGCTATAGCCTGCTGGCTCTCTGCGAAAGCCTGCGCCTGCTTGCGCTGCTCTGTGGTTAGTACCCGTCCCTTGCCTAGGACCTGGCTAACCGCGTCCGCCTCTGCTAGTAGCGCCTGCTTATACTGCTCTACGGTAATGGTCCCAGCTACTAGCTGCTGGTCTAGCTCTAGCTTAGCCTGCTTGTAGTCCTTAGCCTTGAGTACCGCGGAGTCTACGCCTACTCCGTACTGTAGCCAGGCGTCCGCAGCCTCTCGTATGTCCGCGGTACTCTCCCGCCAGCCAGCGTCCCGTACCGCGTCCCGCATGCTGCCTAGGATACCGCCTAGTCCCGTAGCCTGCTCGTCTGCCGTCTCTATGGCAGCAGCGTAGGCGTCTAGGTCTGCGCTCGTCCCAGCTAGCGCCTGCTGCTGGTCCTTTACCTCTGCGTTAAGTCCCTGTACTGCGGTTATCAGGACCGCAGCCGCAGCCGCTATGCCTAGGATAACCGCGGTAACGGGATTAGTAAGCATGCTGGCGCTTAGCGCTTTCTGCGCCGTCTCTAGTAGACCCAGACCGCTAGCCGCAGCCTGCGCCGTAGATAGCATAGACTGTAGACCCATTACTACGGGACCGATGATAGCGACCAGTCCGCCAAACGTGACTATAAACCTGCGGGTACCCTCGTCTAGGTTAGTCCATGCCTCTAGTCCGCGGTTTATCAGGTCTGTGAGTTGTTGCATAAACGGTACTAGTACGCTACCTAGCGTCCGTCCTATCTCTATAAACGCAGACTGTACGCTAGACTTAAGCATATCGCTCTGATGCTCGAAAGTAGCAGCCATTACCTCGTATGCTGCTGCGCTAGCGCCTGCGCTATTCTCCATAGCCTCTAGGTCTGCCTGCGCCGCAGCTAGGTTGTCTCCTGATAGCGTAAGGGCTGCCTGCGCTCCCTCTACCCTGCCAAATACCTTAGCCAGAGATTGTCCGCTCTCGTCTGCCTTATCTCGTATGAGCGCTAGCGCTTCCTGCATAGACATAGCAGCTAGTACGCTCTGTCCCGTAGCTTCCGTTACGTTATCGTTTTCGTCTGCTATCTGCTGTAGGATTGCGGCTAGCTCTGGTCCTGGCTTTGACATAGCGACCATAGCAGCCTTTAGCTGCGTCATAGCCACAGAGGTAGGTACGCCAGACTTAGTTAGCGTAGCGGCTCCTGCTGCTACTTCCTCTAGGCTAACTCCCATACTGGCGGCTATAGGACCCGCCATAAACATATTAGCGGATAGCTCGTTAAAGGTAGTCTTACCCTTGGCTACCGACGTAAACATAATATCGGATACGCGGGTAGCCTCGTTAGCATGCATGCCCCAAGCGTTAAGCCCAGTAGTAATACCGTCTACCGCTACGGTAAGGTCTACCGCTCCGCCTACGCTCGCCTGGCTCGCTACCTCTAGGAGTCCCAGCGCTCCTGCTGCGTCAGAGGCTCCCTTAACGCTGGCAGATACGCTCTGGTAGAAAGCGTTAGCAGCGTCCGTAGCGTCTATGCCCATAGCCCTAGATAGAGCTAGGGTCTGCTGCTGGGCATTATCAAAGTCTGCCGCTATGTCTGTAGACAGGGTAGCTACCTGTCCCATAGCAGACTCGAACCGCCCAAACTCAGACAGCGCCCTACCTACAGTAGCCTTGGCTACCCGCTGTACCTCCGTAAAGGCTTGTCCTAGCTTACGTGCGGAGTCCGCGGTACTTTCTAGGCTCCGCTGTCCCTGCTTAGCCTTGTCCCCTACGTCCTTTAGACCCTTACCCGTACGGTCTGACTGGCCGTTAACGGCTCGCAGGGTATCTGCTAGCTCTGCGCTTTCCTTGGCTACAGCCTCTAGCCCTTGTACGGCTGCGTCTAGACCCTTTAGGTCTGCGCCGTACTCTACTGTCCCTTTAACGTCTATGCCCATACGCTGTACCGTTTCCTCTCCCGCTGGTACGGTACGTACGCTAGGCGGTTAGACTGTAGAGGCTATCCTACTCGTATGCTCGTTTGGTACCGCATATCCGCTGCGCTGCGGTCCTGGTCTAGCAGACTCTTAGGGTTGACGCCATAGGACCCGTACGGGTCCTGGTACCTCCGCGGGAGTCCGTCTGCTCCCTCGTAGACGAGACGGGCTACATGCTCTGCCCGTACTACCTCTCCCTCGTACTGCTCTCCGTCTACCTCTGTTACGATCCTGTACCAGATACGGCAGGTAACGTCTGCGAACGTAATAAAGTCTAGCGGAGGCGGTACTACGTCCTCCCGTATCTGTCCTCGTCCCGTTATCAGAAAGCCTACAGGCTGTAGCTCCTGGTACGTAGCTATAAGCAGACCGTACGGGTCTGGCTGCTGCGTCCGCCAGCTAGTCTGCGTTAGCGTTACCAGTCCGTACCAGTCCTGTCTACGCCAGGCGTCTACGTACTCCGCCAGGACCCGCGGAGGACTCCCTACCTCGTAGCGCTCTGGCCTATGCCAGCGCATAGGCTGGGATGCTCCCTGGCGCTCCCTGGCGCTCCCTGCCGTCCTGTCTGCCATAGGGCTACCGTCCTATCCTCTCCGCCTGTGCGGATCGTAGCGCCTGCTCTGGGCTGCTCCTAGCCTGCGTTAGTGGGTATGCCTGGTCCTCGTCCCTCTCCTGGCTTTAGCTGCTCTGCGATACGTACCCAGCGCTCCTGTCCCTGCTCTCCCTCTAGCTGCTCCGTTATCTCTAGTGGGCAGTTATGGCGGAGGGACCAGACCGTAAGGGTCCTGCGCCGTATCCCTAGTACTAGCTCGTTAAAGCGTAGCTCTGCGGCTGCTCGTACTTTCTCTGGGTCTACGCCTCGCTTGTTACCTCTGGCTGCCTCTCGTACTTCCTGCCTGGCTTTCTCTACCTCCGCCTCTACGTACTTGCCGTAGCGCATACAGGCGCGGTCTAGGTCTAGCTCTACCCAAGGGTAGTCTATACCCAGCAGGGACGAGGGACGTACGCCTAAGTCCCTGGCGTCTACGTACAGAGAGTACAGCCGCGGTCTACTCTCTACGAAACACAGACAGCGCAGCGGGACCGTACAGTATCGCTACGCGGGCTACCTCCTTAAGGTCGTCTAGAGCTAGTACGGATACGTCTACCTGTCCCTCCGCCAGGTCCTCTCCTGGCATAGCAAACAGAGCAGCGCAGCTATCCCCGTCTATATCGTCCGTCTCTAGGTCCTCGTCTGTGTAGAAGTCTGGCGGAGCCTGTACCGCACAGTTTACCGCTATGCTCCGCATAGCCTGTACGCTCTCCGCTAGTACCTCGTGCTCTAGGTGCGTCTCCTGCGGTCCTCCCGCTCGTATCATGCTGGCTATACGCTCTGCCAGCGGAGCGGGTAGCTCTCCGTCTGTCGCCATACCCAGCAGGTCTACCCTCCGTAGCAGCAGGTTAGTAGCAGCCCGCGGGAGCCAGCAGACTACTACGCTGGGTCCCGTTTGGGCTAGCAGCGTATCTGCGTTAGCGGTAAACCGCTCCCGCTTCTGTAGTAGCGTTAGCTCCTGCTCCGCGTCCTGCTTCTGCTTGGCTGGCTGGCGCTTTCTAGGCGTCCGCTTTCTGGCCATTCTGTTACGCTCCTATGCGTCTAGTACGAGCAGGGAGCAGCCAGACTACGGCTGCTCCCTGTAGGTCCCTGTCTGGCAGGTCTGCTATATGCTGCTGTACCGCTCTGGCCTACGAGCTAGTATACGGGTCTGCGTCTGGCCAGCTAGCGGGTATGTCCGTAGCCGTCTCGTGATTAAGGACCCTAAAGATAGGGCTACCTGTGTAGGGTCCGCCCAGCGCTCGTCCGCTCCAATTTATAGGCTTAAAGCTATTGTACGCAAAGGCTCCGCCAGGACCGCTCGTAACCTTTGCCTTAAAGACTTGACAGTGAGTATCCCCGCCTGTCTCAGAGTCTATAGCCTTGCCTATAAAGCCAAACCAGGGTACCTCGTTATCCCCGGTAAAGTCCCAGTAGCTTACCTCGTTAGGCGTGCTGCCGCTATCGCTAGCCGTCCCGCCTAGCAGTACCTCTAGTACAGGGAGAGACAGACCCGTAGACGCCTCTAGCGTCCACTCCGCGCCGTTGGGTAGCGCGTGCTGCGTTACTATTACGTCGTCTCCCTCTGCGATAACCTCGCTAAAGGTCCCGCTTACCTCCATTGTAGCAGCCGCGGGCATATCTACTCCGCTACCGTACGTAGGAGTAGATAGGTCCGTTATCGGATATACCTGTACGTCCCGCAGACCTACTGCGTAGATCGTATCTACCGCCATGCTAGTAACCTCCCTGGTTAGTTGTATCCTGGTTAGCTAGCCTGTCTCGCAGGTCCGCGTACCGCTACTGCCGTTCCTTACTACGGCTAAAGTCCGCTACCGCCTGGCTGAGTATACCATTATCTAGCCGTATACCGCTACGGCTAAGGTCCCTGCTACCTGTCTCTGGCTCTAGTATTACCCGCGTCTCTACTATCTCCGCGGCTGCTGGGTCTACGTAGTGTAGTACGAGTAGTCCCCGCTGCTTTAGCGTAGGCTCGTAGCGGTATAGCAGCCGCTTACATTGCGGGCTACCTATCTCTACCTGCGTCTGGCGCAGAGCCTCGTAGGCGTCTAGTAGCTCCCGCCAGTCCTGCGGTACGTCCTCCGCGGAGGATCGTAGGCGCTCTAGCTGCTGCTCGTCTAGGAGCGCTCCTGGTACGCGGAGGACCTTACCTAGCAGGGTACCGCTGTCTGGCCGTATCTCTACAGCCTCGTACTCCCGTATACCCTTGCGGCGCAGGTCCTCCCGCCTACCCATAGCGGCTAGTCCTTAGCCTTGTCCCCGTCCCGCTGCTGCTTCTGTCTCCGCTCTCGTCCCTGGCTCCCTCCCTCCGCTGCTCTCGTCTCTGGCGTAGTAGCCGCAGCCTGCGTCTGCTTTAGCTGCGCTAGCTTCCGTCCTGGTCCCAGCGCCTTACTGATAGGTCCTAGGTCCTCGTCCGCTATCTCTACTACCTGTCCTGGTACTAGTACGTACTCCTGCGTTAGACCCTCTGCGGTACCTATCCGCCAGGCTCTACCTGCCTCGTACCTAGCTTTATGCGGCATGCTGTCTAACCTCCCTGGTTATAGCTAGTGTCTCGTCTGCTACGTCCTGCCAGGTCCTCTGCTTTAGGTACTCCCTGGCGCTCCTGCCAAACGCTAGAGCCTGCCCGTAATGATCGTAGACCCAGCGCATAGCCTCTACTAGCTGCTGCTCGTCTGGCTCCTGATACCTCCCGCAGTATCCCCATATCTTAAAGAAAGCTCTACCGCCAGTACTGCTGTCTATGGGTAGCGCCCAGCGCTTAGCGTCCTCTAGTCCTGTATGCGTAGTACTGATAACGGGCAGACCCGTAGCCGCTGCCTCCCGCGGAGGTAGCCCGTATCCCTCTCCGCGGCTAGGCCATAAGAAGCAGTCCGCAGCCTCGTATAGCCTCTGTATGCTCTCCCTCCGCCAGGACCCGCGGAGTACGAGGACGTTAGGCGCTGCCTCCCTGTCTACGTACCATGCGTACGGAGCGCCTGCGTAGCTGTGTCTATGGTCTGGCGTCCGCCTATCCATAAACGGACTCTGGCCGCGTGTCTTTAGTACGAGCCAGGCTGTAGGATCGTTAGCCCATAGCTGCCCGAACGCAGATAGCGCCAGGTCAAAGGCTTTGCGGTACGTTAGCTCTCCTAGCATAAGGTAGATAAACGGACGGGTACCCGCTCGTATGGCTGGTATCCTGCTCGTCCTATCGTAGTACGGGTACGTATCCGTATCTACTGCCAGCGGTACCCTGCGTACGTCCTGGCAGCCAGCCTCCCGCATTAGCTCTACGTTACTACTGTTAGGGACTATGACGGTCTGCGCTGTCCGCAGCATAGGGAGCCAGGCAAAGTCCCCGCTACTGGGTAGCTCGTCCGTCTCCCACATAGTAAAGCCTACCCTACGCTCCGCGCCGTCCCATACCCAGCGCTCCGCCAGGTCTAGGTTAAGCCTACAGACTCCCTCCCTGGTTACGGGTCCGTTATCTGCTCTGCGCTCCGCGGGTATTAGCTCCCGCTCGTCCAGGTAGCGCTTAAACTTGTGGCGCTTACTGCGGTAGGTTATGGGTCCCTCTCGTAGCCGCATTCTGTCTATCATAGGCAGCGGCTCTACATGCTCTACGCTCGTCCCGCTCTCCCGTATGGCGTCCGCTATCCCTTGTCTAAAGGTCCCGTACCCGCTGCTGCGTTCCTCCCTACTGTACCCTACCTCGTACCGCATACCGCCTCCCGCTCCGTTACGGAGTCCCGCCTAGGCCAGCGTATGTAGCCGCCTCTACGCTAGCGCCTCTCTTACCCTGTCCCGCAGGTATACTATCATCGTACAGGCTCGTAAGGTCCGTAGAATGCTCTACCTTGTACTGCTTACCGCCAGCAGTAAGGTACGTACCCTCTCCGTTAGCTCCCATTAGCAGGACGTAGATACGGTCTAGCATAGCCCGCGTATTGACGTACCCGCTACGCTCGTAGCATCGTATCTCTACTACTACCTGTAGCTGCTTTAGACCTGGCGTAGTACGGCTCTGGGTAGCTACGGTATAGCATGGCTGTAGCCTGCTTACGTTGGCGGAGGTAGCGTACGCGGCTGGCGTATCCTCTGGGTTTATAGGATGCTTGTCTGCGTACCCTGCTCCTAGCTTGTCTATCTGGTAGCCGCCTCCCGTAGCCAGAGCGGTTAGCGTACCGTCTGCCTGTAGCAGCGTAAAGATAGCGCCTGCCAGGTCTGCCGCCATGCGTCTACCTCGTCTCCTAGCCTACGGCTGCGGCTACGGTACTAGCCAGGTTAGCCCGCAGCATGGCTCCTACCTTGCCCTTGTATATCTCGTGTACCCGCCAGACTATGCCCCAGCGTCCTCCGTACCGTACCTCTAGGTAGATACCGTAGTATATGTTATCGCCGTGCTTAAGCGCCGCGTAGTACCGCTTACCGTCCCCAGACCCGTAGGCTCCGTAGTAGCCCTTTAGGTACTTCCTGGCGTCTCCTGTGCGGTCCCGCCAGGGAGCGTGCTGCTTGGCGTAGCTTTCCATATCCGCGGCTAGCTGGCGCAGCGTCTCTAGGATCGTATCTCGTATGTCCTCGTCTAGCTTACGCAGCGTAACGATAGACCGCGTAGGCGGATCGTTTTTGTACGTTACCTTACCGCGTAGCATGATAGGTCCCCTAGTAGTCTACTATCTCCGCCCAGCCTACCCGCTCTAGTCCTCTGGCTACAGGATGCACTAGGACTACCCTGTACTCTACTACGTTACCGTCCTCGTCTGCCAGCCCAAAGGTATAGCCTCGCTTTATGTCCGCGTCCGCCTCTAGCAGTAGCTTTACCAGCGTCTCTCCGCGGACGCCAGCTATACCAGGTATGTCTACTCCCGTAGTCTGCTTGTCTAGCGCTATGGTCTGCGCGTCTAGCTCCGTCCCGTCCTCTGCCACAAACACTACAGACGTATCTAGCCGTACTGCCAGGCGCTCTGCTGGTCTGCCTCTAGGCATAGTCTATACCCATACAATCCCAAACGAGCCAGATACTCTACCCTCTCCGCTGTCTACCTTAGCCCGTATCTCTATGTCTGTCCCCGTCTCTAGCTCTATGGCTGGGACTATGGGTAGTACTAGCTGGCTGTCTACCTCGTACCTATCTCGTAGCGCCAGCGTCCCGCCAGGCGGACGTACCCATAGCTCCGCGGTTACTACCTTTAGGCTGGCTGGCGTTAACGTTATGTGCGTTAGTAGTATCTCGTTTGTATCCGCTCGCAGGATCGTAGGAGCAGGGACACAGTACGCTAATTGCATCGTACTATTATCCCCTACTGCTATGTAGGCTACCGTATCGCTACCTATCTTGGCGGAGATAGCGCCTGCGTTAGTACCTCCGCTGCCTGCTGTCAGGACCCGCAGGCGGTTTATCCGCAGGTACTCGTTATCTAGGTCTACTGGCGTCTGTCCCTCTAGCTCCGCTACCTCCGTTAGCTCTGGGTACCCGTCCGCGGCTGCTCCTACTCCCCAGACCTGTACGGTCCTGGCTCCCGTACCCGCGTCCTTATCATCGTCCCCAGACCCGCTAACGATACTGCTAGCGCCAGCGCTCGTAGCGTACGGTATGAGCGCTCCCGCAGCCCAGACCGTCTCTAGAGTAGTCCCTACGGCTGCGTTATCTCCGTACTTTCTCTCGTGCTTACCCGTCCGCATACCCTGGTAAAACGGCATTAGGTTAGCCTCTCCCTAGGCTCGTACGGGTCTACTACGGGAGCGTAGACCTGGCTTAGCCATTCTGATACGCTCCTAGGCGTCCCCGTCTGTAGGTTAGACGCCAGCGTAGTAGACCTGCGGTACTGGGTAGGTCCCGCGGCTACGCCAGGAGAGACGATAGGAGCGCTCCCGTAGTCTCCGCCAGTCTCTACCCGTACCAGTAGCTTGTTAGCTTCCTTGGCGTACTGGTCTGCTAGCGCCTGCCAGTCAGGACCCGTACGGTATTGCCAGGACTCCGTTAGTACCTGCTCTCGTAGTAGCTCGTCTCCCGTACGAGGTACGTACCGCAGGACCGCCAGACGAGCAGCGCAGACTAGCTGCGTACCTGCTCGCAGGTTATAGCTCGTATCGTTCTCTGTCCCTAGGATCGTAGCGTACGTGGCTATACGAGCCTTTACGATAGACTCTGCCGCAGGCAGGTACGGGAGCAGGTCTACCGTATCGTTAGGCAGGTCCGTAGAGTCTACGCCTAGCAGGTCCCGTATAGCGCTGTAGTCCTCTGGCTCCGTTAGGATAGCCGCGGTAAATGCCATAGCCTGCGCTCCTGCTTAGGACTAGTCCTGCTCGTCTGTCTCTGTGTCCTCGTCCGTCTCTGCGTCCTCGTCCTGCCCGTCCTCCGCCTCGTACCTGGCTAGTACCTCGTCCTCCGCAGCGGCTATAAACTCCCGCTGTACCTTGCTACGAGCGCCTGCGCCTGCCATGCGCTCTAGGATAGCCGTAGGCAGGTCCCCTAGTGTCTCTGCTCCCTCTACAGGCTCTAGGCCAGCAGAGCGCCAGATACCCTGCGGTATGGGCAGGTCCGCTGCCTCTCCCTCGTACGAGGTAGAAACGATAGCCAGCATACCATTACGGATACCCTGTACTACGTTAGGCGTCTCTCCTACCGTATGCTCTGTACCTACTCCCTTTACCTTTGCCTCTCCGCCAGGATGCCGCGGGTCCTTTTCGCATGCTACGCAGGAGCGCCCAGCCTTAGCGGTTACTCGTACGGTTACGTACTGCTCTGCCATAGGTACTACCTCCCTTATACAGCAGGGAGCCTGCCGCGGCTCGTTACGGCAGGCTCCCGCGGTCCCGTCCCGCGTACCGTTTCGGTTTACGTGGACCAGTCTACGTGGTGCGCCCCGTTCTGGTCTACTACCCAGTATCCCTCTGTCTCTGTCATTACGATAACGTCTGTCTGGCGCTCTATCATGCGCGCCGTCTCCTGTATGTCTGCGCCGTTCTCGTAGACCCGTCCTAGGCTCTGCGTCCCGTCTACTAGTAGTAGCTCCTTACTGCCCATATAGGAGCGGTTATAGATGGGAGGCAGAGGCGGTAGCTCTGGCGTCCCTCCCTGGCTCTGTAGAGCGCTACCCAGCGCCAGGAAAGTTAGCAGGTTAGCCGTACCCGCGTCTACGGTTAGGTACTCCGCGTACGTTTCCTCGTCGCCTAGGGCTATGGTAGGCATATACTGGGCTGCCTCAAACTTACTAGCAGCCCGCAGCAACGGCTTAAGGTCTATCTGGTCTGCCGTACCGCCTAGGTCCGTCTCTATCTCCCAGCTATCGCAGCCGGTACCAGAGTTACCGTCTCCGTTTATGATAACGTCTACGGCTGCTTGTTCCTTGTCTAGCTGCGCCCTAGCTGCCATGCGTGCGATATGGAAGCGTACAAAGTCTAGCCGCCAGCGCCGCGTAACCTCGTACGGAAACTCTATCTTACGTCCGTACTTCTTTAGCGTTATGCTATGGTCCCCGCCAGTGAGCGTTACGCTAGGTATATCCGCTCCCTGCTCTACTCGTACCATGCGCTCGCTAGCTGCGTCCTCTGTGAGGTAGAACGCCTTGTAGGTATCAGAGTCTATACCTACCTCTATGGCTATTAGCTGGTCCAGAATGCTAGGCCGTAGAGCGGTAGCCCGTATAGCGTTATCTAGAAAGTCTGGCTCTAGTACGTCTGATACGGGATTATTAGAAGCGTAGAAGCGGAGCGCCTGCGTAGCGCGTGCGCCGTAGCGAGCGCCCAGCCGCCAGGAGCGCCGTAGAAACTCTGGGACCATAGTAGCGCCTGCGCCGTCCCTAGCGTTATACAGGTCCTCTATCGTGCTGGCGATTATGCCATAGTCCCTGCTGCTCTGCGTCTTGACGCCTAGCGCTCCTAGCTGGCGCTGGTATGCGTCTAGCTTGTCTCCTGGCTGCGTAGGGTCTATGTCCTCTAGGTACGCGGACAGAGATAGTCCCTGCTGGTACGCAGCTAGGTACATATCCTTGCCCTTACGTAGCTCCTGTGTAGCGTCCCTGGTCTGGGACCGCGGGCTACCGTATAGGCTCCCGTCCGCTAGCCCTTGCGCGTACGCTGTGTCTACTATCTCCCTGGCTGCCTGGCTATCTATGCCGTACTTACTGGCTAGACTGGCAGCGTTTATAGCGTTAGCCATGCTCGTAACCTCCCTGGTTAGTTAGGTACCTCGTCTGCGCTGCGGGTCTAGCCCATCCAGACTACTACCTCATCCGTATCGCTGTCGTCGTAGATAACTCCCTGCGCCGCAGCCAGAGCGTTTATCTCCGCTGCGCTGCCAGCGCTAGCCGCCGCTAGATGCTTTACGTATCCCTCTGCGGCTACCAGTACGTCTCCTACTATCTTGCCGCCTACAGCGCCGCTATAGTTAGTGCCCTTTAGGAAGCTTATAAAGCCTCCGACCTGTACGGAGCAGCGCAGGTCCCCGCTTGCCACGTTGACAGAGATTAGCTGCCCTAGTACCTGGTCGTCTGCTTGTACGAGCGCTACCGTATTGTCTGCGGATAGCTTGACCGCTAGACCTACCTGTGCGCTCCCTCCGTCCTCTGTGTCGCTAGCCGTTATGGTACTGTTGTCTATGGTTAGCGTTACCCGCAGCGGACGTATCCCCAGTAGGCTTAGAGCGTCCCTAGGATTAGCCATTACTTGTAACCTCCCTGGTTAGTAGTGTCCTGCTTGTCTCTATACCTCTAGGCTCCGCGGAGGCTAAATAGCTCCGCTGCGGTTAGCTGCCGCTCCTGCGGCTGGCCGTCTCCCGCTTCCTCTGCTGCCCGTTGGCGTATCTCTGTAGCGGTCTGCCTGGCTAGCGTCCATGCGCTACCGCTGGCTCCCGCCTGGTCCCGTAGCTCGTCCTCTAGCTCTGCGATAGGCAGGCGGGAGAGGCGCTGGCGGTATGCGTCCCCGTCAAACGAGGTAGCGCCGTCTGCTCGTACCCGCTCCTGTACGCATGCCTCTACTAGCTGGCTGCGGCTATGCATACCCTCTGCCGCCAGGACTCCCAGCATGCGTACCGCGTCCTGCGGATCGTTGGGAGCCTCTAGGCCAGTAGAGCGCAGAGTAGCGCTTATCTGCTCTCGTAGCGCCTGCTCCGCTTCCTCTGCGGCTGCTAGGTCCCGCTCTAGCGTCTCTACCCGCTCGTCCTCTACCTCGTCCTCCGCAGGCTCCGCCTCTGGCTCCTGCGCTCTCTCTAGCAGGCTACCAGCGTCCGCAGCCGCGGGCTGCTCGTCCTGCCGCTCTCCCTCCGCAGCCTCCGCCTCTGGCTGCTCCTGGTCCTCTGTGCGCTCGTCTGCCATAGCCTCCGCTCCCTTGGGTATGCTTATGTAGCCGCTGCCTACGATCCTAGCGCCGTAGTAATGCTCTAGTAGCGCTACGTCCTGCTGGGCTACCTGTCCCTCTGCGTAGAGACGAGCAGCCCTAGCTACGAAAGCGCCAGGGTAGCTACCGCGCCAGACTAGGCTACCCTCTACCTGCCTGGCTCCTACTACTGCTGCTGTCCCTAGTACCGTCTGCTCTGAGTTATACGGGTCCTGGTAGCGGAGTAGCGGTATATGGGCGCAGCGTCTATCAAACAGGTCTAGCCCGCATATATCGCAGAGGTAATGCGCTCCTGGCGCTACAGCAGGATTAAGGGTAAAGCCTATGCTAGTGTCCCTCTGCGTCCCGCCGTCTACCCTGCGTATAAGGTCCTCTACTGGCTGTCCGTTAGGGCTGGTCCCGCGGAGCATGTAGCCTGTCTCGTGTAGAGCGTAGCCCTTGTCCTTAAAGTGTTTGCCCAGTAGCGCTCTCTGTCCCTGCTCGTCTACCAGCAGTAGGTAGCGCTCCTGGCGCTCGTTCCATTCTAGGGCGCCTCCCGCGGGCTGCTCTAGCTTCTGTACCGCAGCCGCAAACCAGCGCCCTATAGGGTCTAGCTGCCCGCCTAGCAGTCCGCCATGATGCGCCAGCATAGGTACTGCGTCTGTCTGCGTTACGTCCCGCTTATAGTTACGGAGGCTGGTTAGGTCCTGGTGCGTACCATGCGAGTCTAGCCCAGTCCCAGACATATAGACGGGCAGTACGTATACGTCCTCTGCGCTAAGAGAGCGCCTAGCAAAGCGCCGGTTAATGGTCCGTAGCTCCGCCTGCGTAGGCGCTCCCGCGTCTAGCGTCTCTCCTGTGTCTGGGTCCTCTCGCCTCTCTGCGAGGATCGTAGCCCGTAGCTGTCCCTGGTAGTCCTCTGCGCTTTGGGTATCTTCTGGCATGTTAGCTCCCTTTAACGCAGATAGCCCAGACCGCAGAGGGTCTGGGCAGTCTAGCTGCTCTGGTCCCCGTCCGTAGCTGTGCGCTACTGCTAGGAGTATACCCTAGCTGCTACAGCCTGGCAAGGGTCTAGCATTATGCGGCTAGTAGGAGTCGAACCTACACAGGGTATTACCCTACAGCGTCCTAAGCGCTGCGCGTCTGCCAATTCCGCCATAGCCGCGGAGAGGGAGAGTAGCCGCGGGTACGTCCCGTCTGCTAGCCAAGCGTATACGGAGGTACAGCTACTCTCCCAGTACCCGCGGTAGGAGTCGAACCTACAGCCTGTAGCATGTAAGGCTACCGCTCTGCCGTTGAGCTACGCGGGTCTGTGGACCGCCTAGGACTCGAACCTAGAATCTGCCGGTTATGAGCCGGATGCATTAACCATTATGCTAGCGGTCCTTACCGCAGACGAGTAGGCAGCGCCCATACTCCCTACCAGCCTGCGGGTCCTAACGTCGAACGGACGTTCTACAGCCTACCATAGCGTCCCGCGGCTGTCAAGCGGTAGCGGTTAGCCTGGCGTCCCTGTCTCCTACGCAGCGCATAGACTGTACGAGCGCCAGCCTCCGCGGATCGTAGCCAGACCCAGCAGCTATGTAGTCCTGGCTGGCGTAGTACAGGCTGTCTCCCGCTGTCTCTCCCTGGCGCAGGTAGCGTACTACCCTGCCTCCCAGCGCATTAGCTCCCTGCGGACGGAGCAGCCCAGCATAGTTAGCGTCCTCGTCCGCCATTACCGCAGCCGCTCCCGCAGCCAGGAACGCAGACGAGACGGGACCCAGCCCAAAGCAGGCAGCCAGGTAGACTATCTGCCCGTCTAGCCTGGCTGCTCGTATCTGCTCTGCGGTTATGGCGGTTACGTACTGGTCCCCGTATAGGTACGGCTGCTCTGGTAGACCATGTAGTACGAGGTACGCCAGCCTATGTCCCTCTAGGTCCGCAGGTCTAAAGCGCTCCGCGGTTAGCGGAGGACTCAGTACAGGGAGCCTGCGAGTAGCCCAGAGCGTAGAGAGCGCCAGGCTACGAGCAGCAGCTACGTACATTACTGTAGACGCATGTAGTACAAGTGTACCGTAGCCGTCCCTGCTGCTGGGCTAGTCCCGCCTACTGTAATGTCTAGTGTCTCGTCTGCGCCAGACGGAGCGTACCTAAAGGCTGCTACCTCGTCCATATATACGCCTCTGGTAGCCGCTACCTTACAGGTAAAGCCTGCTGGCCAGCCTGTACCCTCTGTAGCCGCAGCCTGTAGGTTAGCGTCCGCCAGGACGCATAGCCCGTCTGCGTCGTTTCCGTCTCCCAGCGTTAGGGTACAATCGTCTCCCGTACAGTCCCAGTTAGCCGTTACCTCTACCTCTATGTCCTGTACTAGCCATATCTCCCCGTCTGTAACAGTAAAGACAGCGCCGCTGCTATCGTAGGCTACCGTAGCCGTTACATAGCTGGTAACGGTCCCTACGTTCTCCTGCCCTACGGCTGCGTTAGTACTGCCGCTTACGGTTAGATCGTCCGCTACGGTTAGATCGTCCGTAGCCGCCAGGTCCGCAGCGCTTACCGTAGTCCCAGCGGTTACGCTCGTCCCAGCTACTAGCGCTCCCTCTAGCGTTAGGTCGTCTAGGTTAGTAGTACCTAGCTCTACCGTCCGGTCTACGCAGGCAGCCAGGCTCGTTACCAGCATTACCGCCAGCAGTAGTAGTACGATCCGCTTAGCCATTCTCGTTACCTCCCTGTATTAGGTCCGTCTCGTCCGCGGTAAGTGTACCAGATAGAGCGCCAGTACCGCTAGGCGTCTATAGGTCTGGTCCTGGCGGTAAAGTACGTAGAGGCGGTTACGGCTGGGTCCCCAGTAGTCTCTACGTCCCAGTACCAGCGCCCAGACTCGTCTATATCCTCGTCTGTGTAGTAGATACCCGTACTGGCTTTGGTTAGCTGCGCCTTGTTATAGCTAGCCGCATTACCGCTAGGGTCCTTTACCCGTAGCGTTATCGTGTCTGGGTCCGCCAGGTCCCCAGCAGCGTTACGGCAGGTTATCTGTAGCCGCAGCGGAGCGCCTACCCAGTACTCGTTATCCGTACTCATATTAGGCCGTCCTCTAGCTCTATGGTCCCTACGTACCCGTCTGTCTGCGCTATGGTCCCTACGGTCTGCTCCGTCTGGGCTATGGTCCCTACGTAGCTCGTCTCTAGTAGGATCGTACCTGCTACGTCCGCGGCTGCCAGGGTACCGCTAGCCTGTAGAGCTACGGCGCTGGCAGCAGCTACGTTAGCGCTGGCGGTAGCCGCTCCTACGCTCGTCCCTGCTTGTAGGGCTACCGCAGTACCCGCAGCTACGTTAGCGGTCCCTACGGCTGCTCCCAGCGTCCCAGAGGCGGTCCTAGCCTCTGCCGTAGCCGCAGCTACGTTGGCTGTAGCAGAGAGCGTCCCAGAGACGGAGGCGGAGAGAGCGGTAGCGCTCGTCTGCGCCAGGTTAGCCGTAGCTGTCCTGGCTCCCAGCGTTACGCTGGCGGTCTGCGCTACTGCGCTCGTCTGCGCCAGGTTAGCCGTAGCGCTGGCTGCTCCCAGTGTAGCAGAGGCGGTCTGGGCTGTAGCCGTAGCCGCAGCTACGTTGGCTGTAGCTGTCTGTCCGCTACCCTGCGTAGTGTCCGCGGTTAGCGCCGTAGCCGTAGCCGCAGCTACGTTGGCTGTAGCGTCTAGGACGAGCGTAACGGAGGCGGTCTGCGCTACAGCGCTCGTAGCTGCCAGGTTAGCCGTAGCTGTCCTGGCTCCCAGCGTTACGCTGGCGGTCTGGGCTGTAGCCGTAGCCGCAGCTACGTTGGCTGTAGCTGCGGCTGCTCCTGCCGTATGATCCGCAGAGAGCGCCGTAGCCGTAGCCGCAGCTACGTTGGCGGTCCCGCTCGCAGGACCCAGCGTATGCGTAGCGGTCTGGGCTACGGGAGACGCAGCAGCTACG
>Ga0180437_10003517_pt1 | contig 23294 bp, 44 predicted proteins | sample SS_ome_4_FD_132410 | JGI IMG/M metagenome (GOLD analysis project Ga0180437, IMG submission 132410) | Hypersaline lake sediment archaeal communities from the Salton Sea, California, USA - SS_3_D_1 metaG | ecosystem: Environmental > Aquatic > Non-marine Saline and Alkaline > Hypersaline >...
CCCGGCTACATCTACGCCGGCGCTCACACGTGGATCGCGTCGTTCGAGGAGGTGGAGCCCGAGCCGTTGCCGGATGCAACGACCACGGTTCCGCAGCGCGATCCACTGACCAACACCGCCAACCCCCCGCAGATCATCGAAGTCCCCTTCGATGCGCTGATCCTGGGGGTCAGCGGATGGGCGGAGCCGATCATCGATCTTGAGAACTGGTCCGACGGAGAGCAGCGCGGAGTTTTGCTGCACAGCAGCAACCCCGACGGCCGCGATCTGTTTTCGCTGGATTGGAACCTCAATGGGAAAATCTACTACGTGACGGATGGCCGCGTGGATCTCATGCAGCCGGCCGCCGCGACGGTAGGCACCCGCACCCGGCCCCGTCCGCTCGGGTGGATCGTCCAACGCAACGATCGGATCAACGTCCGCATTCGCAACCTGACCAACGTACACGTGCCATTCTCGTTCGATGCGAGCGTGACCGAGCCGTACGGTTGGAACATCAACGCCGCCGTGGGTTTCCACGCGCTCAACCTCGAAAGGCCCTAGGCCATGCTGGCACCGGTGACCGTGCGGGACGTGTATTCGCTCGTCCAGCAGATGATCCACTCTCCGGCCGATCAAGTGCGGCTCGCGTCGCAACTGCGCAGTCTCGTGCAGTCGCTTCCCCCCCCGCACAACGAGCTGATCAGCCGGCAGAAGTACAAGCGGTGCGGCCTGTGGACGTACTGCGCGAACTTCTTCAACGTATCCAACACCGGCGAGCCGCCCGTGCAGGTGATCCGCATCCCGCACGACTCGTGGATCCGCTCCGTGCACGCCTACGCGCTGCCGGCCACTTCCGAGCAGTACGTCGACAACGAGAGCTTGCAGGATGCCGGGCGCTACCGCGATCAGGCCAACGAGGGTGTCGGCCTGAACTTCCGCGGCCTGTTTGAGGTCAACTGGCGGATCAACACCCGCCAGGGCTTCATTTCGAGCGGGACCGGGGAAATCCTGGCGCCGGCGCCGCTGGTCACCGGCGACGGGCTGTATGGGGCAAACCTCGATTGGCGCCTTCAGCAGGAGGACACGATCGAAGTCAGGATCCGAAACCGGATCGATGCGCTGTGGCCAGTGCCCGATTCGGAGGAAGACGATCCGACCCCGATCGAGCGCACGCTGCCCTGGGTGTGCGTTCTGTTCTGGGCCGAGGAGCTGCCCCAGCCGTGAAGGCTGAACGCGTCCAGGTGACCAGCCTCCCGCGTCGCACGACGCGGGAAGTGGTGGCCGTACCGTGGGAAGATACGCAACCGGTCAGCTCGGAGGCGACCGTATACGCCAGCCTGAGCAGCAACACCCCGGCGCCGGCCGGGGTGGTCGGGGTGCAACTGGTGGCCGGGTGCATGGGCCACCGCTTCGCGGTGGCCGCGGCCGGCATCCCGCCCGGCTTTGACGGGATCGCCATGGTCGTCAGCGGCATCGTGGCCGACGCTTGGCACGTAGAGGCCTGGGGCGGCGGCTCGGACGTCGACTTTGCGGCCACCCTGGCGATCCGTCAGTGCTGCTCGGGCCTGAACGTCGAAGTGCCGGCCGAGCTGCAAAACAACATTCCCGATCTGCAAGGCATGGCGGCGCGCGTGCACCCGCTCATTCGTGAGCGCGGATTCTGGCGCCTGGCCAGCGGACAGGGCGACGCAACGGTGTCGCTCGACCGCGGGGATCGGATCCTGCGCGTCGAGATGCACGCCAGCAACCAAGACGCGACCCTAGACGGGCTGCCCGGCGGCCAGTGGATCGTGCAGGCCATGGAACGGGGCGAAATCTTTCCGCGCGGCAACGTAGCCGGACCGCGCGATCTGGTTTTCGCTGACACCGATCACTACGTGGTCGAAATCGTGAGGTAGCTATGCCCGACTACGCGCCCGGGTTTCACGTCGTGCCGATGCAGGCCACGCCGCTCAGTGAGCGGGCGATGGCGGTGCAGTTCGTGGTTTCGTACATGTGGGTCACGGGCAAGAAGCCCGGCAGCCGAAACATGCTCTACAACGCGCTGGCGATCATCGGCGTCGAGAACGCCAGCGGCGCGGCGATTATGAATCACAACTGGGGGAACATCATGGCCGGCCCGGGCTCGTGGGGCGGTCCCGCGTGGCCGCACCCGCGGCCGCAGCCGGGGCAACCGGCCTTCTTCCGGCAGTACCCCGATCACGACTCGGGCTGTGAGGCCTGGTGGCGTCTTATGCTCAGGAGCTACCGGCCCGCGCTCGAGCGGGCCGCCGCCGATGATCCGCTGGGCATGGTGCGCGAGCTGTACCGGCTGGGCTACGTGGTCGGCAACCAACGCGCCTACGAGCGCCGCGCCGGCGAGCTGGCGGCCGGCTACAAGCGGATCCGGCTCTTCGAGGGTGCCGGGTGGCTGCGAGCCGACTGGGCCGGAGCCACGGCGCTCGCAGTCGGCGGAGCGGCGGCGATTTACCTGGGGGTGGCCCGTGGGTAACGGCAACTGGCCCCACGGCCCGAACTTCTACCAGGCGCGCAAAGCCCGGCACTGGGCCGGCCCGGGCCGGCCTCCGCCGATCGGACTGCCGGCCGCTCAGCTCGGCACCGCGCCGGGCACGCCGGTCAACTTCGGGGGCCCGGGCGTCATGGGCTACGCGCAGCTCCAGCAGGGACGCGACCAGCAGCCCCCTCGCGCCTCTTTGACGGCCGTGGGCATGCCCTCGGCACCCGAGGCGGGAACGTGCGAGGCGGGATCCTCGCCGCCGGGATGGGGACAATCGGTGGAGGCCATGAAAGCACATCCGGGAATCAGCAATCCGCTCGCTTTATCGCGCCAGATGCGGGGCCGCGGTTACCTGCCAGGAGCCGGGCAGATCGGCGGGGAATTCGCCTACGTGACCGATCCGCGCGTGGTGATCGCGCCGCCCCGGCCACCGGCCGCCCCGGCTGGCCCGGCATACGGGCCGACCGGCCCGGCTCAGCCCAGCACCCCGGAGCAGTACACCGGGGCGCCGCAGCCGAGCCCGTGCATCGGCTCGCCGCCCGAGGCCTGCCCCTACATCCAAGCCGGCGAGCCGCCGCCGGCGCCGTGCTCCGGGCTGATCCAGTTCTCGAGCCCGGAGCGGGCGGCGAGCTACCAGGCCTGGTGGGAGCGCTACTACGGCGAGAGCCCCTGCGGGCCAGCCGCCGCTCCGCCGCCGACCGTGGTCGAGACCACCGGCGAGCCGGTGACCACGCCGGCCACCGTGACCGAGGAGCCGCCGCCGGCCAGCCTGCCGCCGCGCCGGCCGCCGTGGGGATGGATCGTCGGTGGCACCGCCGCCGCCGGCGCCATCGCTGCCGGCGTGGCGTACGCGCTGCACCGCAAGCGCAAGCGACGGCGGCGCGGGTGATCTGGCTCTGGGATGCGGAATGGATCTGGACTCCCGCCGGCGGCTGGGAGCTGTTCGACACCTACGGGCCGTATCCCGTCGACTGGGCCCAGGAGCACACGGCGCAGCTCGGCCTAGTGGAGCTTGCGGCGCCCCCGCTTCGGTATGCCGAGCGCTGGAAGTGGTACCCCGATCTCGGGCGCTGGGCGAAGGTCTACGATCGCTCGAACTTCTGAAGCCATGACCGACGACCCGAACCCCTACGACGCAAGCCCCGACGAGCTGAAGGCGCTGCGCAAGTACGAGGATCACCGCGAGCTGGTGGTGGGCTACGCCGCCGGGCAGGTCGGCGTTACCGATCCCAGCCCGTACTACGAGAGCGCGCTACCCGGCGCGGCGCGGCACTCGTGGCCGAAACACTGGTGTGGGATTTTCTGCCTGTGGGCGTTGCATGAGGCGGGGCTAGCGCTGGACTGGGAGTGGGATTTCAAGCCGGCCGAAAAAAAGTGGGGCTTTCTCTGGCGGCTGCGCCCCACAAGCAATCCACAGCCTGGGGACATCGCCTATTTCGAGCGCTACCAGCATCACGCGATTGTTGAGCGGGTGGGCGCGCACACGGCGTGGACAATCGACGGCAACCAAGCGGGAGGGGTGGTCGCGCGCCGGGAGCGGCCGCGGGCGCGCGTGCATGCGTTCTTTTCAATTGAGCCCCTACTAGGAGATACCCCCCCGTGAGATCCGCTACTGCCCGCTTTCTGGCCATTGCCGGGATCCTTGCCCTGGCCCTGATCTGCTTGACCGTGCTCGCGTCGCTCCAGGTGGTCCCCGGCGATCGTGTGCTGGACATTCTGGCGACGGCGATCCCGGCCTTCGTCGCCGCGTGGCTCGGCACCAAAACCAACGGCCACGACGGCCGGAGCCTGCGGCCGCCGCCAACCCCCGCACCATACCCGGACGGGCGCCCGTGAGCGTTCCGATCGTCGCGCGCTCGAGCGCGGACACCAACCGCGCCGTGCTCGATGCCTGGACGCTCGTGCACGCCGGCTGGGGGATCGGCGCCGGCGCGGCCGGCCTGCCGCCGTGGGTCTTTCTCGCGGCGACCGGGATCTATGAGGTGCTCGAATACGTGCACGAACACCCGGGCGGATCAAAGGTGTTCGGGACCAAGCGGCCGGAGACCGGCGCGAACATGGTGGCCGACGTGGGCGTTGCGGCGCTCGGCTACGCCGTCGCGCGGGCGCTCCGCTCGCAATGACAGTTACGGGCGCAGCACTTGGCGGCACCTAGGGCACCGCTGGCCGACTTTGGTATTCAGGTTGACGGCGTCTGCGCTGCACGACATGAGGCGCCCACAATCCCCGAACCAGTACACGCGGCCATCATCCACGCGCTCGACGTGTACCGGGTACGACGTGCAGCGCGTCGTCTCGGTTCGTTGAACATGATCATAGACGAGCGTCCCGCGTGGGATTACGTGGCGTGTGCCTTCTGGTGTCGTCATACCGCCTCTGTCTGACAGTTACCGGGGGCCCGGATACAACGTGGTTACCGGACGCCCAAACGCCCACTGCACCGAAAACTGCGGGCGCTCCACATAGACCGCGAACACGTCCGCATCATAGGCCACGGCATGACAGCCGGCCACGTCGCGCAGCACGAGCGCCAGCGTCAGGGCTTCCGCGTATGCGCGTTCATCTTCCGGTTTCACTGCGCCTCTTCCCGTAGCTTAGAAACATCAGCCGACCGCACTGAAAGCACCGAGGGCGCTTCGCGTTGCGCGTGCCTATGCGGCACTGTCGGCACACCCAATCCCGGCGCAGCTTGATTCCTGTTCCTACCGTTCCGCCCGGCACACGGCGAGCAGCCCGAACGCGAATCCGAGCGCCCACCCCAGCACGAACCCCGCGGCGAGGCATCCGCTCACCCGCTCACCCGCTCGAGCAGTCCACACGCCGAGCAGTAGCGCTGCCGCCCGGCGCCGCTTCGGTGCCAAGGGCTCATCCGGCCGGCGCATGACGGACACGCCTCCGCCTGGTGGCGCAGTCCGTCGAACCAGTCGGCCACCTGTTGAGCTTGCAGCCGTTCGGTGCGCTCGCGCATCAAGCGCCGCTCGGTTCTGCTACGCGGGCTCATTTGCTGGCGCGTTCTTCGTGCTCGATCCACGTCAGGAGATAACCCTCCTCCACGCGCAGATCGTTGACCTTGTCGACGAGGTCACGCTCCCAGATCCCGGCCTTGCGGCTCGAGTAGGAGTAAGGCGCGCCGCGGTCTAGCTTCTCGTTGGTGCGCGCGATCTCATTCTCGACCGCCCGTAGTCGCTTGCGCATTTGCGCGAGCGTGGCCGGCCGTGGACGATCCCAAAATGACTTGCGTTGCTTCGGCATAGCTTCACCACATCCCGCCGAACAATGGCCGCACCCGGCGCGGGTCTACCTTGTGCAAGTGCTGGCCGGTCCAGTCCTGGACGTTCTGATCAAGTAGCTTGTAGTTGGCTTTGTAACTGTCCATCCGATCGCAGTCCTGAAAACGGATCCGCGCGTAGTCGTCATGGCTGATCGGCTCGGCCAGTTGCCACGGGATCTCGACGTAGGGCAGACCGAGCTTGAAGTGCAGGCGCGCGCGCATGTCCCAGTCCTCGGCGCCCCAGCCGATCATCCGTTCATCGAACCCGCCGCTCTGCCCGTAGTGCTCCGCGTGCATCACCAGCAAGCCGCTCAGGTCGCGCCGCGCCGAGTGTCCTTGCATGAACGCGAAGGCGCCGGCCGGTAGGTTCTCCCGGAGCCACGACCAGAGACCCTCTCGGATCATGGTGTCCGCGTCGCAGACGAGCAGCCACCCGCCCCACTTGCGCGCCGCGAACTGCAAGCCCAGATTCAGCGCCGCGGTTTTGTGAAACCGGGTCTGCCCCACCTTGAACAACGGAAAGACCCGATCGCTCTGGTTCTCGGCCCACACGCCGCTTTCTTCGGGGCAGCTCCAATCAACGACCACGACCGGCGCCGGCGTGTGCTCGAGCATGAGCGGCAAGGTGCGGCGCAACTGCCCCAGCCGCCCCATGCAGGTCACCACGATCGCGGCCTCGAACGGCTCGAGCGGCGGCGCGTCGAGGTAGCCGGCGATCTCCGCCTCACCCATCCCGGCCCGCCGCGCCAGCTCCCGGAGCAGATCATCCCGCGTCTTGCTCGCTCCCGCCATCGGTCCGCTAACCCTTCAGCCGGTACAGAACCCGCTGATACCGCTGCGCGCGCCCGGCCGCCCGCGGCCACCGGCAATCGGCCCCGCCCCGGTAGCCGGCAAACGCGCCGGCGATCTTGCCCGCCGGGTGACAGCTCCGGTTTCGCAACAGTGCCCCCCGCCAGATCCGAGCGGCGCAGGCCGTCTCCGCGCGGAGCGCCTCCCGGGTGTTGTGCGGCAGCTCCCACGCCGCCGGGCAGCTCACGCGCCAGAGCTGCCAGTATCCGCGAGCCTTGCCGCGGTCGCATCGGGCCCCCTTCGGCCCTTCATCGCAGCGACCTTGGCCGACGTAGGCGGCAAAGCGCGATTCTTCAAATCCGATCGTCAGCAGCGCCGCCGCCATCTGCTTCGGTTCGGCGCTTTGCTTCGCGGTGTGCTCGATGGCCAGCGCCGCCATCACCAGCCGGACGCGGCGCGCCTCGGGCTGCTCGTCGGTTTCGGTGTAGAAGGCCGGCCACGACAGCAGCACGGCGAGGATCATTTCAAGCAGGTTCATCAGGCCTCCGGCGCTCCCCGGGTAAGTGTCGCCGCTTCCTGGCGAAGCGCGATCCGCTCCGTGTTCAGTCGGGCGCTGCGGTTGGTGAACGGGCACAGGCCGTGCAGCTCCCGATCGATCTGTTGGATCCGATCGGCAATCTGTCGCAGGCGCTTGGTGCGTTGCGCGCGGGTCATAGGCACAGCTTCAACGATTCGGCCGCCACCAGCCACGCCGCCCGCACGACGTTAGCGCCCGGGTGGCCGTCCCATTGTACCAGAACCGCGCCGCCGAGCCGGGCCGGCCCCAGCACGCGGCCCACGCGGCCGCAGCAGCGCCGATCGGCCACCCGGGCCCCGGGTTCAAAGGTCACCATTGAACCCGGCCCAATCCACGATCGGCGCGTCCCAGATGAACGATCGCCGCGTGCAGCTCCTCCTCGGTGGCGAGTAGCAGATCGCTCGACAGCTCCGATCCAAGCCGGGCGCGCAGTGTGCCGCATGTGGCTAGTAGCTGCTCTATCATAGTTCGCGCGTCGGCAGCCTGCTTGCGTGCCGCGCAGACGCGCTCCCCTACACTGCTAGTCGGTCCTTCGATTCGTTCAGGCTGGTTCATAGTGCCTCCAGGTCAACACTGCCGATCCCGCGAGCTAGCTCCAGACTTGACGGGCTGAGCACCCAAGTCCACGCCAGACGCGGCGTCCATTCTTCCAACGCAATGCGCCCGCTGCGCCGATTGAATGGCACCATGCGGCCGCCGTGCTGCGGTCCCCACTGGCAGACGATCCACCGCTCATTGACGGCCCACATCGGCACGTCTCGCTTGGATAGGATCCGCCCGGTCTGCCAAGTCTCGCCGCGGCAGATCATCCGACGCTCAGCAATGAGCACGGCGAGCGGCTCCCCGTGCTCGGCCCGGGCTAGCGCCTCCCGGCAACCCCGCTGCCAGGCATCGAAACGAGCCCATTTGGTCGCGCTTCTCACCGCTCCGCCTCGGTCTGCAAGCTCAGGGCCGACGCGCACGCCAGCGCCAGCCGTTCGGCGGCCAGGCCGTTGGCGTCGTTCATGTTGGCGCGGAACGGACTCACCGTGATCGGGCCCTTGTCCCCGCGCATGCGCCGGATCCGGTTCAGGTGCAGCACCAGCACCGTCAGGGTGTAGGCCATGGGCCGATCGTCTTCTGGATCCTGCACGCGCAGCAGGTACCACAGCGCGGCAAGTAGCTCCGGTTTGGTCGTGTAGCGCTCGAGCAACTGAAGCGCGCTCGCGAACTCGTGGCTTGGGTTCTCGTTCACGGCTTCGCCCTTTCGCCGTTGCGGTCCCAACGCAGCGCCTCGGCGGAGGCCTCGCGCAGCTCGGCCACCCCGGCGCCGTTCAGGCGCGAGGCATCAATCGGCCCGCGCAACGGGTCCTGGCGCCGCCGCTTGCGGTTGATCGCCGCGATCAGCCCGACGAGCCGTTGATAGGTGCTGCTGGGCCGGACGTTGATCATGGTCTCGACGTTGCACGAGGCGCTCCAGAGCAGCTCTATCAACTCCGCCTTGCTCAGCAGCGCCCCCAGCCGGGCCACCGCCGGCGGCACGTTCGGCTCACGGGCGCTGGCGCGACCCATGGTGCGCGCAGTCACCGGCGCCCCCAGAACCCGGCCCAGTCGGCCGCGAAGGCGAGCACTCGATCGCGCGCCGCTTCGGGCAGCGGCTCGAGCGCGCGGAGCACATGATCGATCGCGCGGATTTCTTGGTCGAACGTAACCGATCCCACTACGAGCTGCGGAGGCCTGCCGCCGGGAGCTGCGAACACCTGATCACAGTTCAGACAGCGCATGTCCGCGCCCACCTGCGAAATCGCGCGCCATGTGTCGCCGCAATATGGGCACTCCACCGGAATACTGCCGATCGCGTCCGGGCTGTAATCCTTCCGAACCGGGTTGCCCGGCGTGCCTTCGGTGTTGTTCATGGGGCCTCCGGTTGCTGATCGGCCTGCCAGCAGGCGAAGCACAGCCGCGCCCCCGCCGGCACGAACAATCCAACCCGCTCGACTTCATCGAAGGTCATCTTGCGCCAGCCTTCGTCCCTCCACTGCTCGCCGCCCGGCTCCGGCCGGTGAGTCATGCAAGCCATGCGGCCCGTACGGTTCCAGTACAGCGCCCCGCTCGAGCGGCCCACGTGCTCGCAGTAGCGCTCCGCGCTCGCGCCGCTCACTGGCCCCCCTTGGGGCGCGTCCAGAGAAACACGCACGCCGGCGCGCCGTCGATCGCGATCGCCTGCCAGCCGACAAGCCACCACCCGTCGCCCGGCGGCGGCTTGACTCCTTCGTCGCTGATCTCAGCCGTCACTGTGAATTGGCTTTGCCCCGCCGGCAGCATGCGCGGCAGTGACACGGCCGTCTGTTGCACCTTGCCGAGGATCGGCAACGATTGGCCTGGGATGTTCATCGGTCCTCTCCCCTGTCGTTCAGCATTTCCCGATCGGCCGCCGCCTGGTTTCGCAGCTCGTCCAGTCGTTGCCGGATCAGTCTGATAATGATCGTTTCGCTTGGCTGTTGCGCCACGGCAGCCAATCCGCAGACGCGCTCCCATAGTTCGTCAGGCAATTCCAGAAACACTTTCACCGTCGCTCCCCTTTCAGTGGATCTCGCCGCGGTCGCGGTCGAGTACGTCCGCGCGCAGAATGTCGCGCGAGAGTTTCTCTAGCAGCACGGTCAGCAGGTGTTGGCACACCTCCTCCGGGCTCCACCCCGTCAGTTGTGCCACGCCGGAAAGCTGGCGCATGGTTTCGTCGGTCAGCTCGAGCCGGATCGTGTGCTTGCTCATCGGTTCGGCCTCGGCTTCAGTCGCGATTCCCGGAAGACGACCACGTTGCGCGCTAGCGCGTCGCTCAGATCGAACGAGTGGCACACCATGAACGCCGACACATCGCAGCCCAGCACCGAGCATTCCCCGATCCGGGTCTCGATCGGATCGGGCTCGTCGGTCACGGCCGCAAAGTGGCGGCAGTTGTCACAGCATAGCGCATACCGAAGGCCGGTCGGATCGTCCGGGTTGTGCGCTTCGCTGATCAGGTTGGCGCGGGCCTGCTTGCTCAGTGGCATCGCGGATCCCTTTCGCGCTGTTGTCGGTGTAAGTCCTTCGCCTCCTGGTACAGCCTCGCCAGCGCCGCCACGTTTTCCGCCAGCGTGCCCGGCGGCAGTTCGTCCTGTAGCGGATGCAGCGCGCGCCAGATGGCGGCTAGCTCCTGTTCGATGTCCTCGACCCACTGCACCAGTTGATCGCGGCTCCACCTCTCCGGCGGCAGGTTGGTGCCAGTGTCAGCAATGCCTGGGATCAAGTTGCGGCGGCTCATCTGCCGGCCTCCTGCTTCACCCTCCGATTCCACATGGCGAACGCTTCTGTCTCTCGCGTGGTGTTGCGCGTGCGAACGCCACACTCAGCGCAGCGCACCCACCAGAGAAATTTTCCTTTGGGAAACGTCGGCTCCCGGTACAGAACCACCGGCTTGGGATCGGCAACGGTCGCGCCGCAGAACGGACACGAGAGCAGATCGGGATACTTCTGGTAGTTCATCCCTGCTCCCCTTCGGTGTTCGCGCGAAACCCCGCCAGCCACGCGCGCCAGATCGCCTCGCCCGGGCTGAGCCGCTTGTGTACTACCTCTTGCTCCAGGTCGGACAGCGCATCCGAAAGCCGGGTCATGGTCTGCGCGGCGGCGCGGTCGGCCTGCCCGCGGATCAAATCCTCGATCTCGGCGTATACGCTTTTCACGTCCGCTCCCCTTTCGTTCGTTCCACCAGCAGATCGATCGCCTCAGATCGAGCGCGGTAACCGCAGCAGACCCAACCGGTCCACACCTGTGCACCGTCCACGGTTGTGATCTCATAGTAGTTATCACCGTGACCGGTGAAAGCGCGCTGCGTCCAGGTCACGAGACGCGGTATCGGAACACCGCCCCGCTTCGCATCCGCGCGCGAAGTACGCAGACACTCCCGGCAAAACTCGTGTCCCTTCACAACGGCCCCCCGAACTCCCGCCGCAGCCGCCGGGTGTGCTTGCGCCGGTACGACTTGCGCAGCGCGCGATCGAGCGTGTCGATCGCGTCGGTGAACACCTGCTCCCCGCCGTGCGCTTTGATGTACGCGCGGCGCATGTGGTCGTCTAGCTGCTGCTCGTCGCGCACCAGGCACAGCACGTGCCGCGCCAGTTGCATCGCTTCGGTGTGCGTCATCGCTCGATGTCCTCCGGTTTGGGTGGCGGCAGTTCGATTGGTACGCAGCGCTCGAGTACGAACCGCGCCCACGAGCTGAACGTTCGGCCCTGACCTTTGGCGCGCCGCTTCCACCGGTCGCGCTGGGCCTTCGTGCAACGAATCGCTACCATCACTAGCTTTGCCATGCTCGGAGTGTATAACGCGCCGCTATACAGTTCAAGTCCCATCTTTGCCGAGCGTGCGCAGGTCCACGCGCCCGGCCGCAATGGCCGCGGCCTCGTCGCGGATGCGCAGGCGCTCGGCCTTCGGTAGCTCGCGCACCTCGGCCGCCCGGCTGTGCTCGGCGCGCCTCGCCGCCGCCGCGCTATCCTTCCGAAGCCACCGGATCCAGCGCTGCTGGTCGCACCACACGTGCAAGGTGCTCCCGATCGGGTTCTGGGCGCGCTCCGCGCCGCGGCGCAGCCAGTCCGCGCTCGCGCCCTCCCGCAGGAAGCGCGCCGCCTGTTCGGCCGTCACTGCTTCCCCGTGCTCGTCAGCCCAGCCAACCAGCACTGCCGCCCGGTCGGTCAGAACGGCCAGCGAGTAGGCGGGCCAGGAGTCCGCGGCCGATTCGGCCGCTTGTTCAAAAATGGGGACGGGGCCGGCAGGCCCCGGACCACCGTCCGAGGGTGGGTGGGTGGGCGACCCGTGCTGTTTGTTGGTTTGTTGGATCCCTTTGGGATCATAATAAGGTGAAGCCGTGATCCCCCGATCACGGATACCAGTGATCCCCGGATCACGGATTGGCGCCTCCCGGATCACTGGTATCCGTGATCCAGGATCACCGATTGCCCGGACCCGTGATCTACGATCACTGGTCTGAACGGCCGGCAGCTTCCGGCCGAGCTGTAGCAGCCGATCCTGGGCGTCCTGGTAGACGCCCGGGCGCAGCAGGCACGGCCGGGCCGGGTCAGCGCCGATTAGTGCTTCCCGGACGACCAGATAGCGGCTTCCCTTGGATCCATAGCTGCCGGCGTTCACCACCAGGCCGACGCGGATCAGCAGCTCGACGGCGTCGACCACGTTTCGGCGGCTCAGGTTGGCCGCGCGCGCGAGCTTCGCCTGGCTCGACAGGCCGCGCCGGCCGTCGCAGAGCTGCACCGCGGCGAGGTAGGTGCAGAACTCCACGGCCGTCAGCAGCGGGCGCACCAGCTCGAGAAACTCCAGATCGACCCACACGAAGGCGCGCGGCTGGACGGGCTGCGGGATCGGCTCCGCCGCGCCCCAGGCGCCGTGCACTTCCCCGCATACCTCGCAAATCGGCGTTTGCGCGTCGAATGGCTCGCTTGCCGGCGCCGTGATCGTCGCCTCGAACTGGCCGCAAACGGCGCAAGGCTGGACGAGCCCGGGCGATTCGGCTAGGCTCGGCGCTGACATTGTGGCTCCGTCATGGTGTCTGCTCCCGTCGCAAGGAGTTTTCAGCGCCCGGCAAGTTCCAAGGCTCGCCGGGCGTTGGTCTTTCTCAGGGGGTTTGGATGGCTCGCAAAGCGCGAAGGATCGCGCGGAGCCCGGAGGGTATCACACGCGCGCGCGCGGGCGCTACTGCGCGGCGCAACCTGCGCGCAACACGCAACAAACGGGCGACGCGCGCCGCACCGGGGATCGTGGGGGAGCGATCACGGTCAGCGAAGCGCGCGCCGCCCGCGCTCGAGTCTACCACCGTTCACGAAACCGGCTGATCCGTTCACGCATCCGCGAATTTGTTCACGGGGATCCGCGTGGTTACGATAGCCCGGCCCGGGAGCGCCGTGTTCGTCACCTGCCGAGCAACAAACCGACCCCGGCGCCCCCGGGCCCGCTCGTCGATTGTCGGCCTCGAGCTGCCGATCGCAAGCGCTGATTTCGGCCGGTCGGTCGCGGCCGATCCCGCTTGGCGGTTCAGGGGGTCTGGCGCTATGCTTGTGCGCGCATGAGGGAATCGCCCATGTGACCGCATACCAGACCGCACAGCAGACCGTGGAGTCAGACGACCACCAAGAAAGCGATCCCGTTGCCGAGCTGATGGGCAACGTCGGGGAGCTGGACGCAGAGCTAGCGGCGCTCGAGTCGATCGACTACGGCGACGACGCCGGCGACGACCCGGCCGATCTGGTGCCTCCGGGCTTCACGCTGTTCTATCCGAACCCCGAGGCCGTGCAGAAGCTCCGCGCCGCCGGCAAGGATCCGCGCATGGTCGGCGTGCGCATCTACTCGGTGCGCCAGGACGGCAAGCGGGGCCCGAGCTGCGGCAACTTCAGCCCGGAGGGAATGACGCTCGAGGCGCTCCGCGGTCGACTGCCGCCCGGCTCCTACGATCTGCAAGGCCTCAACGTCGACTCCAAGTACCTCGGCGGCAAGCGCATCCACCTGGATCGCTACGAGCGCCTGGGCGAGCCCGAGCGGCTCAGCGGAGCGGGTAACGGCAACGGAAGCGCGCAGAGCCCGGCCGACAAACTGCTCTACGCGCTGGCGATGAAGGCGATCGACGGCGGCGACCGCACGCGTCCGAGCGAAATGGAGGCGGCCACCGCCGCGATGCTCAAAGGCGTGGGCGCCATGATGCAGATGCAGATGGCGGATCTCAAGCGCGCGCAGATGGTCACCGAGCGCGAGGACCGCAAGACCGAGCGCGGGCAGACGCAGTCGCTCGAAATGTTCAAGCTGGTGCTGCCGCTGCTGGCCAAGCAGAACGGGCCCGCCAAGAGCAACGGCAACGGCGGCTCGGGCATGGGCCGCTTTGAAGACTTCTTCGGAGCGCTCCAGCTCGGTATGCAGCTCGCCGGCAACGCCGGCGGCGCGCCCCCGAAGGATGAAGACGAAAGCTCTCTGAAATCGTGGCTCCTGCCGCTGGCCGACTCGCTCGGCCCGGGCCTGATTTCAGTCGTCGCGATGATGCTCCCGCCGGACAAGGCGCGCATGGTCAGCGACTTGCTTGAATCCCACTTCAAGGCGCGCGAGGCGGAAGCCAACGCCGCCGCTCAATCGTCGGACGACCCCCCGACCGTGGACACCGAAGGCGTGTCCGTGGGCGGGGGCGATGGTCAGTAAGTACCACTGGCTCAGTGTGGCCGACGGGCGCGAGAAAACGCGCTTGCTCGAGGCGCTCGTGTTTCAGGGCGCGACCGAGCCCATGGTGCGCGAGGTGGCCCAAGGCCTCATCCGCGGCACCAACCGCAACGATCACTGGGAGCGGCTCGCGCGCCTGCACCGGTTCGTTCGTGACAGCGTCGACTACCACCGCGAACCGGTGGAGCAATTCCAATCCCCTTCGCTGACGCTCGAGCGCGGCGGCGATTGCGATGATCTGGTTTTGCTGCTCGCGGCGCTGGCGTGGTCGCTCCGCTATCCCTGGCGCATTCGCGCCGTCGGCAACCCGCGCGATCCGCATCACTACTCGCTCGAGCTGGGCTGGCCCGCAGCGGACGAGCCGCACGGCAACGAGCGCACCCGATGGATCCATGCCGAACCGAGCGTAGCGGCCACGTTCGGGGAGAGCGCAGAGCAGGCCGCACAACGGGGAGCGATGCTGTGACCAAGAATCGAAACGAGAGCATGATTGAACTGGGGGATCACACGGCGCAGCTTTGCGGCACCATGGCCGCAGCCTGGGCCAATGCCAAGGCGGGGATCGGTGACCCGGTCGCGCTGGATAAATTTGCTCTGCAAGCTGTGACCGTAAGCCAGGCCTTGGGGATCGTGGCCGAGCGCGCGCAGCAGCTCGCGGAGGAATTGCTGGACGGGGAGGCCGACTGATGGATCGACCGTTTCGAGTAGACCGCTTGAACCTAGACGGCTTTGGGATCCGCACGGTCGAAGGCATCGACCCGCGCGATCTCGGCAACCGCGCCACCCAACTGCTAGCGGACATTGCCGCGCAGCAGCCGAGCGCGCAGGTCTCCGGCATGACGCTGGGCGGCGGCGGCGACGGCGCCGCGTGGCGCTGCACGTTCACCAGCGCGAGCCAGTTTCCCAACGGGCAGCAGAGCATTTTCGCGGCGCTCGGCCTGGTGCGCTTTGCAATCGCGCGCCACGCCGCCGAATTGGACGCGGTCTGTCGGCGCGTGCTGCTCGAGATGCAAGCCGGTTTCCCCAACGCCTATCTGTTCGAGACGCAGATCGCCGGCGGCGGCCGCGATGGGATCTACCTCGTCGCAATGCTGTTTTCCAACGGCGTCGCGAGCCCCCCCTATGAATCGCTCACGGCGGCAGCCCCGCAGTCGGTCACCACGGATACGGACATTCTGACGGTCACCGTCCCGCAGACGACCAGCGGCACCGTAGATGATCAGTGCACCTATCTGCTCATGTACTCGATCGCCGTCGAGGACACCAACTCCGGCGGGTTCGTGGCCGGCCTGTACGACGTGACCAACGCCGTATGGGTGCAGCAGTACGCCGACACGGGCGCCGCGGGCCAATGGGATCCCGCCGCCGGTCAGTGGTCGGTGCCGCAACCGGTCGGCGCTGACTTCCAGTATTCACTTCGCGTCGGTCCTGTTTTCGGCGGGACCGTCGATGTGCGGCAAGCGTCGCTCACCAAGCTGCTCGTGCCGAACTCCAACGCGCTCAGCTAACCAACAAGGACAAGCAAGATGGATCTTCCGCTCACCGCCCGCGTCACCTCATCCGAAGCCGATCCCCCCGGGGGCGGCGGTCTCGTCTCCTTCTCCGGCAGCACCGCGGCCGAACTCCAGCGCGCCGCCGCGCAGGTGCTCGACGCCTACGGCGATCCGGCCGTGGTCCCCACCGCCGGTGGCACCCCGGCCACGTTCATCCGCGGCATGACGCTGGGCGCCAGCGCGAGCGGTACCCAGTTCGCGTGCCAGCTCCAGATCGAGCCGGACGAAACGGTGCTCACCACGACGCCCTACACGTTTCCGATCGATCAGCAGTGCCCCATCAACGGCACGGTGGGCACGTTCAACGAGATCGGTTGGAGCCGGATCCAGTTCATCGAGGGCACCGACCCGAGCGAGCTGGCGCGCGTGACCGGCTGGGCCACCGACTTCTGGCAGCAGGAGACCAACCGGGTCGGCCAAACGCCGCAGAACTTCTACCTGTACGAGGTACAGATCGCCGGGCCGTTCAATCGGCAATACGTCGCCGCCTGCCTCTGGAGCTTCCAGGATCTCAGCCAGCCCACCTAGCCAGCGCCGATGAGCCAAGCCGAACAGGTAGGCGATCAAGCCTACGCCGCCGCCGAAGCGGAAGCCGAAGAACGAGACTGGGGCACCAGTCAAGAGGACGTCCAGGCTTACGCTCAAGCGGCGGCGGCGGCGGGCGGGGCCGCGGCCTGCGCTGCCGTGAGCGCCGGCGCGGCGGCGCCGCTCTGCGCCTACCTGGCAAGCGAGATCGCCGGCTGGGTGGTCGATGTCTGTTACGACTGGTTCACCGACAACGAGGAGGCCGAGGCCGCGCGCCAGCGGCGGATCGACGTCAAGGCGCATTTCGCCAGCATGGCGGTATCCAGCGAACTCGACCGCGAAAACCAGCGCGTCTGGAATCAGTACCTCGACAATCTGATCACGCTTCATTCCGAGCTGTGGCCAGGCGCCCGCTGGGAAGGACTCGATCCGAATCACCCGCAGGCCCGCTGGCAGAAGGCCATGCTTCTTCTGCAACTCAACGGCGCGCCAGTGACCGAGCGTTTCGGGGAGCACACCTTGCTCGGCCTCGAAAGCGTGCGCACGCTGTGGGCCGAGCTGGATCGTCAAGGCGTGGCCACCGCGCACAAGACGCAGTGGGTCACCGAGCGCGCGATCCAAATCTACGATCAGCTTTTGCGCGCCTACACCGCCGCCGTGCTGCAACTGACCACGGCCAAGGCCGGGGAGCAGGCACTCGGCGCCGCCGAGGCGCAGCAGCGCACCGCCGCACGCGTGGGCGCCAAGTACGCGCGCGACGAGGCGCCCGCGCCGCGCACCGTCTTCGGGTCGAGTGAGTATCGGCAGCGCGCCGCCATGACGCGCGCTCGGCCGGGTCACAACTACATCCCGCCCAGCGAGCAATCATGGCTCAAAGCCGCCACCGCGATCGGGTGCACGCTGGCCGTGGGCGGGGCTCTGGTGTGGGATGCCCGGCGCGGCAAGTCGTACCTTCGGAGGGCGGCATAGTGCGCGATCTGATCATCAGTTGCGCCGGCCTGCGGCGCCTGCCCGATGGGCTCCCGTGGTCCGGTGAGCCGCCGGTGCTGCTCGAATGGCCCGGCGCGCCCACGCCGAGCGGCCACCCGTCGTGGAAAGCGGCAGCGAGCGCGCTGCGCGGCTCCGACGGCGCCATGCTGGACGCGCTTGTCAGCCGTTACCGACGATTCATCGGAGCCGACCTTGCCGGCATCAGCCGGATCGCCGTGGTCGGCTTTTCCGCCGGCAGCAACTCGGGCGTGCGCGAGCTGCTGCGCAGTCCGCTGGACCGCGCGCGGATATCGTTCGTCGCCGCAATCGACGGCATGCACCCCATGTTTGCCCGGCGGCGCATTCGCACGGACGAGACCAACCCGGAAGCGCACTATGCCGACTGGGCCGGACAGATGGCCCCCTTTGCCGAGTACGGGCTGCTCGCCGCTGAGGATCAGGGCTGCGCCATGGTCTGTACCGCCAGCGGAGTGAGCGCGTCGCGCAGCGTCGCGCCGACCGGCGTTGCCCTGGCGAGCCTGTACCAATGGATCGCGGCGCGCTCGAGCGCGGCCGGTCCGTGGCTGCCGCCCGCTTACCCGCCGCGCGACACGGCCCCCGCGCTGCGCCCGGGCGAAGCGTACCCCACGCCGAGCAACATCCTGGGCGCGCGGCGGTTCGTGGCCATGTGGTATCAGGGCCGCACGGCGCGCGCTCACGAGCTGCAAGCCTACGTGGTCGCGCCCGACGTACTGCGCGCGTTTCTCGTGCCGCTGTGGGGAGGCGCCGAGCCGATCCTAGTCGGCTACGACCCCACCCAACCCCCGGCCGTCACGCTCGAGCGCAAGCCCGAAGTGCGCGGCCTGCCGTTCTGGACTCCCGCAGCGCTCGGCGTTGCCGCTGGCGTCGCAAGTGCATTCATATAGGAGGCGATCGAAGATGCTACCTCGCACACTGGTACAGGTTCACGGCATGCCGCCGTTTCTCTCGTGGCGTGAGGCGGGCCGCATGCTGGAGGCCGCAGGCCAAGCGCAGGGCGGCCCGGCCGATGCCAGCTCGGGCCTGACGATCCACAACGACGATCGCGGCTCGTGGGCGTTCAATCCGCTCTACTCGCAATGGCAGCTCCTTCACATCGTGCAGAGTGGGGACACGCTGTGGGCGCTTTCCGGCCGCTACTACGGCGAGCGGAGCATGGCCGGCGTGCACGTGATCGGCCGGGTGGAGCAGAACCGGCCGATCCTGGGCGCGAGCTACGATCAGGCCATCCCGGGCGACGTGATCCTGATTCCCGATCTCGAGCAGCCCGGCGCCTCCCCGCCCGCGCCGCCGCCGCCCGGCGCCGTGCCCGCGCCCGGTGGGGATCCGGTGCCGGGCCCCGGTGAGCCGCCCGTGCCGGGCGCGCCCCCGCCGGTAGTCGGGCTGCCGACGCAGCCGCCGCCGGGCTGGCCCCCCGGGATGCCGTGGCCACCGGTCGAAGTGCCGACGCAGCCGCCCGAGACTCCGCCCGGCGACGAGCAGGCGCCCGACATTCTGATCCCGGGCCAGCCTCCCGGCGCCCCCCCCGTGCTCGTCGGTGGCGCGCCCGCGGAGCCGCCGCCGCCGAAGGAGCCAAGCTGGTGGACCACGCCGCGCGTCGCAATCGTCGGCGGCCTCGCCGCCGCCACCGTGATCGCCGCCGTGTGGGCGGCCAGCCGCCGACCCAAGAAGCGCCGCGCGCCGCGGCGGCGGAGGCGCCGCTAATGCCCCAGGCCTGGCGCTTCGCGCAAACGCAGTACGATCCGGCGACGGCCGGCATGGTGGCGGCCAAGCTCGCCGGCTGGGCTGCGCTTGGGGGCCTCGGTCCCCAGCGCGGCCCCGGGCTGACGCAGAATGAAGCGGTGCAGTTTGCGCTGTTTCTGGCCGTCATGCGCAGCACGATCGCCACCCGCGGCGAGTTTTACCGCGTCGCCGTCTACAACCGGCGCGGGCAGTTTGAAGGGGTCGAAAAGCTGGTGACGATCCCCACGACCAGCACCGATCGCTTCTACACGCCGATCGTGGGCGATGAGCCCGTCCCCCCGCACGGACTTCGCTACCGCGAGGCCTGGGGCGCGCTCAACCCCGATCCACGGTGGGGAAAGCAGCTCGTCCTGGCGATCGATCGACTGCTGACCCAGATCGCGCAGGCCGAGCGCGGCGGCGAAGTGCCCGCCGGCTACGAGTTTCCGCCGCCCGGGGAAACGCCGGTGTGGCCGGCGGCGTTCCCGATCGCCGGCATTGCCCTGATCGTTGCCGGCTCGGCCGTGGCGATCATCGGCACCGCGGCCGCCTGGCGCTACCTCGATCCCGACGTGCGCGTACGCGCCGCCGAAGTCGCCGCCGCGGCGCGCAGCTATCAGGTGCGGCTCGAGAATGCCCGGGCCACCGGCGTCATGCAGCCGCCGAGCCCGCTCGAGCTGGCCAACGCCGCCGCCGTCAAGCAAGCCGCCAGCGAGCAAGAGTGGCGCTATGCCGCCTATGGCGCCGGCGCCGTAGTCGGCATCGGCGGGGGCGCGGCGCTCCTGGGGTACATGCGGAGGCGCGCAGCGTGACGACTCGGACGCTCCCCTTGCTGGGCCTGGGGCTCGGCGCGGCCAGCAGCACCATCGGTGCCAGCGGCCTCGCCGCCCTGCTCTGGGGAGCGCCCGACTTGCGCCAGCGCGACCGGTGGACGATCGGCGCCACGATGGCCGTGCTCATCGGCAGCGGCGCGATCCTGACGGCCGTCAGCTCGGCCCGCTACCAGGAGGCGCGCCGGTGAGCCGAGCGCAGATCGTATGGACGGCGCGTCGAGCGCCGACCGGGCCCGAGCTGCGCGCCATCGGGCAGGCGTGGCGCGCCGGCCTGCTGCGCCCGGGCGACCGCGTCAGCCCGGCCCGCATGAACCCCGATCCGAATCTCGAGGCCGCGCGCGGGCGGATCGCGCTGTTCAAGTACGAGCTGCGCAAGGCGCGCGGCCGGGCTCGAGCGGACGCGGCCCGGGTGCGCAGCCGGCGAGAGGCCGCGCGCCCGAAGCTCGGCCGAACCGTGAAGCGGATCCGCGGCGGCTGGCGTGACTACGTCAACGCCCAGATCGCAGAGCTGCGCGGCGACTGGGCCGAGGTGTGGCGGGCGCGCTTGCGGGACGCGCGCGCCCCGGTCCTGCTGGCCGAGGCCGAGCTGGAGACGGAGCGGAGCTATCAGCGCGACGAGCGGCGCGCGAGAACGGCCAAGCGCGCGGGCAGGCCGGCCAAACGCGGCGCCGTCGCCAAGGCTGAAAGCGATCAAGAGGTCGAGGACAACATTGATGCGGATCTGATCCCGATTTGGCACCGCATGAAGAACCGGATCCGCACCGCGGGCAGCCGCGCCACCCGGACCGAGGCATTTCTGGAATGGGTGAGCGAGAACCGCGCCGAGGTCGATCGCATGCTGAGCGACATGGCGGCCGAAGCGGCCGACGAGTTCGAGGCGGAGCTAGCCGCGCAAGAGGCGGCCTATTACGCGGAGGCGGCCGCATGAGCCGCCCCGTCATCATCTGGGAGGGCAGCAAGCCGCCGACCCGCGCCGAGCTGCGCGCGATCGGCGCGGCCTGGCGAGCGGGGCGCATCCCGCCGGGCGCGCGCGTGTCATGCGCGCGGCGCAACCCGAGCGCCGCGAGCGACGCCTACCGAGAGTTCCACTGGGGCCGCGGACCGAAGCGGCGACGGCGCGTCCATGTACCGCATGCCCCGGAGGTGTTCGAGCTAGGCAAGCTGCGCGCCGTCGAATACGAGACCCGCAAGGGCAAGGATCACGCAATCTGGGTGCATCCCTTCGGGAGACCCTATCCAATCCTGACCGGCACACCCGACGGGCGGCTTGGGCCGATCGTTGGGGGCGCCGCGAGAGTAACTGAGAGAGGAATAGTCGGATGAAGCAGACCAGAGCACAGCGCGCCGCGAGCCTGCGCAATCTTCGGAAGGCTCGCCGGGCTCGGGGTGGCCGTCGCCGCTCCACCCGTCGCCGTTCCACCCGTCGCGCCAGCGCGCGGCGCAGCAACCCGCGCCGCCGGCGCTACCGCCGGCGCAACCCGGCCCGCTCGTCCAGCATGCCCGTGGTGCTGGTCAACCCGAGCCGCCGCCGGCGCCGGGCCAACCCGAAGCGGCGCCGCCGCGTGACCCGCCGCCGCCGGCGCCGCAGCGTGCGCGTTTCCGGCTACACCCGCCGGCTCCCCAACCCCACCACGACCTGGGGCGGCGCGCTGGCGTGCACCGGCCTGGGCATGGTCGGCGGTCTGCTCGCCGGCGGTCTCGAGTGGGGCGCGGATTACCTGCCGTTGCCCGCCTGGGCGCAGGCCGCGAGCTTGTTCGGCGCCGGAGCGCTGACCAGCGTGGCGCTGTGCAAGTGGGCCGATACGCGCGTCGGATCCGGCGTGGCCGGCGGGACGAGCGCCGTGCTCGTCGGGCGCGTCCGGCAGCTTGTCGGCCTGGCCCGGCTCGGCGGCAGCCCGGGCGCGGGCATGGTGCGCGACGCGGGCGCCGTGTACGACGCGGCGCAGATGCGCCAGCGCACCGCGCCCATGACCATGAAGGATTCGCGCTTTCCCGGCGCGGCCACCTTCAAGGTGCCCGAGGCAGGCGCGAGCTACTACCTGCCGGGACCGCAGCGGCGCTATGGGCCGCACTCCTGGATCTACTCCCGCGGCGCCGGCGCCGTGTACGTGAGCGCGCACAACGCGTAAACCCCTCAACCCTTCACCCATCCGGGGCGCCTGCGGGCGCTCCGGGTGGCCAGCAAGCCAGCACACGCAGCTTCAATTTCGGAGACAACCATGCAGCAGCAAATCGCAGTCAATACGCTCCCCTTCTGGAGCCGTTTCATCGTCGAGTACGATCTGCGCTACGACGGCCAGACGTGCATTCGGCGGCTCATCAGCCGCGGCACCCGGATCCCGGTGTTCGACTACCGGCAGGGCGAAGCCAACGCGACGGCGCTGAACGGCGCGCAGGCGACGGCCCGCGATACGATCCTGGTCAAGGCCGCGCAGACCCGCGGCGGCGGCCGCTACACGATCAACGGCCTGAGCATCACCAAGGACGGGTTGCCGTACGAGAACGAGCCCAACAGCAACGGCCTGACGCACCGAGTCTTTCCGGCCTCGAGCGTCCAGCCGTGCAACGGCGACTCGGGGCCCCTGGTGCCGAGCGTCGAGGACATGCGCAGCCTGAACGATTTCGTGCTGAATGCGTTCTTGCAGACGTTCCGGGTGCAGCTCAACATCGACGGCACGCGCCGCACGATCGAGATGGGCCCCGCGCTGCTGTACCCGGGCCAGGGTGGCGCGAAGGACAGCGTGGACGCCAGCAACGGCGACGTCTTCGTGTCCAACTACATGCCGATCCCCGAGGGGATTTTCTGGAATCCCTCCGGCGCGGTCGACTCCAACATGGTCGTGCAGCTCGAGGCGGCCTACGATCTGGACGCGCCGACCTGGACCACGCCGACCGGCACGGTTGACGGGCTGCCCGTCACGCAGGACAACCCGGAAATCCCCTACGCCAACCGCACGGCGCTCGGCCGGCAGTGGCAGCAGGGCTTTGTCCTGAATTTCCACGGCCGCGAGGAATCGCCCACCAGCAACGTCAGCTAAGCGGCTGACCGGAGCCGTACATGCTGAATCGAAGCGCATTGCTGGCGCTCGTGGATGAGGCGGCGCGCGACCCGAGCGGCGCGCGCCGCCTGCTGGAGCTGGCCGGCGCCATGTTGCATCAGGAGATGCAGCGCGGCGACTACGCCATGCCCCCCGGCTACATCTACGCCGGCGCTCACACGTGGATCGCGTCGTTCGAGGAGGTGGAGCCCGAGCCGTTGCCGGATGCAACGACCACGGTTCCGCAGCGCGATCCACTGACCAACACCGCCAAC
>Ga0180437_10003518_pt1 | contig 23268 bp, 14 predicted proteins | sample SS_ome_4_FD_132410 | JGI IMG/M metagenome (GOLD analysis project Ga0180437, IMG submission 132410) | Hypersaline lake sediment archaeal communities from the Salton Sea, California, USA - SS_3_D_1 metaG | ecosystem: Environmental > Aquatic > Non-marine Saline and Alkaline > Hypersaline >...
ATCTGATCGGCCTCTAACATGAGTTTGCAGACTTCATACAAATTAATAGGATCAATAAAGTCCTCAATATTTGATTTATCCTCAATTCCTTTTGCAAACCCATCAAGTACATGAAATGTGCCACATGAAACGATAGAAATCCCCATTTTATCCTTTTCAAACCGTGCAAGCTGTTCCAGGTGGTCCGGCAATTTTTCTGCCTTTAATCCCTCAAACTGAGAGGCAATTAATTCTTTTACGTCAGCTGCCATGGTAAATCCTGCCAATGTACCTTTCTTTGTCATCGATACTCCATGAGGACCATACATAATTGTTACCTTTTTGGCCTTATAAAATTTCCGTGCCACCCACGCAATAGTATAGGCTGCAAAATGATTGTATACCTTATCAGGCCCTGTATTTATGAAAATAAGGATATTATCTACTACTGCCATTATTTTTATCCCCCTTTCTAACTATCTCTTGCCTCATTTTTGACGAGAGAGTATATTCTTCTCCATTTTTCCTGTCAAGCCTCGGTCAGGATATTATTTTTCTTAAAAACTTACCGGTATACGATTCCTTAGTAATGGCAATCTCTTCAGGTAATCCAGAACCAACAATAAAGCCTCCTTTCTCTCCCCCTTCAGGACCCAAATCAATTATATAATCAGCTGACTTAATAATATCCATGTTATGCTCTATTACTATAACCGTATTTTCCAAATCGACTAAATGATTTAAGACATCCAAGAGTTTTTGTATGTCCGCGAAATGGAGTCCGGTTGTAGGCTCATCCAAAAGATACAGGGTTCTTCCTGTATTTTTTTTCCCCAACTCTCGGGCCAGTTTTATCCTCTGTGCCTCACCACCGGAAAGAGTGGTAGCAGGCTGCCCAAGTTTTATGTATCCAAGTCCGACGTTAAGCAATAACTCTAACCTACCTCGGATCTGGGGGATAGGTGAAAAAAACAGCAGGGCCTCCGCTACTGTCATATCAAGCACATCTGCAATGTTCTTTCCTTTATACCGTATCTCAAGGGTATCCCGATTATACCTCAACCCCTTACACACATCACAGGTAACATATACATCCGGGAGGAAATGCATCTCAATTTTGATAATCCCATCACCCTTGCAAGATTGGCACCTTCCTGCATCTACATTAAAGCTAAACCTGCCTGGGTTATACCCCCTGACCCGAGATTCTGGCAGCCTTGAGAATAGGTCTCTGATATGGGTAAATACCCCTGTATAGGTTGCTGGGTTAGACCGTGGAGTTCTTCCGATAGGATTCTGGTCTATGTTAATTGCTTTATCCAGGTACTCTATGCCCCTTATTCTCTTCATCCGGCCAATCCTTTCCTTTGAATGGTAAAACTTTTGTGCCAGGGCAGGATAGAGAATCTGGTTTATTAAGCTGCTCTTGCCAGATCCTGAAACCCCAGTAATGCACGTAAAAGTACCCAAAGGAATAGTAACATCAATATTTTTAAGGTTATTCTCTGCTGCACCTTCAATAACTATTTCCTTTCCATTGCCTTTTCTTCTAAGGGTTGGTACAGGGATTGAAAGTCTTCCTGAAAGATACTGACCAGTGAGTGAGTTTTTATCTTTCACAATCTCAGCAGGTGTGCCAGTAAATATCACATGACCCCCCTGCTCACCGGCCCCTGGCCCCATATCTACAATGTAATCTGCTGAAAGTATCGTTTCTGGGTCATGCTCCACAACCATCACCGTATTACCCAGTTCCTTTAGTCGTTTGAGGGTTTGTAAGAGTTTATTATTGTCCCTGTGATGCAATCCAATGCTTGGTTCATCCAAGACATACAATACACCGGAAAGAGAAGAACCGATCTGAGTAGCCAATCTGATCCGCATCTCCTCTCCACCTGAAAGCGTTGATGTTGACCTGTCAAGAGAAATGTAGTCAAGCCCTACGCTCTCTAAAAAGCCAAGCCTTTTAATAATCTCTTTGAGTATTTGCCGACCTATTGTCTCCTCTTTTTCTGTTATCCTTAGCCCTTGAAAATATTCATGGGCCTTAGTAATAAACAGTGAAGTTACCTCAGAGATAGATTTTCCACCTATCTTTACAGCAAGGCTTTCCCTTTTTAATCTTGCTCCATTACATTGGGGGCAGGGCCTAATATTCATGAATCTCTCTATCCATTCCTTAGAAACAGAGGAATCTGTCTCATGATATCTCCTGTTAAGATTTGGAATAATTCCCTCAAAGGGTTTTTTATAAAAGTGGCGTCTACTGTCTCGGTCAAAATAGAATCTGATCTCCTCTTCACCCGAACCATAGAGAAATACCTTTTGAACTTTCTCTGGGAGTTCACTAAAAGGCGCATATAAATCAATTTCGTAATGCTGAATAAGGGAGTCCAGCATCTGGTGAAAATATATCGAATGCCTGCCCGCCCATGGTTCAATTGCTCCCTCTCGTAAGGAAAGATCGGGGTCTGGAACAATTAAATCGGGATCAAAGTACATCTTGATTCCAAGGCCACCACATTCCTCACATGCTCCTAAGGGATTATTAAAGGAAAAAATCTGAGGAGTCAGTGGTGGGAAGCTAAAACCGCATACCGGGCACGATGCTCTCTGGCTAAAACGATGCTCTGCCTCACCAATGAGATCCACAATTGCCAACCCATCTGATAAGGTAAATGCCAATTCTAAGGAATCGGTAAGCCTCCTTCTTATGGTTTTGTTTACTATTAATCTGTCAATAATTACCCTGATAGAATGCTTCTTTTTTTTATCCAGGTTGATGTCAGAATCAAGGAGCATGATATCACCATCAATCTCAACTCTTACAAAACCTTCTTTTCTCAAACGGTCAAGCAGATTAGCGTGCTCTCCTTTCCTGCCATCCACCACAGGGGATAAGATCTGGATCTTGCTCCCATCCTCAAAGGTCATTATTTTATCTACTACCTGTTGAACGGATTGGGACGTAATGGGAATATCACAATGGGGACAAAAGGGATGCCCAATCCGGGCAAAAAGAAGCCTCAAGTAATCATAGATCTCGGTCACAGTACCCACTGTCGATCTTGGGTTTTTACTGGTAGATCTACTCTGAATAGAAATGGCAGGAGAAAGACCCTCAATGGAATCTACATCAGGCTTATCCATCTTCTCTAAGAATTGCCTGGCATAGGTGGAAAGTGACTCCACATACCTCCTCTGTCCCTCAGCATAGATGGTGTCAAATGCAAGCGTTGATTTACCTGAACCAGACAATCCAGTAATAACAACTAATTTGTTCCTGGGGATAGTAGCGTCTATATCTTTAAGATTATGCTGCCTCGCCCCTCTGATAACTATATCTGTTAAAGACATGTTTTCTTATTGTGTTTATTGGGTTTGTTGGATTTATCGTGTAAAGAATCAAAGCAAAGGGCAACCCTCTAACCTTCAACCTTGTGCCTTTCGCCTTGCACTTGCTATTTTTGCGGCCATCCTTATTGCAGCTACGAGACTGGATGGATCAGCTACTCCTTTTCCCGCAATATCATATGCTGTGCCATGGTCAACAGAGGTTCTGACAATAGGTAAACCAAGGGTTATATTTACTGAATCTGAAAAATTAAGCAATTTCACAGGAATTAAGCCTTGATCATGGTACATAGCAACAACCGCATCAAATCTGCCATTGATAGCATGATAAAATATGGTATCAGCGGGAAAAGGACCATCAACGAGTAAGCCATCATTCTTGGCATCTTCCACTGCTGGTTGTATTATCTCTTTATCCTCCAGGCCAAATAAGCCCGACTCCCCTGCATGAGGATTCAGGCCTGCCACAGCCACATGAGGTCTTTTAATAGCAAAATCCTCTTCTAAGGCACGGTAAGTGAGTCTAATGGTTTTTAATATCAGGCCCTTATTCAACCTTTGAGGTACTTGTTTTAAGGCACAGTGTATAGTCGCAAGCGATACTCTAAGTCTCTCACTTGCCATCATCATACCATAGTCCTTTGTGTTGGTAATGTTTGCAAGAAGCTCAGTATGTCCATCAAACCTGTAACCAGCCCTATGCATAATCTCTTTACTTATTGGGCAGGTAACCATTGCCGATACTTGACCATCTTTGTTAAAATCTACTGCTTTTTTTATATAATCAACCATGGCCTTCCCACCATATACAGTAGGTCGCCCAGGGATAACTGCACCTTTCTTGAGATTTGAAACAGATATAACATCAACCAGTCCTGGGGTTCCTTTCACCTCTAAGGGGCTTTTTATCGTATGAAATGAAAGTGGTCCGAGGTTTTCAGATACCATTCTGAGGACATTTATATCCCCCAGCACAATTGGCCTGCACACATGGTAGACATCATTTCGTAACAAGGTCTTAAGAATTATCTCAGGGCCTATTCCAGAAGGGTCACCCATGGTAATAATAATACGAGGAAGATCATGCATAATGCATTTCACATATTTTTTAAACCTTTATTATCTTCCCCTTTATAATTGCATGTCAATACAAATTCTTACTTTTCCAACGCTCGATTATCCAGATGGTCACCATTAACTTTTCTTCTTCACACGATCATTTATTTTGCAAAACAAGGAAAACAATTGGTATAAAAAATGCTGTCATATTTACGCCTCAAAGGAGCAAATCCATTTCTATCTTTGAAAATATATGCTACGATTGATATAAAATGAGAGTTGTTTTCTAAAGGCAATTCAAGCGTTAGGAGGAGCTGTTGATGGCAGCATTTTCTTGGAAATCTACACTTGGATCGACCAAACAAGTGCTCTGGAACTTAGTACTCATTGCCATAGGAAGTATGCTTTGTGCGGTGGGCATCAATGGAATCCTGATCCCACAGCAATTTTTGAGCGGAGGAGTCACTGGAGTAGCTATAGCTATCCGCTACCTTGTTCCTTCTCTTCCAATAGCAATACTTTATTTCATACTGAATATACCCATTTATGCTTTGGGATGGATGTATGTGGGCAAGCGGTTTTTTCTTTACAGCATCGCCGGACTATTGATCTTCTCTGGCGCTTTGACATATTCCAATATTGTATTGCCAGTTCATGATAAGATCCTGAGTGCTATCCTCGCCGGGATCGTTATTGGTGTAGGTTCAGGAATCATTTTGAGGTCACTGGGCTCTGCAGGGGGTCTGGACATCATCTCGATTATCCTTATGAAACGGTTCTCTATCCGCCTGGGCTCCGGTGTCCTTGCTTTCAACGCCCTTGTCCTGGGAGCAGGAGCGATTCTGTTCTCCCTTGAGATGGCGCTATACACCCTGGTTTACTTATATGTAAATTCTGCTATAATCAATCTCGTTGTTACGGGTTTAAGCCAGAGAAAAGCGGTCCATATCATCTCGCCACAATGGGAGACAATTACCCAGGAGATTAAAGAAAAGATCCAACGGGGAGTGACTATAATGCGAGGCCATGGAGGATATACAAACCAGGAATACCAGATACTTTACACGGTTATCACTTTCCGGGAGCTTCCTCGGCTCAAGCGGCTTATCAGCGCTGTTGACCCCAACGCATTCGTAGTTGTTACAGATACCTTGGAGGTTATGGGACAACGCGTTGGAAATCAGCCTCACTGGTAAATACAGAGATATATTTCTATATTACGAATACATAAAATGTTATTAAATCATTGAAATGCTTTTATTCCATACATTACGCTTGTTTAAATAAGAACAAATAATACCCATTAAAAGACCTTGATAAGCATTGATAACGATTTTTAAGACCTTTGGATAACCGAGCATGCATATTTTTTCAATTATAACAAACTTACGTTTTCAGGATGTCTTTGACATCCTCTTTCTCTCAGTTTTAGTTTACCATCTCTATCTCTGGTTTTGGGGTACGAAAGCCTTCAAGGCCTTGGTAGGTTTGCTGGCCATGGGAATCATATTTACCCTTGCTCGATTTTGGGGACTATTTCTTACCACCTGGGTATTTCAGATCCTCTGGCAAGTTCTGGTAGTGCTTATAATCATCCTCTTTCAATCGGAGATCCGCCAGGTACTGGAAAGAGTCAATCCTCTTCAAATGATTGCTTATCGCCGTTTCTCAAAGTCAGCTAATTGGATACCGGATCTTCTTGTTAAAGCGGTCTTCTCCCTGGCGAAGCTCAAGACAGGCGCTTTGATAATTTTCGAGCGTGCGGACTTGGTGGAGGAGTTGATTACTGGTGGTGTCCCATTAGAGAGCGAGCCAAGCCCTGAGTTATTGATGAGTATCTTTCACAAAGAATCTCCTCTCCATGACGGTGCCTTGCTTATCCGAAGGGGCAGAATCGCTAAAGCAGCCTGCTATCTCCCTCTCAGTTCTGCTGAAGGACTTCCAAAAGAGTGGGGTACGAGACACAGAGCAGCCTTGGGTCTTTCCGAGCGCTGCGATGCTCTGGTAGTGATTATCTCTGAGGAACGTGGAGAAATATCTGTAGCTCAAGGTAGGCAAATGATACATGTGACAAATATCGAGCAACTTTCTAAACTGGTCAATGAGGCCCTTGTATCAAATGGGCCTGCTGTTAAAAGCTGGCCAGAAATGATCCTGTCCCTCACAGTTCATAGGTGGCCTATAAAGTTAGTAGTATTGGCTCTGGTCTGCCTATTCTGGCTGTTACTCGCAGGACAGCAGAATTTTGAGGTAACCATAAAGGTTCCTCTGGAGGTAAAGAATCTCCCTGAAAAAATAGAAGTCTTGGAACCTGTGAATTCGGAGATAGCGATCACTGTTCAAGGACTTCGAAAGGATGCAAGCACCTTAAGCAGGAGAAACGTACATGCCGAAGTCGACCTCTCTATGGCCCGTTTCGGAAACAGGGTCTTTCGAATCACCAGAGATCGAATCATTCTACCGAACGACAGAATCAAAGTTGTTTCTATTGAGCCACCTCTTATAGAGTTTAGTTTAAGAGAAACCCCGAATAAAAATGAGCCTTTCATTGATAAATCACTTAGACATCCTTCTGGATTTTAACTACTTTCCCTTGACATACATTCTTTCTCTTTTTACAGTAGTTATTCCTAAAGGGCCATCTTTCTATTAAGCATGGAATGTTTCTCCCTTAAGGTATGAGAGAACTCTCTAATGAGGTTATTTTCATGTATATTATTTTAGGGATTGGAACAGCTGGCTATTTTGCTGCCAAACGACTGAAAGAAGCAGGCCGTAAGGTAATCCTAGTGGATATAAAATCTGAGAGAACAGATGCATTGAGGGAAATGGGCTTTGGTAATGTCGTTGAGGGTGACATTACCTCACATGACCTGTTAAAAAAGCTTACTATAGAGCAGGCCAAGGGTGTGATGGTGCTCACTACTGATCTGGACTTAAACCTCAAGACTGCCAAAATAATTAGGAAGATCAGCAAGGAAGTGCCTCTCATTTTAAGGGCGGGCAAGCAGGACGCCGGTGAGGATTTCAAGGGGCTGGGGATTGATAAGGTTATTTATCCTGCATCTGCAGTAGCAGACGAGGCCATAGTAAGCCTTGAAAAATTAGAGGCCAAACAGAATCTTAAAAAACTTGGCTCAATAATCAACCAAGCCACCAAAGGGATAGCCATTGTAACGCAGGACAACCCTGATCCAGACGCTATTGCCAGCGCTATGAGCTTCAAAAGGATTATCGAAAAGATGGGAAAGAGTGCCGATATTATCTATGGAGGAGAAATAGGATATGATGAAAACAAGGCCCTGATTAATCTTCTCGGAATAGAGGCAGTCCCCATTGCCAAAATCAGAAATATAAGTGACTATTCTAAAATAGCCCTCGTTGAGGCATCGATCCCAGGGGAAAATAATTCCCTTCCAAAGGAAATCAAGCCTGATATTATCATAGACCATCACCCCTTTGACGCCAAAAAGGTCTCGGCTGACTATATTGATATAAGGCCTGAACTCGGTGCGACCTCTACTATTCTTACAGAATATTTAACAAAGCTCGACTATGAGATTTCCGAAGAATTAGCTACATTGCTCCTTTACGGTATCAAAAGTGACACCGGTGGTTTTACCAGAGGGGCCACGCCCAAGGACCTTCAAGCAGTTGCTCTCTTATATCCTAAGGCGTCTCAGGAACTTTTGAGTAAGATCGAGACACCCCTTATGTCGTCGGAAACACTTGATGTATTGGGTGAAGCCATAAAGAACAGGAGAAGCATTGGAAGCCTTCTGTTGGCCAATGTGGGCTTTATTAAAGACAGGGACACTCTTCCTCAGGCTGCGGATCATTTATTAAAACTTGAAGGAGTTACCGTAGTTTTAGTCTACGGCCTGTCTAAGGATGTGGTGCACATTTCAGCCAGAAACAAGGACATACGAATCAACCTCGGGGATGCCATGGACAAGGCCTTCGGAGATATAGGCGAAGCAGGAGGTCACCCCACTGCGGCAGCGGCAAAAATAAACTTGGGGCTTTTTGGAAGTTCCAAAGACAAGGAGTCTCTGCTGAAGCTTGCCGAGGAGGCTATTACGGACCGATTTTTAAAGGTAGTCGGAATAGAAGAAAAGACCTAAACATAAAGCCTTAATGTTACCAAGGCCTTCGCTACGCTAAGATTTTAAAGGTAATGTTATGCTTTTGCGTAAAATCTAGCTCTAATAGACTGAAATGGGAAATGCAAAATCTGATATGTTAAAGAATTTTGTCTGTTTATAGTGAAGTTTCACCAGAAAAAGGAACTAAAATTATCACACAATAATTGATAAGTCCTAAGGAGGGGTAATAATGGCTTATGACACAGCTTTGCGGGGTTATACCTCTAAAAGGATCGAGGAGATCGAATCAGCGGACATACTCGTTGGAATCCCATGTTATAACAATGAGGAAACCATCACGCACGTTATTCAGATGGTTACCCACGGCCTGATAAAGCACTACAAGGACAAAAGGAGCGTGATCCTCATCGCCGATGGTGGCTCCACCGATGATACCAGGGAGGCGGCAAGAGATTTTGAGATCAAGCCCTGGCAGGAGAAGATCGTCTCCATCTACCGAGGCCCTGCAGGGAAGGGCTCGGCCTTCCGATCAGTTTTTGAGGCGGCCAAGCGCCTTAATGTTAAGGCCTGCATAGTGGTAGATTCCGACCTTCGCTCCATCACCAGCGATTGGGTCAAATATCTTCTTGAGCCAATTTTGGAGAAGGACTACCAGTATGTATCTCCCGTATACTCGCGCTACAAGTATGATGGCACCATCACCAACAACATCGTCTACAACCTTACCCGTGCCCTCTACGGTCTTCGCATCCGCCAGCCCATAGGTGGGGACTTCGCCTTTGAAGGCAAATTGGCAGACTATTATATCGAGCAGGATGTGTGGGATACCGATGTGGCCCGCTTCGGCATCGATGTGTGGATGACAACCAACGCGATTACCAATAACTTTAAGATCTGCCAGTCCAACCTGGGCGTAAAGACCCATGATGCTAAGGATCCGGCCGAATCCTTAGGGCCTATGTTCCGCCAGGTAGTGCACACCCTCTTTGTCCTCATGGAGCAGCACGAAGCCCAGTGGAAGACAATTAAGGGCAGCCGGACCGTGCCTCTGTTTGGACTTCAGAAATTTATGGAACCGGAGCCAATCAAGGTGAACCTTGACCGGCTGGTCACGGAGTACAAAACTGGGTTTCGACAGTTTAAGGGTCTCTACCAGGATATCTTTTGCTCTGAGTGTTTTGAGGAACTCAAGCGATGTGCTACCAAGGCCAAGACAAAATTTGTGATGCCGGTGACCACCTGGGTCCACGTCCTTTACGAAACAGCAGCCACATTCCACAGCTGGAAACACAACCGCACTCAATTGGTGAACTTAGTCACCCCTCTGTATCTGGGTCGAGTAGCCTCCTTCATCAACCGAACTCGAAAAATGACTTCTATCCAGGCCGAAGAAGTAGTCGAAGAGCAGGCCCAGGTCTTTGAAGATTACAAGGATTATCTGATCCAGGTATGGGATGAGAAAAAGAAGGAAAAAGTCTGATCAATGTGCCAGGCTCATGCGTTACCCATAAAGGCCGGGATGCTAAGGCTTAGGCGGATAAAGAAACGATTCATAAGGATGATCCGGAAGCCATTCAGATCGCCGGCTGATCCCATGGATCTTAAGATAATCCCTGCGTCTACAATGCTGTGATACCCCCCTCATCATGGGGGGGTAACGTGCCTTAGAGCCATGCCAAAGATGCATGCCGAGAAGGCTTGTTATTGGAGAAATGACATTCTTCATAAAGCCATGAGATATACCGTATATTCACGCATCGCTTGCTAACAACAAGTACCAACAACGCATTTGTCAACAATTGAACAGATTAAATCTTGACGCTTCAATCTCTTTCATACCCATCGTAATCCGCTACGAGATCAGATGAATTCAAGAAAGCTCTTGTGAATGTTCCAAGACAAGAACTTCGAGGTCCGATCTTGCATTTTTCGTAATAAACCAATACCTTTCAAAGACCGCATGTTATCACAATACAGTAAAGAAGGGATTGAAGTGTGCGTGTCCTATCAGAACTCGCGGAGCGATTCGTGGATTCCCTTGTGCACCTCGTACCAGTAGGCGAAAGCACCCTCCTTTTTATCCCGCTCAAAATGGTCTATCCATTTCAACAACTCAGGATCGGTGTCACCTTCCACAACCTGTCTGCGCTTCATGAATGTGTAGATATAATCAAAGTTTCTCTCCGATTCCCAAAAAACCGATGCGTTTCTGCTGTTTATGCGGCTCGCGGTCATGGAGATATTCCGCAAAAACGTCTCCTTTAATCCATAGAGCGATTCAATGATTTCCGGAACCATCTCCTCTGCCCAATTCCGGTGGAATCGGCAGATACCCATGTTGTCCAGGATCAATTCCTTCTTGAAACGCTCGGCATTTCTCCTTCCAAGCTCGCGGGGAGGTAGAAAATCATCCCCATAATACATATAGTACTTGCCCACAATGGGCATTGGCGAGAGCACACCTGGTGTCCAGTACTGATTCGGCACCATCCATCCCCTGCGCCCGAATGCGGTGTAGACCAGCAGGTCGAGGACTTCCTTGCCCCTTTCACGGGCGAGATGCCGGGCCAACCTCCGGGCACCGTCCTCCATATTAAGAAGTCCCTGCTTTTTCACAATTGCATCTAAAATCCCGATGCCCAGCACAGTGTTGTGCATCGAATCGGACTCAATATGAAAATTCCTGTGCGAGAAAACAGGCTCGTGGAGCATTCCCAGTTCATCTGGTTTAAGGAGCTTTGTTGAGAGACACTCCATCAGCCAAGAAAGCACTCCTCCAACGGAGATAGCGTCAAATCCATACCTATCAGCGTGGTGCGTGAGCTTCTCAGCGGCACGCTGGTCGAAGATGCCGCACAGGGGACCCATTGCCTGGTAGGGTTCATAGTCTTTTTTAAATCCATTATGCATCTTCTTACAGACCGCAACACAGGGCTCACCACAGGTGCGCTGCTGTTTAGCCTGAATCGTCTCCTTGTTAAACTGTTTGAGGTAGTGATCGAGAATGAATTTCTTATGGATAGAGAGCCGGTCCTCCTCATCCATGTAAATCGTCTTATAGTTAAAGGCGATGATTCGACCGCCAAGGGTTGAAAAGTTCACACCGAAGGTACCGCCTGTACCGAACGTGGGATCAAAGCGATATTTGGTGGTGGCCTCAAAATCCTTGGCTGCGAGCTTCTTGTCGTACTTATCCTGAAACCACGTATCGGCTACAGTTCGATTGCGGAAGTCCTCATCGATGAAGGTACCGCCATAAATAATTGATGCAATGCCATGCTCCTTTAGGAGCTTGCTCCCGAGACCACCCCTTCCAGCCCAGGTATCCACAAAAGTGAGCTTTCCATTGGTAATCGGCACAGAGCATATCGCGCCAAAATCGGTCGCCTGGGCTGCTGGACCGACGACGAGGATACGGGGATCATTTTCATAGTTTTCGCCGAAGCGCTCATACGTGTAATCCATCAATGAGTAGATCCCTTCGCGGCCCTCGCCCCAGATCCTGCTCAACTCTATGTGCTCGAGATGAACCTGGATCTCCTCTCCGTGCATCCGGTTAAGATAAAGCATGGAAGGCATCGGTGATTTGCCCACGATCGATACCATGTTAACACCCAGGTTGTCCAAAACCAGTCCAGCGCCGCCCATGGAGGAAATATAAAACCCACCCCAGCATGGAGAGAAACCACTGAAGATCAGTCGGTTTGAGCCGGGAAAGATCGATCCGGCAAGCAAACCTGTTCCTATATTGGTACTGTTATATTTTCCTGCCAGGTGGAGTCCGAGGTCAACGGGGCCGAAGAAGTCACCAACCCTGTAACGGCTAATCCTGTAGAATCCCGTCCCCGCATCGATGAAAAGAACCTTCAATTCGATATCCATGATTCTCCTTTAGGGTAAATCATCGTTACACTTCTTCCGCTGATTTTAAGATCTCTTCATGAGGCTGAAAAATTCCGAAACGGAATGGGAGGCGGAATGTTGTCTCCTGTTTTCTTACAAGGGAAATCTCTTGAATACCTCTTCGACCCTATAGCGGGCCAGTTCATCGGCGGAGAGCCACTTTGCTCCTTTCTTGATGAGTACCTTGGCACCTCGAATATCCTCGGTCAGGGACCGCTGGGTTTCGTCAAACCTTCTCTTCCATACCGTCTTTGCATCGCTTACCTCTATAAGATACATATCGAAGGCCACGGAGGCACCCCTCCCTGGTCCCATAGGGTCTCGGACCCTGTCCTTGTATCTCCAGACAGTCCCTGCTATCATAAAATCGGCCCCTAAGGCCTCTCCTGCTTTTTGAGCAAGGCTTCGCGGAGTGCCCTTTGTATCATCCCTGGGGATCTCTTGATATACCCTCGACACCTCATCGAAGGCGATTACCTTATCTCTATACCTCCGCTCCAAGGCCTCCTGCACGTAACTGGTTATTGCCCTATCGGCACCGTCTTTTATGTTCTCTGATTTAAACGAAAGCTCGCATATGGAACAGGACAAGGTCTCTTCCGTATCAGCGCTCTGCCTGCCCTTGAAGAAGGGTAGTACTCCAATTTTCTCCCATTGGATATTGATAGGTTCAGCCTGTGATTGAGCAGCTGCCCTGTTCGTGAGATATCCATCAACCATAAACCCCGCAGTGCACCACACCGCGATCATCACATAAATGGCTACACCTTTTGATTTCATTCCTACCCCCTTTTCTCACTCGATGAGGATGTATCTCCTGAAGTTGGTTATTCGTTTCCCTATCGCCCTTATGAACATTTGAATCACTTTTTTACCCTGCGTTTACCCTTCTTCGCCTTTCCTCGCTTTTTAATCCTCTTTTTTGGCGCTTGCTCTGTCGACTCTGGTTTATTTGCTCCCTCGGGTTGCTTTATGAGCTCATCGGCGGCCTTGGTCGCCTCATCAGCATCCGCTCTGGCCTTCTCCGCCTCGTGAGCGTTTTGCGCCCAGTTTTAGTGTTTTGATTGCCGGACTCATCGGTAAACTTTACTGAACAATCGATGATTATGGAGATTACCCCTGCACAAAGGCATTTGATTTTTTGAGCTATTTTAAGCTGACTCCTTAGAATTTCTCTCCTCCCGCCGAGCACGCGGAAGATCCTTTTTAAAGACCACGGTGCGGTAGGGAAAGGGTATTTCCACCCCCTCACGGTCAAAGCGCTTTTTAATGTTTTCCAGGAGCCAAAATCTGGTAAGCCACAGAGAATTTACATCATGTACCCAGACGTAAAGCCTCAGCCTGATGGCAAAATCGTCGTGCCCAATCACCCGTACCCACGGCTCATCAGCCTTTTCATCGCGGTGCGGGCATTTGTTGGCCTCTTCCAGAATTAATCTTCTTGCAAGATCAATGTCTGTGTCGTAGCTCACCCCCACCTCAACAATACAGAGCATACTGGGGTCAATGATGCTGTAGTTAATCAGTGTCATACTGTCGATTTTTTCATTAGGAATAATGAGCCTCTTGTATTCCCATGTTCTCACAATGGTATGGCGAAGGGTGATATCCTCCACAGTGCCGTATTCATTCTCTATGGTTACCATATCACCGATGTGAAAGGGGCGGTAAATGGCCAAAGACAAACCTGATATCAGGTTTGCCAGGGTCGACTTGGCGGCAAAACCCAAAACCAGCGCTGTAATACCCGCACCTGCCACCATGGTACCCACCAGGGCCCTGAGTCCCGGCACGAGGCTTGCGAACACCAGCAGGGCAACCAGAAAGATAACCAGGTTTTTAATCCTCGTGATGTAACGGATAACCGTCTTGTCTATCTTTCGCTTCAATTTTCCTACCGTCCAGATGGGTCGTCTAAGCAAGCGGGTTGAGATAACTGAGGTCAGCCAGGCCATGAAAAATACGAAAATAGCGAGCGCGGCTGCCCCAATATTGGTGCCCGGATCCATAAGCTTATCTAACGATAACCATCCCCAATCCATGATTGTTTCCTTGATACCTTTAACGAGTTGGTTTCAGGAACTTTTTACAAAATCACAGAATATGGCTGATAGAGGCCTTTTCCGCATTCCCTGGAATACGAAAATAGGCTCACCTATTACCTTGCGTTTTTGCGTGTTCTCATTTCTAACATCAGCAATAATTATTATAACGATACAGTAAACACATAAACACCTCAATGGATTTTTTGCCACCTTACTCGGAAATTCTTACAGAGGATAGGCAACTTACCACCCGTAGCGAATGCAAGATGATGGGATTCGATTCTGGCTCAAACCGAGAGATACTGTTCTACGGTGACTGCTGCATGGGGACGTAATTCACCGACGGCCTTCCAGCCCCTGTTTGGGGATAAAAGTCCATAAGATTGTAGATTAATTTCGGCATATCCGTTGATATGCAGAGCCCCACGGACTTAGCTCGCTCCACGGTGATGGGAAAATCGTGTGTGAACTGCCCGGTGGTGATGAGAGCGGCAATTTCATGGGCATCTTTCTCTGGCATGCATTTTTCAAGAAGCTCTGATACCATGGATGCTACCTGGCTAATGGCCTTCTTGGAGATATCGGCAAGGATCAATGTCTCATCGTCCGCCTTTTCTGGTGTCTTGATTTCAACAGCTCGAATGATCGATGCAGCAGGATATTGGCCTATCTGGGGATCAACAGGCCCGAGAACGGCATTATGATCCATCACGATCTCATCAGCAGAAAGCGCGATAAGGGTGCCGCCGCTCATGGCATAGTGGGGAACAAAGACAGTCACCTTGCCTTTGTGCTTCTGAATGGCATGGGCGATCTGCGACGCTGCAAGCACGAGGCCACCCGGCGTATGAACGATGAGATCAATGGGCTTGTCATCGGGGGTAAGACGAATGGCCCTCAAAATGGCCTCGGCGTCATCAATATTGATGTACTTGCTGACCGGTATTCCGAAAAGACTAACAGTCTCTTGCCTGTGTATCAAGGTAATGACTCTGGTACCTCGCTCTTTCTGGATGGCCTCGATTGCCGCAATGCGCTCTCTTTCAAGAGCCGGAGAGCGGAGCCACTGAAAAAGCAGCATAAAGATGAGCAGGAGCCAAAATATGGTTCGAGCAATACCGGCAAGCGTGGAAAAAAAGGATACTTTTGCTTCCATGACTATATCCTGTTAAAGAATTTGTATTCTAATGTAAGGCATTGTGACGTAACGCCACATATCAAAAAACCATTTTTTGCGGATATTCTCATTTAATTAATATGATAGTTAGATACTATCAATCATCGGTAATAGAGTCAACGCCTTTTACCCGCTTGGTTCCAGAAAACCTGGGTTGAGATGCCCGTTATTTATAGGTTTAGAATTATCCCCTCTCGTGGATATAGTTGAAATCTTTCAGCTTAAGAAACTCGTATCTGAAAATTAGTTGAGAGAATGAATTACATAATACCCCTGGAAATCAGAGGTACGGCGAAAAAAGCCATGCCAGTGCCGGTGGAGTCTTTTGGCGCGGATGCAAACACGGTTGATGCCAAACAGAAAGTAGAGCATTGGGCCCACCAAGGGATACAATAAGAAGAAGGCTATCCAGCCAAGGGCGGCCCGTGGGTCTCGTTTATAGAGAAGTGCATGACATGCGGTGGCAAGCGCCACCAAGATGATAACGATGGGCAAGGCCCACTGTAATATGCTCATGATCCGATCCCTTATGTGCGCCCATAGAGCGCAAAAACTGCAGACCCCAAGTCCGTAACTTGCACCTTACCACCGATTTATTGAAACGACAATTTCATATGAGGCTACCTCTCGACATCTTGAGCCATGAGAAACGAATAGAAGTCACAGAACTGCGTTGCACCTATTAAGCAATAGTGCTAAACTGTTTTTACAAGGCGTATGCCTTTTGGCTAACCTGGTATATATAAATTCAACAATCCACCCGGTTGTGGATGGTGTGTATGCCGCAAGCCTAAAGCAAAAATCACTATTTCCAGGGAACACTCGATATGGAAATTGTTGAAGAAACTATATTTCCAAACCTACCGCAGCGGTTATCCGGGCTCGCGGAGCTCGCTGAAAATTTATGGTGGAGTTGGCATCCGGCAGCGCGGATACTCTTCAAGATGCTGGACCGTCAAGCCTGGAAGGAAAACCGCCATAATCCGGATAAGATGCTTAAGGAACTCCCCGAAGAAGTTTTGGAATCAGCCGCGCGTGACCCTGAATATCTACGTCAATATGATGCAGTACTCGCGCACTTTCAGGAAGATATGGCTGCCGACGCAATGTGCCTGACTGAACCCCGAACCGAGCACAACCAATGCACCATCGCCTACTTTTCCGCGGAGTATGGCCTGCACCACTCCCTTCCCTTTTATGCGGGTGGATTAGGTTTCTTGGCCGGGGATCATATCAAGGAATGCAGCGATCAGAGGATGCCCCTGGTGGCAATGGGTTTCATGTATCCGGAGGGGTATGTCCGACAGCAAATCCGTGAGGATGGGTGGCAGGAAAATTTGGATGAAACACTGGATCGAGATGCAGCCCCAATCTCAAGGGTGCTCGACGGGGAAGGGACACAGGTAGTGATCCAAGTCCCCTTTATTGAACCAGCGGTCTTTGTGGCAGTATGGAAGATAGCGGTCGGTCGCGTACCCCTTTACCTGATGGACACGGATATCGAGATCAACGATCCCTGGAACCGGGGAATATCCTCCCATCTCTATGCAGGGGACATCGAGCAGAGGCTGCGTCAGGAAATCGTCCTCGGTATCGGCGGGTACGAGGTTCTCAATATATTAGGCCTGAAACCCTCCATACTCCATTTGAATGAAGGGCACCCTGGTTTCGCCCTGCTGGAACGGATCAGGGAACGGGTACGTGAAGGAATGAATTACATAGAAGCCGCTCGTCATGTACACAATACCTCCGTGTTTACCACCCACACGCCCGTTCCAGCCGGCCATGATGTCTTTCCATTATCATTGATGGAAAAATATTTTCGCTCCTACTGGCCGACCTTGGGGCTGGATCACGATGCCTTTCTCCAGCTCGGGATCCACCCGAACGAATCTCAAGCTGGGTTTAATATGACCGCTTTTGCCCTAAGGATGTCCGGATTTCACAATGGGGTCAGCAAGCGTCATGGGGAAGTGGCCCGCCGCATGTGGCAGATGCTCTGGCCGGAGGTAACAGAGGAGGAGACCCCTATTGATACTGTAACCAACGGCGTGCACGTGCCCACATGGATCGAGCCGAAGATCGAACTACTCTTCAATAAATATCTCGGCCCCAGCTGGTTGGCAGACCATGATAATCCCACTACCTGGGGGCTCATCGACGATATCCCGGACGAGGAGTTGTGGAAAACCCATTACTGGCTCAAAATAAAATTGATCGACGCCATTCGAGAGCGAGCACGTCAGCGCTGGGCAAAAGACCGGGCCAGCCCGTCGCTTATGATATCGGGAGGGACCTTGCTCGATCCCTCGGTCCTCACCATCGGGTTTGCCCGCCGTTTTGCCACCTACAAGAGGGCGGATTTGATCTTTTATGATCTGGAGCGGCTGAAGAAACTTCTCAATGACCGCTGGAGGCCCATACAGATTATATTTGCCGGTAAGGCCCATCCGGCCGATGACCCGGCAAAGCGTATTCTCCAAAGGATATTTAACGCTGCCCGCGATCCTGAACTGGGAGGACGTATCGCCTTTGTGGAGGATTATGGAGAACAGTTGGCCCAGTACACGGTTCACGGGGTAGACGTATGGCTCAATAATCCCCTGCCGCCGCTTGAGGCCAGTGGAACCAGCGGGATGAAGGCCGCGCTCAACGGCGTGCCGAACCTAAGCATTATGGATGGCTGGTGGGTGGAGGGATTTAACGGCAAAAACGGTTGGGCATTTGGTGAGGGAGCAGCAGATAGTGATCGGGACAAGCAAGACGCCGAAGCTATCTATCAGATCCTGGAAAAAAAATCATTCCCCTTTACTACAAGGTCTCCGATGACGGCGTACCGCACGAATGGGTCAAGGCCATGAAGGAATCAGTAAAGAGCAACGCGCCGAAGTTCTCTGCCAGGCGGATGGTCAAGGAATATGTTGAGAGATACTATACCCCCGCACTACAAAAGGCATAGAAGCAAGGTCAGCGTGGGTGATTGCTTAGAGGATAAGAGAATTATCAGGAGAAGGATAACCTTAGCTAAGGGAGAGAAAATGGCAAAAAACAAATCATTATGGATTTTAACGGTAACGTTACCTTTGGCTATGCTGGGCATTCTACTCATTACCGCAGCTGCGATTCCAAATGATGTTCCGAGAATGACAAAAGAAGAGCTCAAAGGACACCTTGGTGACCCTACTGTGATCATCCTAGACGTTCGAACTGAAAAAGACTGGAAAACCAGTGACCTCAGGATTAAGGGGGCCATCAGAGAAGACCCCACCAAGGTAGACACCTGGCTGGGTAACTATGTCAAAGACAAGACTTTTGTCCTCTACTGCGCCTGACCGAGCGAGTATACGAGTGCCAGTGTGGCACGGAAAATGATGGAGAAGGCATTCACGAGTGTATACGCGCTTAAAGGCGGCTGGGAAGAATGGACAAAGGCTAAATACCCAACCGAACCAAAATAAACGAAATCGGAGCCCAGGCACTCTTGCGAGAAATAGGCCACTGCCTCATCATCTCGACCAACCGCACAATACCCTTGCAGCGGAGGGCTAGTTCGAAAAAAGAAGTGCAAAGGTAAAGCTACCTAGTCATAAAACAAAAATGAGGTAGAATACCCTGTCTGTGACAACCCATGTAACCTTAAAAAGGAGGATTACCATGGCAAAGTATTTTATTTACCGTTTTCATCTGACATCCGACATGTTTCGTAAGGTTTTCCTGTGTGTGATTGTGATATTATCTCTCAGTTCATGGTGTTTTACCGCTTGTGCCAAACAGGAAGAAGAGGCCAAGAAACCGGCCGAGGTGTCACCTCAGGCAGCTCCTGCCCAGGAGGCAGAGAAAACGAAGGGCCCGGTGGATTTGATCACTGCCATTGTGCAAGTGGCACAGCAGGCCATCCCAGCGGTGGTGCACATCGAGGTGACCCAACGTCAGACCGTGACCAGCCCTTTGTTGCCCTTTGAAAACGATCCTTTTTTACGACGCTTTTTCGGCGTTCCCGAGACACCTCGAAAATTCAAACGGGAACTGAAAGGCCTGGGCACGGGTATGATCATGGATTCGAAGGGTCATATTCTCACCAATAACCATGTGGTGGCAGGTGCCACCCAGATTCAGGTGCTGCTCGCCAGCGGCGAACAATACCCTGCCACAGCAGTGGGAACCGATCCCAAGACGGATCTGGCGGTAATCCAGATCTCAGCAAAAAAATCGCTGCCTCAGGTATCCTTTGGAGATTCGGACAAGGTAGCGGTGGGTGAGTGGGTGGTAGCCATCGGTCATCCACGTGGCTTGGATCAGACGGTCACCCAGGGGATCATCAGTGCCAAGCATCGAAGGGAGATCATGGATCCCAGCAGCTATCAAGACTTCCTCCAGACCGACGCTGCCATCAACCCGGGCAACAGCGGCGGCCCCCTGTTGAACCTTCGAGGAGAAGTGATCGGGGTCAATGCGGCAATCGTGTCTCAATCGGGCGGGTATGAAGGGATCGGGTTCGCCATTCCCAGTAAGATGGTCCTCTACATTGCCCAGCAACTCATTGCCCGTGGCAAGGTGCAGCGCGGGTGGTTGGGCGTCAGCGTGCAGGATCTCACCCCCGAGCTGGCCAAGTCATTTGACGCGGAGGGCGCTAAGGGAGCGCTTATCGCTGAAGTGGTTAAAGGGAGCCCTGCAGAGAAGGCGGGCATGAAAAAGGGTGACATTGTGATTGCCTATCGGGAGAAGGAGATCACGAACGCCAGTACCCTCCGAAATGAAGCAGCCATTAGCCCAATCGGACAGGAGGCGAAGCTCACCGTTCTCCGCAAAGGTAAGAAAGAAGAGCTTACTGTTAAGATAGGTAACCTCGAAGACGCGACGAAATTACTATCCGCCTCCGTCAAAGAACGCTTAGGGGCAGAACTCCGCCCCGTAACACCTGATGAAGCAGAGAAGTACGGTTTTGGTCCCCACCAGGGGGTTGTCATTGCCTGGGTGGATCCAAAGGGTCCCTTAGGGCAGGTCGGCTTTGAGGTGGGAGATGTGATCCTGGAAATCAATGGACAACCCGTTGAGAGCGTGGAAGAGCTTTCCGGCCTGGTGAACACCATGAAACTAGGGCAAAAGATAGCGATGGTTGCACTTGATCATCGGACGGGCAACTCGGGCCATGTCGAGGTGGTGGTTCGGTAAGAAGGCTTGAAAAATACTGCTTCTTAAGCGAATACTAAGCTGCTCAATAGTATAACTGATCAACCCCGTGAGCATTTGTTAACTCTATAAATAAAGAGCTGGAGGTAAAAATATGTTTGGAAAACGAATAAAATTGTTTAAGCTTTTAGGCTTTGAGGTTCGAATCGATTGGAGCTGGATTATCATCGCTCTCCTTATCACCTGGTCTCTTTCAAAGGGGCTATTTCCTTCTTACTACAAGAATCTTTCCACCCAAACATACTGGTGGATGGGGATTATCGGCGCACTGGGGCTCTTTCTTTCCATTATCGCTCATGAGTTCTCTCACTCCCTGGTGGCAAGGAAATACGGCATACCCATGAAGGGAATTACCCTATTTATCTTTGGCGGTGTCGCAGAAATGGATGAGGAACCTCCGAGCCCCAAGGTCGAGTTTATGATGGCCATTGCCGGACCTCTTTCCAGCATCCTCATTGCGCTTATATTCTATGGGATTCACGCCATAGGCAAGCAAGGCGGGTTAGCGGAACCAATTAACGGGGTAGTGGGGTACCTCGGTTGGATCAATGCCATCCTGGCCGGCTTCAACCTCCTGCCGGCGTTTCCTCTGGATGGGGGGCGCATCCTTCGATCGATTCTGTGGGGGGCAAAGAAAAACCTCCGTTGGGCCACCTACATCTCATCCAGGATCGGATCCGGGTTTGGCATCTTTTTTATCGTCCTGGGAGTTATCCAGGTGTTTCGGGGCAATTTTGTCGGCGGGATGTGGTGGTTTTTGATCGGGATGTTCCTTCAGGGGGCAGCAAAAGCATCCTACCAACAACTCATCACACGTAAAGCGCTTGAAGGTGAGCCTATCCGTCGCTTCATGAAGACCGATCCCGTGACAGTATCACCATCCATTTCCTTGGAACAACTGGTTGAGGATTATATCTATAAATATCATTTTAAGATGTTTCCCGTTGTGGAAGATTCCGACAGGCTTCTTGGTTGTGTCACGACAAAACAGGTGAAGGAAATCCCCAGGGAGGACTGGGGCCGGAAGACGGTCGGAGAGTTTGCTTCGCAATGCTCTCCTGAAAACAGCATTGAACCGCAGGCAGATGCCATGAGGGCCCTTTCCATCATGAATCAAACGGGCAACAGCCGCCTCATGGTGGTTGAGAAGGGGCGTTTGGTCGGGATCATAGCACTTAAGGATCTTTTGGAATTACTCTCGCTCAAGGTGGAATTGGAGGTGTAAAAGGACAAGATCGCGGTAGAACCGTCAAACGTGCGCAGAGCCGGGCGGGTGTTGCAGCAACAGGGAATTATTAATGATTGAGATGATTCAAATCAGCCTCGCAGGAGAAAACTCGATCAGTGCAACAAGAACCGGAGGATGGCCATCATGCAAACAATCACAAATAAGTCCGAGATGAAAGAAGATCTGAAATCCCTGCCCATGCCGGAATTGCAGGTGAGGTTGGGGTCATCGCCGGACGGTCTCAGTCAAGCCGAGGCGCAGAAACGGCTGACCCAATATGGGCCCAACGAGATTTCGGAAAAGAAAACCAATCCATTCCTGAAATTCCTCACTTATTTTTGGGGTCCCATCCCGTGGATGATTGAGGTGGCGGTAATTCTATCGGCACTGGTCAGACACTGGCCGGATTTTTTCATCATCCTTGTTCTGCTTCTGGCCAACGCCGCAGTCGGGTTCTGGGAGGAATTCCAGGCGGGAAACGCCATAGCCGCCCTGAAGGCCAAGCTGGCGGTCCGGACCCGCGTCCGACGCGACGGGAAATGGACCACGCTGGCGGCGCGTGAACTGGTGCCCGGCGATGTCATCCGCGTGCGTCTCGGCGACATCTTACCGGCGGATGCTCGCTTGTTCGAGGGTGATCCGGTGGAAGTGGACCAGTCCGCGTTGACCGGTGAGTCTTTGCCCGTCACCCGCAAAGCCGGTGAGACGGTTTACTCGGGATCGATTATCCGCCAGGGCGAAATTGATGCCCTGGTCTATGGTACGGGTCAGAACACGTACTTCGGCAAGACCGCGCAACTGGTGCAGGAGGCGCATACCGTCAGCCACTTCCAGCGCGCCGTGTTGAAGATCGGCAATTACTTGATCATTCTTGCGGTTTTGCTCGTGGTGCTAATTCTGGCTGTCGCCTTGTTCCGCGGCGATAAGATGATGACCACTTTGCAGTTCGCACTGGTGCTGACGGTGGCGGCCATCCCCGTGGCTATGCCTACAGTGCTGTCTGTCACAATGGCCGTGGGGGCACGGCTGCTGGCGGCAAAACAGGCGATTGTCAGCCGGCTGGTAGCTATCGAAGAGTTGGCAGGGATGGATGTGCTGTGTTCGGATAAGACCGGCACCTTGACGCAGAACAAGCTGACTTTAGGCAATCCGTTCAGCGTCCAGGGAGTCAACCCCGACCAGGTGATCCTCAACGCCGCTCTGGCGTCGCGCGCGGAAAACCAGGAC
>Ga0180437_10003519_pt1 | contig 23261 bp, 24 predicted proteins | sample SS_ome_4_FD_132410 | JGI IMG/M metagenome (GOLD analysis project Ga0180437, IMG submission 132410) | Hypersaline lake sediment archaeal communities from the Salton Sea, California, USA - SS_3_D_1 metaG | ecosystem: Environmental > Aquatic > Non-marine Saline and Alkaline > Hypersaline >...
ATATCACATCTCATTAAAACAGTAATCTAAAAAAGACATAATTTGTAAAGAGATTAACTTGCATGTTTGACATAAAATTAAGATATTGTTTATCTAAAAAAATATTTCAAGAACTGATCTGTTTTTTAATTTCTAAATACAATTTTGTAGGCATCCCATACCCTGTATATAATATATTGATTGTCCATATTATACACGTCATAATTGATGCCACGAAAAGAACAGGGTTTGAAAAGATTTTTGCCATCTCAAGTAATATTTCAGCAGTTTGTCCTCCAGGTAAAACACCAAGTAATCCAGGAATTAAAGTGATAACTGCTACAACAAGGGGTATGAGACCAATTATAGCTACAGCCCCACCAATAATAATCATGACAATGTAAACAAGGACATATGAAGTCGTATAATTACGTAAATATTCAATACTTGTTTTAAACCCTTCAGCAAATCCTTTTAGATCAATAATTATTGTCTGGTATACCAATAAAAACGCACATGATATTATTAGGTTAAGTAACCATCCAATATAGCGAATACTTCCTACTAATATTGAGAGAACTGACAACAAAAAAGCGGCGACAAAAATGGAAGGATACCTTGAGAAACCCGTACGTAAACTTTGAGTATATGGTTTCGATTCACCAGAAATCCTATTGGCGACATTATGAATTACTACACCTGCTTGATATATACTAAAAAGAAAGTAAAATGACAAAGCTGTAATCAAAATAGAGATTATTCCAAGAAGACTTACAACAAATTCAACAAATCCAATTGACCCGATTTCAATCGCTGATATATTCTGAACTATTAGAAAAAATATCTGTGGAGCAATGTAAAGACTAATCATAAAAAGAAGCATCATAGGCATAAATACTATTAGAAAATTAGGTACATTTATAGAAGGCTTAAAACTGCTCCCAATAATTTCACTTATTGGAAGCTCGTTCTTTTTATTCATATTAATCTGAGTCTTTTTGCCACAAACAGAACAGAACTGTGCATCTTTAGGAAGCTCTTTACCACACTTGATGCAGAATATCAAATTCATAATTCTCCAATTGTTCTCTGATAAAATATAGAATGCTCTAAGTAATACTCTGTATCCATAAGACTTTTTTCATAATGAAATATGCTCAAATTTCTGTTTGAGATACAATAGCATAATCTACATAAAACGCTCTACCAGAAAACCTCTTAAGTCTTAACCTTCTATCAAGCTGGGATAAATATGCCAGCAAAATTTGAAGTCTATAAAGACGCCAGTGGACAATTCCGGTTCAGACTAAGAGCAACAAATAATGAAATTATCGCCGTAAGTGAGGCCTATACAGCCAAAGCATCATGCATGAACGGTATTGAATCGGTCAAAACAAATGCTCCCATCGCTGAGATTGAAGATCAAACAAGTGAATAAGCAATAATTTCATTTCTCTCTTTTTTTGTCTAGTCTAATAATATTTATGATTCAAAGTTAGTCCTCAAGACCAATAGTATTCACGAAATGTCCTATCTCGTCATCCCTAAAAATGAATATTCCTATTAACATGTTTTAATTATTTTTAAAGAGCTAGTGTTTAAGATTGAAAACTAATGATAATGTTTGCACTTTTCAACAAATGAAAGAAACTATCAAAGACTTTGTCATTGAAAGAGATTGGATTAAATATCATACTCCAAGAAATCTTGCAGAGTCTATTTGCATTGAATCAGCAGAACTTCTAGAAATATTTCAATGGTCATTAAAAAATAATTATAAGAAAAATGAATCAAAAAGCTTTCAAAATACCAATATTAAAGATGAGTTAGCTGACATTTTCATATATTGCATTAGCTTATCAAACACATTAGAAATAGACATTGCCCAAACTATTCTCAAAAAAATTAAAAAAAATAAAAGCAGATATCCAATAAAAAAATTCAAAGGCAGATTAAGAAAGATATAGATTCACGAATCTTTATCTGAAATTATTTTGAGAACAGGTATACCAACCAAGGTCAACATCGCCATAATTCTGAACGCATAATCAAAACCAACATTATCTGCCAGAAATCCCACTATGGGCGTAATTATTGCTCCTATGAAGAAACTTGCGCTTACAGCAATACCAACTAAAGTTCCCATTATTTGAGGATAATTCATCTCAGTTATCCAAGTATCGGTAACAGCCAGACATCCAAATGCAATAAGACCCATCGCTCCAAGTAAAAATACTAGGATTCCAACAGAGGAATAAGTAATCAAATACATTACAATGGCTTGCGAAATTAATATAATGTATAAAGTTGGTTTTCTTCCAATTCCGTCAGATAACCTTCCAAATAATGGGCTCCCAACTATTCCCATAATTTGAAGTAGCGATAGTAACTGAGCAGCAGACTCCAAATTAAGAGTATGTTTTACAATAGCATAAGTGGTAAGAAACGGCATCAACGCCCTATACGAAATGACATGTAATAAACCGAAGGTAAATAACAGAATAATTAGTCTTACAACTTTTTGGTTTGTGAAAATAGATCTAAGATCACTAATTCTCTCGTTTTTTGTATCCATGAGTTTGGATTCATCTATCTTAGTCCAAATGAATAAACCTAAAATGAAGCCAAAAATGGACAAGAACATAAAGCTGTATCTCCATCCAATAAAAATGGCGATATATGCAGAAACAAGTGGAGCTATGAATGCTCCTATAGCCCCACCTGTCTGATGAAAACCCATTGCCTGACCACGTCTACCTTTTTCAACTGCCAACGAAGCCAATGGTATTCCAATTGGGTGATACGACGCACCACCTACCCCAGCTATGAATTGGTTGATGCCAAGTTGAATGATATTTTGTGATAACCCACATAGCAAGGTCCCAAGCGAGTAAAGGAATATTCCGATAACCAGTATTTTCTTTCGACCTTTACGATCAGACAGATACCCAAAAGGAATTTGCAGTAGAGAGTAAGGTAAAAGAAAACATGCTACCAAGAGTCCCGCTGTATAATTTGATAACTCAAATTCTAGGATTAAGGTTGGAAGTAATGTTGGAAGAATAAGTTGCAGTACATGATTTAATCCATGTGATAAAATTACAATATTTAGCAGAAGGTTAAAGCTCTTGAATTTTTTTTCCTCCTACTTTAAAAGAAAAGCTTTCAATTGTAACTTATGAGTCTTTAGCAATAATTTTTTGCAGTTCATTAGTTTTTATAAATCTCTGCGCTTATTCTAATAAAAATTCTTTAGGTGGGACAAATGAAGTTAGTCACTTTTCAAGTAAAGACGCCTATTGGACTATTCAATAGAATAGGTTGTCTTAGCTCTAACCTTATAATTGATCTTAATTCTGCTTATGCATCCTATCTGTATTATGAAAGATCAGAAGAAGGCATTTACGCCTTGGCTAAAGCATCGATTCCATCTGACATGATTCAGTTTCTTCAGCTTGGATCCACCTCTTATGAGGCTTCCATAAAAGGTAAAGAATTTGTTGAGAGAGGGTTGAGAAGAAATGAACAATTAGTAGGACCAAAGTCTGAACAAATCACATATAGAAGAGATGACATCAGACTTCTTGCTCCTATACCCAGACCTAAATCGATAAGAGATTTTATGGGATTCAAAAAACATTTGGAAACTGCCCTAAAGAAACGTGGCAAATCAATCCCTAAGGTATGGTATGAGATCCCGATTTACCACAAAGGCAATCCAAATACTGTTGCTGGGCCTGATGATCCGATTCTTTGGCCCAGTTATACGGAAAAACTAGATTATGAATTGGAATTAGGCATGTACATCGGGAAGAAAGGTACGAATATTTCAAAAAAGAAAGCTGTTGAACACATTGTAGGGTATACAATATTTAATGATATAAGTGCTAGAGATCGACAAATGGCAGAAATGGAAGTTAGCATGGGACCTGCTAAAGGAAAAGATTTCAATAACAGCAACATAATGGGCCCATGTCTAGTTACCACAGACGAACTTCATTCTAAAATTAAAAATTTGAAAATGATATCTAGAATAAATGGTAAAATCACTTGTGAAGGTAATAGCGGCGATATGTATTGGAAATGGGAAGATATGATCGAATATTGTTCCCAGGATGAAACACTTTATCCTGGAGAGTTCTTTGGTTCTGGAACAGTGGGAGGCGGATGCGGTGCAGAGTTGGATAAATGGGTAAAGCCAGGCGATATAGTAGAATTAGAGATAGAAGGTATTGGAATTCTCAAAAATGAAATAATTAGAAACTCAAAATAAATAACACATGCTTGCGTATACCACGAATTCTTCTGATTTTCATAACAGTGATGGATAATGAAAATAGAGATTCTACAACCCAAAAACCAAGGCGATATTGAAAAATATTATGATCTCAGATGGAGAATTCTTAGAAAACCTTGGAAACAACCTCGTGGAAGTGAAAAAGATCCATTAGAAGATGAATCAATCCATCTAATGCTTCGTATAGATAAAAAAATGGTCGCAGTGGGTAGATTGCACTTCAATTCTGACATTGAAGCACAGATAAGATACATGGCAGTGGAATTAAACTTCCAAAACAAAGGATTCGGAACGCTATTAATTAGAGAACTTGAAAAAATTGCGAAAAATAAAGGAGCCCATCACGTAATATTAAATGGCAGAGATTCCGCCTTACAATTTTATCAAAAAAATGGATATACAATAGTAAATAAAGCACATACCTTTTTTGGAAGTATTGAACATTGGAAAATGAGAAAAGATCTTATATGAATAATATCATTTCCGCTATTTTATTAACTTTAGTATAAACCAGATACAAAGTTATTTAGGTCTGCAAATATCATAATTTCATTAAAATACATAATATTTAACGACAACATACACAGCAATAATGATCAAGTGATAATGACGGATGGCCCGTTTATATCCATGCATTAAATGCGACGCCGAATTAACAAGAGGCGCAAACTTTTGTGACAAATGCGGTAGCCCAACCTCTGGTAGTCTCTGGACTGCAGTGCAACAATTAGAAGATACAGTCTCAGGAATAGGAAAACACCCAAAGAAAATTAAAAAGAAAATATCTACAGGCAAAAGAAAATCAGTTTCACAGAACAAATTTATGGAACTATACAAAAAAGGTCTAAACGACAGACAGATTGCGAGAGAAATGAATGTATCATTCTCTGCGATATATAGAATGAGAAAAAAAATGAAACTCTCAGCTAATGCTCCCAGAGGTTTTCCAAAATACGTTCATGAGATGAAAAAGAAATCACTACAAGAAAAGAATAGTAAAACTTGAGCAGACAATTTTGTAACTACTGCTTTCATCATAACGATTAACATTTTGTCCATAGTATTGGGTACACGAAATAATAGGCTTATTTCATTCTTTCGAAGGTTCTCGTTCCTATTGTAAACATAACTATAGCAAATCCAGTTAATATAATAAGATCTACATATAATGGAAATTGAGACATTCCTATAATTGCCATTCTAAGAGCATCGACTCCATAAGTAACTGGATTGATATATGTAATGAATGAGAGCCAGATAGGTAGATTATCTATTGGGAATAGGGCACCACTGAAGAAGAAGAGTGGGAAAATCAGAAAACTTATGATCATATTGAATCCCTCAGGGCTTTCCATTAGAGATCCTATGATTAAACCAGTACTCACGAGACTAAGTGCTAACAGGAAAAGTATAGTTATGGCTAATAGAAAAGATGATACAGTCAGATAGATACCTAGAACGAAACTCACAAGCAGCATGATCAGTGCTTGTATCATTGAGTCTGTACAACCTCCAAGTACTTTTCCAACGAAAATCGTTGTTCTTGAAAGAGGTGCTACAAGAATTTCCTTCAGTATATCGATCTTTCTATCCCAGATTATATAGACCCCAAAAAATACAGAACTGAAGAGCACACTCATTACCAAGATGCCTGGATAAATAAAGATCTGATAGTTAACATTTTCAATGTTAACTGCTGAACCTAAACCGCCACCGAAAACAAATATCCAAAGCATAGGAGTAAATATTGATGATACAATTCTTGATTTTTCACGTGTGAAAACCTTGAACTCTCTCAGCCAGAGAGCGTATATCGCTTCGGCTTGACTCATCTTACTGTACGCTCCTTGATTATTCTCTGTACAATTCCACCTTCACCAGTCTCGGCTCTGATTTCTTTACCCGTATAATTTATGAAGACATCTTCAAGACTAGCCGATCTTACTTCAACTCTTTTAACTTTACCAGAAATCTCAAGGATCTCTTGAAGATGTTCACTTGCATTCTTTACTGTAAGAATTATACAATCATCCTTTTTCTCTATCTTACTTACTTCTTCTATTTCTCTGAATTTGTTTGTATCTTCGGCAGTTGTTTTTAGATAGACTATATCTCCACCAATTTTCTCTTTCAGAGAGTCAGGTGTATCCATTACAATTATCTTTCCTTGATCGATTATTGCCACTCTATCGCAAAGGCTGTCAGCTTCTTCCATGTAATGTGTAGTCAGCACAATTGTCATTTCACGTTCTCTTGACATTTTTTCTATATATTCCCATATATGCTCTCGAGTTTGTGGATCAAGTCCTAATGTCGGCTCATCCAAGAAAAGCACATTTGGGAGGTGGAGCAAACCCCTAGCTAACTCAAGGCGCCTCCTCATACCTCCAGAGTAGGTTTTCACGAGACTGTTCTGTCTAGATCGTAATCCTACGAGCTCGAGGACTTCGTCAATTCTTTTTTTACGTATTTCTTTGGGAACACCGTACCACATTGCATGGAGACGAAGATTTTCTAAGCCGGTAAGTATATCATCTACACTAGGTTGTTGAAAGACTATTCCGATGGATCTCCTTACTTTTTCGGGTTCTTTCAATATATCATAAGAATTCACAATTGCAGATCCTTTGGTTGGCCTTAAAATCGTACACAACATTGAGATCGTCGTGGTCTTACCCGCTCCGTTTGGGCCGAGTAGACCAAAGATCTCGCCTTGTTTGATCTTAACATTCAGATTATCAACAGCGATGATATCTTTGAACTGTTTTGATAGGTTATGTGTTTCTATCGAATATTCCAATATTTACTGACCCTCAAATTATGACGATGTGTAAGAGACCCCCCCCTATTTGTCTTGCTATAGATAATGCTTATACATGTGAAATATTATTCGTGATTGAGAATCTATAAGTAAGCATGATTTTTTGTATGAATATAGAACATTGAGGCGAATGATCTAAGAAATTAACAAAATTAATAGCAAATTCAAGGTCCTAGAATTTGTCTGAAGCCGAGTCTCTTGACATCAAATCATTTTATTCATTACCTTCAGACAGAGTCTTACAAATTTTGAAAAGTCGACCCAGTGGTCTAACGGAAGATGAAGTAATTTCTAACCAAGAAGAATACGGACTTAACGAGATTAGAGAAACTCGTGGAAAGCCTCTAAGCCATAGATTCTTGATAAGTATTACACATCCTATGGCGATTCTCCTGTGGATAGCCTCAATAATGGCTTACGCAGGAAAATTACCCGAACTTACTATTGCAATTATAATTGTTATAATTATAAATGGTGTTTTCAGTTTTTGGCAAGAATATCGCGCAGAACGTACTAGTAAGGAATTGAAGAAATTAATTCCTCAGAATGCACGTGTTGTTCGTGAGGGACAAGAGAAACAAATTCCAGCCACCGAGATAGTGCCTGGAGACATCCTAATTTTATCTGAAGGGGATAAAATCCCTGCGGACGGCAGAATCATAAAAAATTTCGAAATATTAACTGACGAATCAACTTTAACAGGTGAATCGAGACCAATACATAAAATTTCTCATCAAGTTGCGTCAACAAAATTTAAAGCGATATACGATGTACCAAACCTGATATTCAGCGGATCGAATGTGGTATCCGGTTCAGGCATAGCAGTAGTTTTCGCTATAGGAATGAAAACACAGTTCGGAAGACTAGCTCATCTAACGGAAACAATATCGGAAGAACCTAGTCCCTTACAAAAAGAACTGAAAAAAGTTACCTTCACAGTTTCAACGTTCGCTGTTTCTCTTGGCGTTATAATTTTCCTGACGGCTTTCTCGCTAGGAATAGGTGCTGCGGAAAGCTTCCTATTTGCAATTGGAATGATCGTGGCCAATGTCCCAGAGGGACTCCTTCCAACTGTCACATTATCATTAGGTATCGGTATGCAAAGAATGGCAAAACGAGGAGCTATAATAAAAAAACTTTCAAGTGTTGAGACTCTGGGCTGTACGACAGTAATCTGTAGCGATAAAACTGGAACTCTAACCTGTAACGAAATGACTGTAACCAATATATGGACAAGAAGATTAAACATCAAAGTTACTGGAACTGGATATATCCCACAAGGGCAATTGATTTCTGAAAACGAGGATAACCCAATAGATATCCGTTCAGATATTCAAGAATTATTGAATGGAGGAATGCTATGTAATAATGCTCGTCTCTTGCCTCCATCCGATCAAAGAGAAGAATGGAGCATCCTAGGTGATCCGACCGAAGGAGCGATTCTTGTAACGGCGATCAAAGCAGGCCTAGATTATCCTCCTAAATTAAATAGAATAGCTCTAATGCCTTTTGATTCAAAACGTAAGAGAATGAGCGTGGTTATTGAGCGTCATAACAATTATTACTCAAAAGACAATGAAGGTAATCAGTTAAGAGCATACGTCAAAGGTGCACCAGTAGAACTACTATCGCTGTGCGGTAGCATCTTGAATGAAAATAAAGTCGTGCCAATCGAGGAATCAGATCGCGTTTTAATCAGAAAGCAGATCGACATCTATGCAAAAGAAGGTTTGAGAATCCTAGGAATTGCTTCTAAAGACATTAAAAAAAATACACATACATTAACTGCTGAAGCTATCGAGAAAGAATTGACTTTCCTTGGTTTAGTAGCTATGATGGATCCGCCAAGGCCTGAGGTCGAAGAAGCCATTCAGAAATGTCAGAACGCGGGGATACGCGTTATAATGCTTACTGGAGATTACGGCCTCACAGCCGAAGTTATAGCACGAAGACTTGGTATAATATCTGGACAAGCAAGAATAGTTACGGGGGATGAAATTGAAGGGATTTCAGATGAGGCTATTCAAAAAGTTCTACAAAAAGAAAACATTGTCTTCGCTCGGATCAGTCCAGAACATAAACTTAGAATTGTTATGGCACTGCAAGCATTAAATCATATTGTTGCCATGACTGGTGACGGCGTAAATGATGCCCCTGCTTTAAAAAGAGCAGATATTGGAGTCGCGATGGGGATCTCGGGAACTGATGTTGCTAAAGAAGCAGCCTCTATGATCATTACTGATGACAATTTCGCGTCAATAGTCAGCGCTATAGAAGAAGGACGAACAGTATACAACAACATAAAAAAATTTACAAGATACATTTTCGCGAGTAACGTGCCAGAGATCGTTCCCTTCATTTTTTTCGCTTTGGCAAAAGTTCCATTAGCTTTGAATGTGATGCAAATTTTGTCAATAGATCTTGGTACAGACATGTTACCTGCCTTGGCGTTAGGAGCAGAACCTGCTGAAAAAGATGTAATGAATATGCCACCCCGTAAACGGGAAAAAAGTTTATTGAGCCGCGGGTTATTAGCTCATGCATTTCTGTTCCTAGGAACAATTGAAGCTTTAGCAGCCATGGGAAGCTATTATTGGATGAATCTGATTAATGGTTATGGACCAGATTCTCTTGCACAACCTGGCAATATCGTTTACACAATGGCTTCAACTATGACACTAGTAGGGATAGTAATGGTGCAGGTTGGAAATGTCTTTGCATGTAGAACAGAAAGATCATCTAGCCTGAAACGAAGCATTAGAATCAACCCATTACTGCCAATAGGAATTTTATTTGAGATATCGCTCATAATAGTATTAGTATACCTTCCATTACTTCAACCAATCTTTGGAACAGCTCCATTATTACCTTATCATTGGTTTTTCCCCATCATATTTGCTCCAACAATACTTTTAGCAGACGAATTAAGGAAGCTCATCTATAGAAGAAAAAACTTGAATTCATTAACTCATGATAAAGAGGAAAATAAATGAATATTTTAGTCATAGGATGCGGAAGAGTTGGATCATACCTAGCTGAATTGCTAAATGCTGAAGGTCATAATGTTACTGTAATCGATAAAGATAGCAACTCTTTTGATCGATTAAGCTCAGCCTTCAAAGGGCAGTGCATCCACGGTGATGTACTTGACAGAGACATTTTAGATAAAGCAGGAATCCAGAATGTTGATGCCTTAGCTTCAGTGACGAATAGCGATAGTTTAAACGCCGTCATTGCCATGATAGCAAAGAATAAGTTCCGTGTTCCTAAAATCGCTATAAGAGTATTCGATCCATCAGATGCTGAAGTCTACCGGAAGTTAGGACTATCAATTATCTCACCAACAGAGTGGGCTGCGAACTTTATTAGAGATGTACTTGTGCATCCTGAGTTTTACCCAAAGCTTACAATTGGAAGTGGCGATGTTCAGATTGTTGAGCTTGTTGTCCCCCATGCACTAGCAGGAAGATCTATTGATTATGTTAACATTCCTCAACAAGTGAGAGTTATTGCTGTTGTTAGGCAAGGCAGAGCCATTATTCCATATGATGGAATGATGTTTGAGGATGATGATTTCCTTACTCTGGCTGTATCAACTCTGGCTATGAAAAGAGTTGAAGAGCTTATGGGACAATAGGAGTGATAAGATCAATTGTATATTGTAATAGTTGGCGGTGGCGGTGTAGGATTCCACCTTTCGCAAAAACTATTATCATACGGCCATAAGGTCACAGTAATCGAAAAAAGACTTAAGACTATTGAAGAATTGAAATTAAAGCTCCCAGAAGTTGAAATAATTGAAGGGGATGGATCCAAACTCGAGATTTTACGTAGAAGTGGTCTCGATAAAGCTGATCTACTCATACTTCTGACAGGTATTGATGAAAAGAACTTATCAATAGGACTTTTAGCGAAGAATGAATTCAAAGTACCTCGAGTAGTTTCCCGTGTCAATGATCCAAAGCATGAATGGTTGTTCGATAAATATTTAGGGATAGATAATGCGATTAATCGTGCTGCACTCATGGTTGACGAATTGACGAAAATTCTAAAGTCTACTGAATCATAATAAATATTATTTCTCATCATATTTTAATTTCGTGCGCGCTATTAGAAGTTTTGATAAATTCTTTGACAATTTTTTGAATAGGTGGATAAACTATCTTAATGAAAAGTATCGATAAACCAACTTGTATTGGAGTCACAAAAGCACCTGCTACCCAGATGACCTTCATTGTTTCAAGTGTCAATCCATATAATAAATAATAAGTCTGTAAAGGAACAAATAGAAAGATTCTGAATAAGATATCTGCTTCCAAGCCGATAAAGGTACTTGTTAGCAATCTACCTTTGTCGGTTTTCATAACAGAAACTATCACCAGGACTATCAACGCTAAATAAACATCCCACATTCCCCACAAAGGCAGCTGCCATGAAATTGGGGTAAGAAAATAGCTTGCTAATAAAACTGTGAAAAAGATTAGTGAGATATTTCTTTTTTGTCGGAAAAGCATACCCGCGATCATGGCTCCAACAGGAGCACCAATGGTGAATAGAAATTCATGTACTCCTCTAAAATAGATAGAATGTCCAACCAAGACAGCTATAAGAATAGAAATAAATCCATCAACAGGACCGAGAATAAAACCAAATAAAGGAACTACCAAAAAAATCCAGCTATACCATACGCCAGACTCAAATTGTGGAATACCTGGAATCGAATCTAAAAATGCAGCGACTGCTGCGAATGTTGCAATCAAACTAATTCTTTTTGATTTAGTCATCTGTTGTTTCATTAATTGAAAGCTGCACAATTCTACCACGAATATTAGAATTTATTTTTGACAATTACAAAATGGCACGAAATAAAATACTTGCTTCATCAGTAAAACCGCCTTTTTAAAAGGCCACCGAAACATTTCTCATCTTTGATCTAAAACGGAAAGCGAACCGTAAATGTTCGTAGCAATTTTTTTTCCTCTCAATAGAAGATTATTCCTATCAGAGCCTTCCAACATTATGGAACATATAGGATCCCCAATCTCTATTCTAGCTCCTGGTTGAGGAATATCTCTACATTCTTTGCGTAGAATCAAGTCAGGTACAATTGCTCTTGTGTTTGCGAAAAGAATAAGGCGCATATTTCTCAAACTTGGTTTTCTAAAATCTCCCTTATCTGGAAGTATGTTTTCAGTGCAGGCTTTCACATGAGTTTCTACCAAATTGATCCCCAGAGTTTTTTCTGTGCATTCTATCGTTCCTTGAAATCTTGGATTAACCTCAATTACATACGGCACACCTTTAGATATCATTAAATCGACACCGTTTGAACCTTTTAAGCTGAAACGGTTTATCACTTTCTCGGCATTACTTTCGCATTCTTCAAGAATATGTCTTGGTGCTAAAAAGGGAACTATGTTACCACAATAACCAAAAGGTTCTCGCTGACCAACATCCACCATACCTATGAGTTGCTCATTTATAGTTAATGCTAAGGATTCACCTGGTATCGCCATCATAGAAACACTAACAGTCGTGCCAGCTAAGTATTCTTGAATGTAATAATTTGAAATAGAAGTCTCATTCGAATTCAACCAATTGTCTAATTCATATGGTGTGGAGATTTTTTTTATTCTCGAACCTCCATATCCATCTAATGGTTTTATCAACAGGGGAAAACCGATATTTTTGCAGATATCTTTCGCATCTTTCAAATCTTTCATTATTTCAGTCTTAGGATGGGGTATTTCTAAATCCTGCAAAATCGAAAAAAAACTATTTCTGTTTCGAACTCTCAAAAATGCCTCAGGAGTATTACCCAAGATCGGGACGAGCTCATTTATTGTAGATAGATCATCAAATGAGTCGTCCAATCCGGATGATAAGAGAGAGACATCAATATCATGATTCTTCACCAAAATTTTTGCTAATCTAATAAGTTCTCTTGAAGAAAAATTGCGTAAACCTTTGAAATCCTCCTGATTTGAATTACTTAAAACTGACAAATTTTCTTTTGCGTTTTTTTCAAGATCTTGATCTCCATAGAAATCTACTGCGAATACTGAATATCCAGCACGGTTTGCCGAAGCTGTCAAGGATGATACATCAACAGCACCAATCGCCAGCATGTTCTTAATTTGGATTGATAGCACCCTCGATTTAAAATGAAATCTAAATAATTTGCTTACAATTTACAGTTAATTTTATCAAATGTGGTATAAATCCCATTATGCCAGCTTAATTAAAGCGCTTTTTTTGCATAAGAAAAATGAGTAGTGCAATGGATCCAATAATAGCCATAATGATACTATACTCAAAAGCGGTTGCATAACCAATATTTGTCCATAACATCCCAAACATCGAATTAGCAATTAGTGATCCAATACCTATCATAGAATAATAGAGGGCATATGCAGTTCCTTTCAAGTCCGTACTTGCATAATCAGGTATTATAGCTCGTTGCACAGTCTCAGCCATACCCAGATAGCATCCAAAGATTATTGCTATAGGAAAAGCATAGATTGGATTTTCATTCAGTAATAATCCGGCTAATGAAGCCATAATAAAAACCACGTAACCTACAATTAGAACTGGAATTTTACCTATTTTATCAGCCATCATCCCTGCGGGTAAACCAATTATGACCACTGCGACATTTAGACATGCATAAACCAAAGGAATCATATTTTGATTGATGCCTAAAGAACCAGCTTTTAAAAGTACAAATGAGAAATTGTATGCACCCATAGTGAATATAGCTAATGCACCAAGAAGCATTATGAACTGACGATCTAATACAGTTCTTGCATTCTCGAAAACGCTTCTATGCTTCACAGGTGATTTAATATCACGAACAAAAAATAGTAAAATCAATAAAGCTATCACTGCTGGAATAAATGAAAGCCAGAAGATTCCACGAATTCCAATTAGAGGAATAAAAGCAAAGGCAATAATTGGGCCTCCAACTGCGCCAATCTGATCGATAGAACGATGAAGACCGAAAGCTTTCCCTGCTTCAGATTTCTTTGCTGAATCACTGATTAAGGCATCTCTAGGAGAAGTTCTAATTCCTTTTCCACTTCTATCAAAGATTCTAATTATGAAAGCATGGCTCCACGTACTTGTAATGGCGAAAAACGGTTTGGCAATTGATGAAAGAGTGTACCCTAACAATACTAGTGGTTTTCTTCTGCCAATTTTGTCAGTCAATACGCCCGATACAACTCGAAAGAAATAATTCACAGCTTCAGCCAAGCCTTCAATAATTCCAAGAATTGCTGCAGTTGCGCCTAGTTCTTTAATAATAAAGAAAGGTAATACACCAAGAATCATCTCAGTCGACAAGTCCGTAAAGAGACTTACATATCCCAACCTGACAACATTTCGAATGCCCAGTTCAATCGGTTTCTGATTTTTTAATCGTACCAATAGTTAATCACTATAGGGTTCGCCATGATTCTAAAAGTTGTTTTATTTCAGATCATTTTAGCATTATCTATCGAAATTATGATTATAGAATTTTTTTTAAATCATTATAGATAACTTTTGGGTAGTGTATGACATTGATAGAAGAAGTCTACCTACCCCTATTACTTGCTGCAGTGGTCATTATAATCGGCTCTCTAGGAATCTATCTATTTCGAAAGACGGGGATACCAGATATGCTATTTCTCGTTCTTCTTGGTGTTCTTTTCGGTCCAATTCTAGGATTCATTGAGTTAGAGGTAATTGCACCTCTTGCTCCATATCTTGCAGTACTTGCATTGATAATCATTCTTCTTGATGGTGGCATGAACCTGAAACTTCAGAGGCTTGTTTCTGAGAGTCCACGAGCTGTTTCATTAGCGATTCTTTCATTCCTCTTGAGCGTTATTCTAATCGCCGTTATTACTCGAGCTGCGTTGCAGTTTAGATGGACAGAAAGTCTTTTGATCGGAAGTATCCTTGGTGGAAGCAGCTCTATCGTAGTTGTCTCTTTAGCATCAAAATTAAAGATAAGCGATAGGGGCGCTACTACTCTTGTCATTGAATCTGCGATTAGCGATATTCTTTGTATCATTGCTACACTAACGATGATAGGTGTGATTATATCAGGCCTACCTGCAATAGACGCACTCCTGAGAGTTGTCACATCACATTTCACTACGGGCGCAATCTTCGGCTTGATATTGGGTCTAATATGGTTGGGCATTCTTTCAAGAATGAAAGACGAGCCTTACAGGTATATGTTGACACTGGCGGTACTTTTTCTTACATATTTATTATCTGAGTATCTTGGAGGAAGTGGTGCTCTTTCGGTTCTTGTATTTGGTGTTATCTTGGGAAATGAGGAAGGAATTTCTAATCTACTTCATAGGAAAAATAGACCCGTAGTAATGGACGAATCCTTTAGAAGACTTGAATCAGAATTTGCATTCCTAATAAAAACATTTTTTTTCGTTTACCTAGGATTAATCGTAAGTTTTCCTGATATTACTCTGGTCACATTGGGGATAATAATATCAATTTTTCTGCTTGTGGTTCGATATTTATCAGTAAGAATAACAACTTTTCACAGCACACTTTCTCAAGACCGAAAAATGATGACGGTCGTTTTTACGAGAGGCCTTGCTGCAGCGGTTCTTGCAGTTTTACCTCAAGAATTCAATCTTCCCAACTCTGAAATCTATATGCCAATAGCGCTCACAGTGATTTTAACTACAGCAATAATTACTACAATAGGAGCCTCAATAATCTCTCATTCTAAAATATCTCTAGGTGAATCATATCCAAGATATTATCCATCCGAAAAAAGCTCAGACCTTCAGAGCTAATATGTAATATTTGTTCTCCTTATTTTCCATTCGCTATTTTGCTTCACAAGATCTACGTACTCGGTTATGGACATAGAAAAGTTATAGGATTCGGATGAGATCACATAGTTCATCTGAAGAGTAGCTTTGTCACCATTTATTTTGATTTTAGAAATTGAAATCTCTGATATTTTTGAATCTGGAGCGAGATTAAAAGCCATTGAGAGATAGGAGACAATTCCTTCATTAGGACCTTGATATGAGTAGTCATTTCCATAATTGATCAGTATCTCAACTTCATCTGTGAAAAATTTGACTGTATCTTCAGTGGAATGCGTATTTAATGTATCAAAATAAGCTGTCAGAGTATTTCTAATCTCAGATTCTTCATTAACGATTGGATATTCTCGTTCTTTTGCTAAAGAGCTTGTTGTAAAATTTGCAGTCGAGGTCATTGTTGAAACATCTGGGATCTGAGTTGAATTCGATTTAGAAGTGTCACGATAAGCTTTAGGTGATTTTACTGCATTAATAAGAGATATTTGAGTTTGAGAAATATAGAAGATAATTCCACTTACGACAATAATGTCTAAAATTAACACCATTATTAGTATCTTTTTTCCAGTGTTTGATTTTTTATTTGAATTATAATGAATCAAACTTGGCACGACATTTTGATTGGATCTATTCAAGTGCAATCACAAGGCTTGAACCATGCACGATATGAAGATAACTGGATTAATACATGAGGTGTTGAGTAACAAATTTCGCAGCTATCCATACCATTTTAGACTATCTTTTATGTAATCGATGAACGAGATGAAAAATTTTTTTTCTCCATTATTTAGAGAAGTCTCTGAGATCAATTTCTTCGCCATTTCAGCGTGAAATCTCGAACGGGTTTTAGCTTCTTCTAAGGCACCGGAACTTGAGATTATCTCACGTATTTTGTCTATGTCTTGGAGCTGTTTCTTGCATATTGATTTCTCAAATTCGTTAAGTTGTTTTGAACTGGCTTTCAGATATGTGTAGACTATATGTAATGGTTTCTTCCTTTTTGTAAGGTCTTCACCAGGTTTTCGACCATAATCTTCCTCTGACGCAAAGGTGTCTATGATGTCATCTTGTATGTCAAAACAGTACCCTATGTTTTCTGCTGCTTTTTCAAGTAGTTTCAAATCCTTCTGAGATGCATTTGCTAGTAAGGCTCCTGCTAAAAGAGAGACTTTGAATAGAGTTGCGGCTCTTTTTGATGCCATAACATACCATTCAGCAACATCAGGTTTCCGATACTCGAAAAGGCAATCAAGGATCTGACTTTCATTCACACCTTGAAAATTATTGTTAATAAGATCAATTATTTGATTAATTTCTTCATCCTTAAAACCAGATGTGATAATTGATTTGAGAGCAAGCGTCTGAAGAATATTACCTGTGAATATCGACATATTTCTACCAAAATTATCAGCATAGTTCTTAGAATATATGTTATGTAGAGTAGGTCCTCCTCTTCTTAATTTATCATCATCAGCAAGGTCATCATGTAACAGGATGCAATGCCTGTATAATTCTATACCAACACATATCTTTAAAATCTTAGTATTGAGTCTTCCAGTCAATCCCTTAAAGATTATCAGAGTGCTGCAAGAAGCCAGTCTCTTTCCTGGTCGAAAAACATACTCTCCAATTCTTTCATAGAGTTCCTGAATAAATTGATGATAATTCTTCGCGTTCATAGTTTCATTCGAAAGAAGATTTGATAATTCTTTTTCGATCATTTTTCCATATTCATCTAATGTAGTTTCCCAATTAGACAGGTCTATCTCCCTCCCAATTTTTAATTACATTAATACCATGCCCAAATTACATTACGTTAAAGTTGATTTTACTAGCGCGCGCGCTTTGCGGCGATGTCTCATCCTCTTCTAAGAAAACATCTACAAAATCAAGATTATTTTCACCAATCCAATCGATCTCTTTGAGAAAATTTTTTCTTGGATTATTAGGATATCCAATCAACATATCATCGAACACAACTTATGATTATTTGAGATTGACAAATAATAATGTTAATATCAATATTGTGATTTACCCTAGTACACTATAGATTAAAATTTTGGTAACGTTTTTCTGGATCCCAATATGGCACTTAAAAATAAAAGGCGAATCTATATGAAATGTCAAAAATGTGGAAAAAAATTAAAAGAAGAATTTGCATTTTGTCAATATTGTGGTTCCCCAACATCACATACACAAGATTTTTTGATTGTAACTACTCCATCGATACCAGGATACAAAATTATGAAAGTATTAGGTGTAGTGACAGGTCTTACCCCACGTACCCGAGGAGTTTTAGGAAAATTCGTAGCAAGCTTTCAATCTATCTTAGGCGGTGAGGTTACAGCATTTACTACAGAACTTGAAAAAGCAAGAATCGAAGCAATAGACAGAATAAAAGATAAAGCGATAGCTCAGGGTGCCAACGCAATTACAGGACTTGACTTGGAAACATCAGATCTAGGTTTACAAGCGGGAGTGACCGTGATATCCGCAACAGGAACCGCAGTGGTAATAGAACCCGAACGATAAACCCAATTATTCCTCTTCTATAGGGCCTTCTCCAAATCCATAATTAGCTAGTAATGTTTGACCTTCGTCTGAAAGCCAAAATTCAACATACTTCGTAGCCAAACTTAATTTTGATGCTGAAATGGTCACTGCAATTCCATATGTACCGATCGTATTAACTTCATCAGGTATCTCCAAATATTTCAACTCAGACTGTTGAGATTTTGTATCAGAAACATATACGAAACCAGCATCACATACACCTAATGCAACCTTACTTACTACGTGTGAAACTGTAGGTTCATAAGATATGATATTTTTAATGACTTCTTCATGATAATTGTTCCATTGAGCGCCTCTATATTTTGGTGAATGTTCATTTCCCCAAGTTTCTCCAATTTTTGTTAACGTAATATTTGTGTACTTTCCTATTGGAGAAGTCGGTGTTGCGATAATAACCTTAACATTTGGTCGAGTAAGGTCCAACAAGGAACTAATATTTTTAGGATTATCTTCAGGCATTATCAATACAAGTTTATTCTTTGTAAAGTTATAATATTCATTGTTGTAAAGAAGTTCACTCTCATTAAGCTTCTTTGTCCATTTAAAATCAGCAGATAAGTAAACGTCTGCTGGCGAACCTGAAAATAATTGCTGATAAAGGCTACTTGAGGACCCGAAATTAAACCTCAATTTAACATCATTTTCTTTTTCAAATTTTTCTTTATGATCATTCACAACATTAGCTAAACTTGCTGCAGCAAAAACTCGTAATTCTCTCGTCATATTGATGGGTGATGGAGATAGATTCGAAGTTGGTGACGGTTCAGGGTGTCCTAAAATCGGAGTTGGCGATGCAGGAGTCTTCTCAGAATCTTCTGACGAACCATAATCATTTTTACTAATGATGTCAGATCCAAATACAAGCAAAGCTGAACCAGCAATAGCAAAGAGCATGAATATAATCAATAATTGACGTTTCAAATTGTAAACTACCAGAGGCAAACTTAGTCTCAACTATCGGAATATATATTGCTTATCCCAGTTACAAAAGTAATCTAAATCATTTACTTATAAATATAAAAAACAGGTTTTTTCGCGTGTCCACATTAGCGTGCTCTTGGTAACCTGGGCGGTATGTACACTCATCTAGGTGCGAATCCTATTTTTGGTTATAGCTTGATATTCTGGCGGGCTTGACTGGATACTGTCCTTCAATAACACAGGGATAAATTCCTAAACACGCAAATTTGATTGTTCAATTTTGGATGCTCTAACAAGCGCGCGCTAGAAAACGTGCACTCTAAGGAAAGATTCCTCTAAGCCTTGTGACTTCAACAATTTTTCTAACAGCTTCCATATAAGCTGCATGACGCATATCTGTTCCATATTTTTCTGCTATATTCCATACTTTTGAGAATGCTTCAGTTATTACTTCTTTCAATCTCTGATTAACTTGATCTTCGGTCCAAAGATATGCTTGAACGTCTTGAACCCACTCGAAGTAGGAGACTATGACTCCCCCAGCATTTGCGACAATGTCTGGGACGACCGTTTTTCCTTTCTTGCTTAGGATCATATCAGCGGTGTTTGTGGTAGGTCCATTCGCACCTTCAACTATAATTTTCGCATTGATTTCAGGTGCATTTTCTTCTGTTATTTGATTCTCAAATGCGGCAGGGATTAGAACATCGATTTTTGATCTGATGAGTTTTTCATTGGCTTTTCTATAGTCTGGAACAAATTCTCCGTCATCAAATCCAGAGATATAAGGTTCATTGCTTGAATGTTTGATTAGGGAGGGAACATCTATTCCATTTTCATTAAAGATCCCTCCACTGAGGTCTGTTACACCGATTATTTTACATCCTTCTTGGTGTAGGAATCTTGCTGTGTTCAGTCCGACTTTACCGAAACCTTGCACTGCGACTGTGGTTCCTTTTAGAGGCATGTTCAAACGTTGTAATATCTCGGAGGTTACATATGCTACTCCTCTTCCTGTCGCATAACCTCGTCCCTTAGATCCACCTAGCTCAAACGGTTTACCTGTTACAACTCCTGGGACTGTGTATCCTGCCAGCATGCTGTAGGTGTCCATCATCCATGCCATGGTCTGATCGTTTGTATTAACATCTGGTGCAGGAATATCCTTCTCAGGCCCCAGCAAAGGAAGAATCATGTACGTGTATCTTCGAGTTAAACGTTCCAATTCATTCACTGACATCTTAGTTGGATCACATGTCACGCCTCCTTTAGCCCCTCCGAATGGTACTCCAGCCACGGCGCATTTTAACATCATAATAGCAGCAAGAGCAGTTGTTTCATCTATTCTGACATCTGGATGATACCTAATTCCACCCTTACTTGGTCCTCTAGCGTAATTGTAAAGGACTCTATATCCAGTAAAAATTTCAACGGAACCATCATCCATTCTTATTGGAAAAGTTGCTGTAAGAGAGGTCCGTGGACTTTTAAGGGTCTTGTAAATCTCCCAATCTACTTTGAGCCTATTAGCAGCTTCATCCATCCTAGAAAGAACATCAACAAGCAGACCTGAATCTTGAGACAACATTGATCAGATTCCAACGTAACTGTGGAACATCGTTTTAATGTTTATCATCGAAAAATGAAAGAGAATATCATACAAAATTAGCTTACTTTAAACACGATTTTAGAAGCAATAGTTTTACGCTGATAGGAACCCTCCATCAATGGGGATTAATGTTCCATGTATGTAACTGGATAGATCGCTTGCTAGAACAAGAGTCATGAGAGCAACTTCGTCTGGTTGACCAAATCTCCCCAATGGCAATCTCTGCTTGAACTCTATGCCTGATTTGATTAGACCTAACTCTAACTTGAAAGCATCCTTCATTTTGTTTTTCACTCCAGTGGTCATTATTCCGCCAGGTATGATTGCGTTTATTCTGAAATTATGTTTGCCATATTCTTTGGCTAATGTTCTTGTGAAAGCAATGACTCCTGCTTTGCTAATGTTGTAGTGAGCTAGATCATCTTTGAAGGGGAGTAAAGCTTCAATGGATCCGAAGTTTATTATTACTCCTCCTTTCTTCAATCTTCTTTTTATCATGTGTTGGCACATCCAGAAGACTGAATTTAGATTTATTTCGGTGAAGTTCTTGAGAAAGCTTTCATCTATTTCTGTAAATTTTTTGAAAGGATAGGTTCCTGCATTATTCACTAATATGTCAGGTTCATTACCTTCCAATTTTTTCCATAGAATATCTATCTCCTGTTTTATCGAGAGATCCACTCTTTGAATGTTTATTTCCACTTTGAAATTTGAGAGTTCCTCTTTTACAGTCTTTAATCCTTCTCCATTTATGTCAATAAGCTCAAGTTCTGCGCCTGCTTCTGCGAATCTATACGCTATCGCTTTACCGATACCAGTCGCAGAACCAGTGATCAAAGCTCTTTTTCCACTTAAAGAAATAAGCTCAGCTAAAGGCTTCAATACATTAGACTTCATGTTTTGGCGCATAATCATATCCTCGTTGGAAAAATGTAATCATAAGTATATTGAAATTAGGCTACTATAAACAATCTAACGCTATGACATATTTTGATATTCAGTATTAGTAGGCATTGTCTGAGAGCAGAAATAAATGTAATTTAAGTCCTCCTACCAGCTAAGACACACACTAAAAAAATAAGTGAAGAATTTATTTTATGCCTGTTGTTTGTGCCATTTCCAACATCAATGAGTTCTCTGATCCAATCTATAACTAGTTCGTGAATGGGTTTGGAACTCGTCTTACTTCGAGTTTTTGCAGTCTGTTTCTTAGGCAATGCTCATCAAAGGTTATGTCTAATGATGGATTATTTATTTAGAATTGTCGAATCAACAATTGAAACCTATCATCTCCCGATAGTTTACATACGTATCATATCTAATGTTTGACAAAGCCTTCAACCGAAGGTGCTAAGATTCCGTCTTTGTATATGGATATTCCTAGGAGTTTTTAAAACAGACGTTTTTCTTTATCGCTATGCAAGTTAGTAAAAAAAAGAATATGAAAGATCCAGGTAATCTAAGGAATTTTATCTAATAGTTTCAAATCCTTCTCTATGCTATCAAGTTCCGCTTTATGGAAGTCTCTTGCATCTATAAGCGTTTTACGAAGTTCTTTAACAATTGATACCGTGGAAGGATCATATCCTATTACTGGAGGAGGTTGTCGAGGAATTGTCTCTATTCTAGTGCCTAGTAAGACTCTATGGAGGCATGTAATGATGTCGTCTCCACTTTTTTCCATACAAGCGAAAACTTTTTTCATGGTCATGGTAATTTCGGCACTTGCTATCATTCTGCTGATTTTTTGACTATCTGGCATTGTTCATCACCTTATATTACAACTAAGGAAGATAATAAATAATATTCAATTACGTATGTATTAGATAGTTTACATGATTTTGAAATTTTATGATAATGCACTCATCAGCTACCTATATTGAATTTTAGCATTAATAAATCAGCTTTATAATTTGAATAGGCGATATCGATTTTAGATATTAAATCCATATCGAGTTAAGCTTAAGCATAGAATGAATAGTAAATCTAATCAAGGAGTTTTTTGCCAGCCTAACTTAGTTGTTGGTGGACCGGGCGGGATTCACACGATTACAGCTGTGTTAAAGACGAATTTTTTAGGTTCGAGATTTTTCTATATAGAAAGTTCTTTAGTTTAGATAACTATAATTTATGTGAATTAAAGATGGTTAAGGAGTTCATCAAGAAGCGTATGGAGGAACATCCTTACTGGAAATTGTTTGAATGGCATCC